>Ga0153918_1000316_pt1 | contig 26064 bp, 24 predicted proteins | sample TSFL002MetaG_FD_104687 | JGI IMG/M metagenome (GOLD analysis project Ga0153918, IMG submission 104687) | Attine ant fungus gardens microbial communities from Florida, USA - TSFL002 MetaG | ecosystem: Host-associated > Fungi > Mycelium > Unclassified | place: USA: Florida, Paynes Creek Historic... | reverse complement strand
ATTGCCCGGCAGCGCTTGCCGCTGGAAATCGCGACGCAGGCGCGGTCCTTGCTGCGCCTGGCCAGGCTCAACCGCATGATGGCGGGCTTGTACCTGCCCAGCGCCTACACCGATGACACTGGGATATTGGTCATGGCGCTGCTGGAGACACTTGAGGTCGACGAGCTCAGCCTCAGCCTGAGCAGGGATGTGGCGCAACGTGAACCGCTGGCGTCGGTCAGCCGTGCAGGCGGCGAGACGCAGCATTGGGTGCTGGTGTACCTGCAAGGCCGTTTCCAGGTATTCGACGACGCCGGCGAAGAGGTTGCGCTGGGTGCCCACGAAACGATCCATGAAGCGCTGGCGGCGGTGCTGGCCGCGCGTGGTCTGCTGGGCAGCCTGCAGCTGGAAGGGGATAACCCTGCCTCGCTGTTGCGCGACAAACTGTTGGCGCAGTTGCCAGCAGACCAGCCAGGTATCGCCCGCATGCTCGGCTGGCCGGCCCAGAAGCGCTGGCTGAACCCCGGGCAGCGCCTGCCGGACGGGCGTGTCGGTTATCTGCTCAGCGGCCGTCAGCCACGTCCGATGGCAACCCGGGAGCGTTTGCGCGATGGCCTGCGCTACTACTTCCCTGGGCTGGATGACGCGCAGCTGGAGCAGGAGTTGCAGCTGCGCTGGCGCCGGGGGATATCGGTCGAAGGGGTACTGCGGGCGCTGGAAGACGACCTCCAGCAACTGACGACCTCGCTCAACCGATGGGTGGGTGCCGCCATCGGCGAAGCGGCCGGCAACTTGCGCAAGCGTTTTGCCGAGCGTTTGCTGCGGGCCTGGCGGGGTGTGGGTGAGGCGCATGTGCAGGGCGCGCAGGGCCAGCGCCTGGGCCTGCGCCTGGTCTTCAGCGACCTGCCGGTCGACACGCTGCCCGCACTGCCATTGCAGATCGACTTCTACCATGTGCGCGAACTGGTGATCCGCGAGATGTCGCTCACCCATGTGCATGCCGACTTCCTGCGTGCATTTACCGATTTGCAGCGCCTGGACCTGAGCGGCAACCGTCTGTTGCGCTGCCCCGGCGGGGTCGCCTACCTGACCAATCTGCGTCGCCTGCAGCTGGCCCGTAACCAGATCCGCCTGGATGCCGGCGCGCTGCAGGCGTTGTCCCGCCTGCCGCAGCTGAGCCATCTGGACTTGAGCGAAAATGCGCCACTGGGCGCTTACGATGTGCCGTTCCAGTATCTGCCGCACCTGGTCGAGCTGCGCCTGCGTCGCTGCGGCCTGACCGCCTGGCCTGCAAACATCGAACTGTGCGGTTCCCTGCAACTGGTCGATTTGCGTGACAACCAGCTACAGGGCTTGCCCCCAGGCGTACTGGGCATGCCGCAGGCGTTTCGCCAGGGCTTTCTGGTGAGCGGCAATCGTCTGAGCATGACTGAAGTGACCAGCTTGGGCGCGCTCGATCCGATCCAGGAAGTGTCCGAATACGAAAGCGGCCGCGCCTGGTGGGTGCGTGATACTCCCACCCGCGCCGAGCTGACCGCCATCTGGGATGCATTGCAGGCCCAGGCCGACAACGATGTGCTGTTCACCCTGCTCGGGCGCCTGGAAGCGATCGCTGACTTTGCCTGGCCTGAACGTTATCTGATGCAGCATGGCTGGAACGTACTGCGGCTCATCCATGCCGATACCGACTTTGCGGCTTCGGCCCGTGCGCTGCTGCAACGGCCGCTGGCTGACGACAACGATGTCATCGAACGTTTCAGCCTTCTGCTGCGTGAGCATGCGCAAGCGTGGGCGCAGCGTGAGGCTGCCAGGATGTCGAGTGCCCAACTGTTGACCTTGGGGCGCGGTCTGTTCCGCCTCGACCGGCTGCAGCTGTTCGTTGAGGAAGACGCGCGCGAACGCGGCCTTCAAGGGGCAATGCGCAGGGCGCTCGGTCTGCGTTACCGGGTCAACTCGCGCAATGCCCTGAGCTTGTTGTATCAGCCTGGCCGCTTTCGCCAACTGAACATGCCGACCGTCAGCCAGGAGCAACTGCTGCTGGCCCAGCAAAGTGTACAAGCCGCCGAAACCCCCAGGGTCCTGGCTCAAGACCTGGCCCGACGGGCCTTCTGGCAGCGCTTTCTGGAACTGTACGACCCGGCCGCGTTCGCTGCTGTGCAGCAGCCAGCCAACCGCGAGGCCCTGTGCGAGCACCTGAGCCTGGAGATACTGCTGCGTCTGGAGTACATGCGCGAGGGCGCACAGGACGGCTGACGCCTGCGGCCAAACCGGTCATCCAGATTGACAGCTTTGGCCATTGCCGCAGCAGGTGAGCAGCGCGAACATCGTCGGACCGATGGTTCAACTCCAAAAACAAGAAACCAGGAGTCCGACGATGCGCGATTACGCCGAGGCCGTTCGTACCTTCGACCATGCCCAGGCTGCTGCGGCGGCACTGCATGGCGAGCTGACCGCCCTCAACGCCTGTGTCGAATGCTGTGACCGCCATGCCGGTGCCGGCAAACTGGCGCTGCTGTGCGAAGACGCTGACGGCAACAGTGCCCACTACAGCTTCGATCAGCTCAAGCTGCAGGCAGCCCGCTTCGCCAATGTACTCAAGGGCCAGGGTGTGCTGCCGGGGGACCGGGTCGCCGGCCTGATGCCACGTACCGCCGAATTGCTGGTGACGATTCTCGCCACCTGGCGCCTGGGGGCGGTGTACCAGCCGCTGTTCACCGCCTTCGGGCCCAAGGCCATCGAACATCGCCTCGAGCAGTCTCACGCGCGGGTCGTCGTCACCGACGCGCTGAATCGCGCCAAGCTTGACGATGTGTCAGGTTGCCCGACGATCATCACGGTCACGGCCCGTCGTGGTGAGCTGGATTTTCACCGTTGCCTGGATGGCGCTGCCGATGTGTGCGAGCCGGTCATGCGAAGTGCAGACGATCCGTTCCTGCTGATGTTCACTTCGGGGACCACCGGCCCTGCCAAGCCACTGGAAGTGCCATTGCGCGCCATCGTTGCTTTCCAGGGCTACATGCGCGACGCCATCGACCTGCGCCCTGACGACCGCTTCTGGAACCTGGCCGATCCGGGCTGGGCCTATGGCCTGTACTACGCGGTCACCGGGCCGCTGGCCCTAGGGCACGCCACCACTTTCTTCGATGGCCCGTTCAGCGTCGACAACTGCGCTCGGGTGATCGACAAACTGGGCATCACCAACCTGGCCGGCTCGCCCACTGCGTACCGCCTGCTGATTGCCGCCGGCCCGCAATTCTCGACGCCTGTCAAGGGGCGTCTGCGGGTCGTCAGCAGTGCTGGCGAGCCGCTCAACCCCGAAGTGATCCGCTGGTTCGCCGATGAACTTGGGGTGACCATCCATGACCATTACGGCCAGACCGAACTGGGCATGGTGCTGTGCAATCATCACGGCCTGCAGCATCCGGTGCACCTGGGTTCCGCTGGCTTTGCCATCCCCGGCCATCGCATCGTGGTGCTGGACGAACAGGGCAACGAGCTGGCGGCTGGCCAGCCGGGCATCCTCGCGGTCGATCGTGAGCAGTCGCCATTGTGCTGGTTCAATGGCTATCACGGCTTGCCGACCAAGGCCTTTGTCGGCAAGTACTACCTCAGCGGCGATACGGTCGAGCTCAACCCTGACGGCAGCATCAGCTTCGTCGGGCGCAGCGACGACGTGATCACCACCTCCGGCTACCGGGTTGGCCCGTTTGATGTGGAGAGCGCGCTTATCGAACACCCGGCAGTGATCGAGGCCGCGGTGATCGGCAAGCCGGACCCGGCACGCACCGAGCTGATCAAGGCCTTCGTGGTGTTGGCCCGCGGTTACCAGGGCAGTGCCGAACTGGAAGAAACCCTGCGTCAGCACGTGCGCCAGCGCCTCTACGCACATGCCTACCCCCGAGAAATCGAATTCGTCAGCGAGCTGCCCAAAACCCCGAGCGGCAAGCTGCAACGCTTCATCCTGCGTAACCAGGAAGTCGCCAAACAACACGCGCAACAGGCCACCCCTGCCAGCGCCTGAAAAGGAACCGATCATGCAGATAGCCAACAAACACTTCATCGTCAGCGGCGCCGCCTCCGGGCTGGGCGCCGCCACCGCGCAGATGCTGGTAGAAGCCGGCGCCAAGGTCATGCTGGTCGACCTCAATGCCCAGGCCGTCGAAGCCAAGGCCCGCGAACTGGGTGAGCATGCCCGCTTCGCCGTGGCTGACATCAGCGACGAGCAGGCCGCCCAGGCAGCGGTCGATGCGGCTGTCAGCGCATTCGGCAGCTTGCACGGGCTGGTCAACTGTGCCGGTATCGTCGGTGCCGAGAAAGTGCTGGGCAAACAGGGCCCGCATGGCCTTGCGAGCTTCGCCAAGGTGATCAACGTCAACCTGGTCGGCAGCTTCAACCTGCTGCGCCTGGCGGCTGCGGCCATGGCTGAAGGTGCTGCCGATGACGGTGGCGAGCGCGGGGTGATCATCAATACCGCCTCGATCGCCGCCTATGACGGCCAGATCGGCCAGGCCGCCTACGCTGCGTCCAAAGGCGCCATCGCCAGCCTGACCTTGCCGGTCGCCCGCGAACTGGCGCGTTTCGGCATCCGCGTGATGACCATCGCCCCGGGCATCTTCGAAACGCCGATGATGGCCGGGATGACCGAAGAAGTGCGGGCCTCGCTCGCCGCCGGCGTGCCTTTCCCGCCGCGCCTGGGCCGCCCGCAGGAGTACGCCGCTCTGGCCCGCCACATTATCGAGAACAGCATGCTCAACGGCGAGGTGATCCGCCTCGACGGCGCACTGCGCATGGCTGCCAAGTAAGGAGACCGATCATGACCCTCGCCAATGACCCGATCGTTATCGTCAGCGCCGTGCGCACGCCCATGGGCGGCCTGCAAGGCGACCTCAAGAGCCTGACCGCGCCACAGCTGGGCAGCGCCGCTATCCGTGCTGCCTTGGAGCGTGCCGGTATCGATGTCGCCAGTGTCGGGCAGGTGCTGTTCGGCTGCGTGTTGCCCGCAGGCCTCGGCCAGGCCCCGGCCCGCCAGGCGGCACTTGGCGCCGGGCTGGACAAGCACACCACCTGCACCACCCTGAACAAGATGTGCGGCTCGGGCATGCAGGCGGCGATCATGGCCCACGACCTGCTGCTGGCAGGTTCTGCCGACGTGGTAGTGGCCGGCGGCATGGAAAGCATGACCAACGCACCTTACCTGCTGGACAAGGCCCGTGGCGGCTACCGCATGGGCCACGGCAAGATCATCGACCATATGTTCATGGATGGCCTGGAAGACGCCTACGACAAGGGGCGTCTGATGGGTACCTTTGCCGAGGATTGTGCCCAGGCCAACGCCTTCAGTCGCCAAGCGCAGGACCAGTTCGCCATCGCCTCGCTGACCCGCGCCCAGGAGGCGATCAAGAGCGGCCGTTTCGCCGCCGAGATCGTGCCGGTGGAGGTCACCGAGGGCAAGGAGAAGCGCGTCATCAAGGACGATGAGCAGCCGCCAAAGGCGCGTCTGGACAAGATCCCGCAGCTCAAGCCGGCCTTCCGCGAGGGTGGCACGGTGACGGCCGCCAACTCCAGTTCCATCTCCGACGGTGCCGCAGCCCTGGTGTTGATGCGCCGCTCCGAAGCTGAAAAGCGGGGCCTCAAGCCGCTGGCGGTGATCCACGGCCATGCTGCCTTCGCCGATACCCCGGCGCTGTTCCCGACGGCGCCGATCGGTGCCATCGACAAGCTGATGAAGCGCACGGGCTGGAACCTCGCTGATGTCGACCTGTTCGAGATCAACGAAGCATTTGCCGTGGTTACCCTGGCGGCCATGAAGCACCTCGACCTGGCGCACGACAAGGTCAACATCCACGGCGGCGCCTGCGCCCTGGGCCACCCGATCGGTGCCTCGGGCGCGCGCATCCTGGTGACCCTGCTGTCGGCATTGCGCCAGAACAACCTGCGCCGCGGCGTGGCAGCCATCTGCATCGGCGGTGGCGAGGCCACGGCCATGGCCGTCGAATGCCTGTACTGAGGTGAACCATGCTGGTAACTGACGAGCAACAACAGATCGCCGATGCGGTACGCGCCTTTGCCCAAGAGCGCCTCAAGCCGTTCGCCGAGCAATGGGACAAGGAACACCGGTTCCCGAAAGAGGCCATCGAGGAAATGGCCGGGCTCGGTCTGTTCGGCATGCTGGTGCCGGAGCAGTGGGGCGGCAGTGACACCGGTTACGTGGCGTATGCCATGGCGCTGGAAGAGATCGCTGCGGGTGATGGCGCTTGCTCGACCATCATGAGCGTGCACAACTCGGTGGGTTGCGTGCCGATCCTGCGTTTTGGCAACGAACAGCAGAAGGAGCAGTTCCTCAGGCCCCTGGCCATGGGTTCGATGCTCGGGGCTTTCGCCCTGACCGAACCGCAAGCCGGTTCCGACGCCAGCAGCCTGAAGGCCCGGGCAAGGCTTGAGGGGGAGCACTATGTGCTCAATGGCAGCAAGCAGTTCATTACCTCGGGGCAGAATGCCGGTGTCGTGATCGTCTTCGCCGTGACCGATCCGGATGCCGGCAAACGCGGCATCAGTGCCTTCATCGTGCCTACCGATTCGCCGGGCTACCAGGTGGCGAGGGTCGAAGACAAGCTCGGCCAGCACGCCTCCGACACCTGCCAGATCGTCTTCGACAATGTGCGCGTGCCGGTGGCCAACCGCCTGGGCGCGGAAGGCGAGGGCTACAAGATCGCGCTGGCCAACCTTGAAGGTGGCCGTATCGGTATCGCTTCGCAGGCAGTGGGCATGGCCCGTGCGGCCTTCGAAGTGGCCCGTGACTACGCCAATGAGCGGCAGAGCTTCGGCAAACCGCTGATCGAACACCAGGCGGTGGCCTTCCGCCTGGCCGACATGGCGACCAGGATTGCCGTGGCCCGGCAGATGGTGCTGCATGCCGCCGCACTGCGCGATGCCGGGCGCCCGGCGCTGGTGGAAGCGTCGATGGCCAAGCTTTTCGCCTCGGAAATGGCCGAAAAGGTCTGTTCGGATGCCTTGCAGACCCTGGGCGGATATGGCTATCTGAGTGACTTCCCGCTGGAGCGGATCTACCGCGACGTTCGGGTCTGCCAGATCTACGAAGGCACCAGCGACATTCAGCGCATGGTCATTGCGCGTCATCTTTGAAGGAGCAGACTGCATGGCATTCGAAACCATCCTGTTGGACATCCACGGCAAGGTCGGCCTGATCACCCTCAACCGCCCGCAGGCGCTGAACGCACTCAACGCGCAGATCGTCAGCGAGATCAACCAGGCCCTGGACCAGCTCGAGCGCGACCCGAACATCGGCTGCGTGGTGCTGACAGGTTCCGCCAAGGCCTTTGCCGCTGGCGCCGACATCAAGGAAATGGCCGAGCTGCAGTATCCGCAGATCTACGTCGAGGACCTGTTCAGCGATTCGGACCGCATCGCCAACCGGCGCAAGCCGATCATCGCTGCCGTGTCCGGTTTTGCCCTGGGCGGTGGCTGTGAGCTGGCGATGATGTGTGACTTCATCCTGGCAGCCGACAACGCCAAGTTCGGCCAGCCGGAAATCAACCTCGGCGTGCTGCCAGGCATGGGTGGCACCCAGCGCCTGACCCGGGCCGTGGGCAAGGCCAAGGCCATGGAACTGTGCCTGACCGGCCGCCTGATGGGGGCTGAGGAAGCCGAGCGTGCCGGCTTGGTGGCGCGTATCGTGCCGCAGGCCGAGCTGGTTGAAGAGGCGTTGAAGGTGGCGGCGACCATCGCCAGCAAGTCGGTGCCGGTCAGCATGATGGTCAAGGAAAGCGTCAACCGAGCGTTCGAGGTCACCCTCAGTGAAGGCGTGCGCTTCGAACGTCGAGTGTTCCATGCTGCGTTTGCCACCGAAGACCAGAAAGAAGGGATGGCGGCGTTCATCGCCAAGCGCGAGGCGCAGTTCAAAGACCGTTGACAGGGGCAGGGCACCGTCCTGTTGCAAGGTTGAGCTTCATGTCGCCACGGCGTCCCTCGGGATACCGTGGCGCGTTCGCATTTATGGCGGGCAAGGGTGCCAGCGGGCGGATTCCAAGCCATTTCGGGCAATTTCTCCCCTGATTGCTGTTGCTCATGACGGCTTGGCGCCTTAGACTGCCGCCCCCTGTAAAAGAGTGCCGGTTGGCGCTTGAAGAATTCCGCTGCCGATGCGAAGGCGTCGGCGGCACCCGAATCGCCCAAATGCACATTTTTTCATAGAGAATTCGATGACCAAGGAACAGTTGCTGGCCATGTCGGCCGATGACTACATGAACGCTGACCAGCTGGCTTTCTTTGCTGGCCTGCTGCAGGCGATGAAAGTCGAAACCCATGAGCGCATCGAGCTGAGCCGTGCCACCATCGAAGGCCTGGACACCCCGTCGGACCCTGCCGACGTGGCATCGGTCGAGGAAGAGCGCAGCTGGCTGGTAAACGCCATCGACCGCGATCAGCGCTTGCTGCCGCAGCTGGAAATGGCGCTGGACCGCATCGCCGACGAAAGCTTCGGCTGGTGTGATGACAGCGGTGAGCCGATTGGCCTGAAGCGCCTGCTCATCAGCCCGACCACCAAGTATTGCATCGAAGCCCAGGAGCGCCACGAGCAGCTCGACCGCCACCAGCGTCAGGTCTGACCGGCTGCTTTGCACCAGCCCCATGGAGTAATCCCTGGGGCTTTTTGCGTTTGTTGCGTCGAAGGCGTTTGCGGGCTTTGTTGCTCGGAACGTAACACTGCTGTACCGGGATGTGCTGTTTCAGGGCAGTCGGCGGGCGTATCATGGCCTCATCGTTAGGGTGCTATCAAAGTGCCGGAGGGACTGATGAACAGCCGAGTCGATGTCGCCGTGATGATCGGTTCAGGTGTGCCAGCAGGCTTGCAGGCACTTGGCAAGCGGGTGTGCTGGGTGGTCCTGGTCAATGGCGAGCGCCGTGGTACGGCGTTCGCCACCCGTCGCGAGGCCATGGAATGCCAAGCCGCCTGGTTGCAGATCATGCAGGGTGGCCACGCCGCCTGAGGTCATTCAGGCTTCCAGGCTACGGGCCAGTGCGCAGGCTTCGCGGTGCAGTCGGCGAAAACCCTTGACCCTGCCAGTCGCACTTTCGGTCACGTGGAAGAATTCGATACCTGCGGGTATGACGACGTAGCGTGGCCTGTTGCTGACGTATGCGTGGCAAGAAATGTTCTTTACCTCTCGACGGATTTCGGTGTTTTCGTGCATATTCATTCCCCGGTAATGCGTTGATGGATAGCTGAGCCCGTTGTGCCAAGGGGCTTGCAGTTATCTATTGCATCTTTTCTGGCGGGTTGGTTGTCAGACATTACGCTTCCCTGACAGGGAATATGCCGAAAGCCTGTTTTGAGGCCACGTCTGGCAAGCCAGAGTAAAGTTTCCTGCGAGCTGCATCGCCAGCAGGCACAGACGTTTCGTGCATCACTTTATTATTCTTTTCGCCTATCGAATTGAAATGGCCGCGTCTCACCGACTCCGAGTGAGGGCGGAAGTCACCGGTTTGAGGATTACTTCATTGGCAGTCAGTACACTGGATACCCACGCCTTGTTTGCCCTGGGCGATTTGCGCGGCAAATTGGCCAAGCTGTTTCAGGGCCGTTTCATCTATGTCACCGAACAGAACCCCGAAGGCCTTTACATGGCCGAGATCGATACCGAGAGCGCCTTGGTAGTCGATGACAAGCAACGCCTGGAACTGAAGGTCGGCGATCATTTCCGCGCCGCAGTGTTGCCTAGCCGTGAAGGCGGCAAACTGGAAATGCGCTTTCGTGACATCAAGCTGAATGTCTACGGTGTAGGCGATTACGCATTTGTATCGGTGCCGGAAGGCGAGGGCATCGTGTTCCGCGAGGGCCACGGTGTGATGCTGGTGTTCGCCGCGCAACAACAGGTTCAGGAAGGCCTGGGCAAGCTGCTCAAGGCGGTGACCGGCAAGGTCGCGAAGTGGCGCAAAGGCGAGTTGACCACCTTCAAGGCCAGTGAATGAACGAAGGTGACGAAGCGCCAGGAACGCGTGCCGAGTTTCATCGGCAATACGAGGCGCAAGCCATGGCCGAGGCCCGGCGCCTGCTGGCGCAACGAGAGGCGATGGGCTTGGGCTGGCTGACCTGGGTGGCGGCCCAGTTGTATCAGCTGAGCCCTGCGCCTTATGCCGCCATGGTACGTCGCGAGTTGCAGCGCCTGACCCAAGGCTGAGTACAGCCGCTTCAGTTGCCGCGATCCCGGCCGCTGCTGACTTCTTCCGGTACGGCTTCGTTCGCCATGCGTTTGCGGAACAGCGCCGCCCTGGCCAGCAACAGGGTAGTGACCGGCACGGTGATCGACAGCAGGATCGGAATCAGCCAGGCGTGCAGCACCGGGCTACCCTTGAGCCAGGAAAAGTAGATGATCGAAGCCAGGGCCACGCACCAGGCGCCGATGGTCGATGCCAGGGCTGGTGGGTGCATGCGCTGGAAGTAGTCTTTCAGGCGTAGCAGGCCAATGGCGCCGATCAGCGCGAAGAGGCTGCCGATCAGCAGCAGGGCGGCAGTCACCAGCTCCAGCCAGAACGGCAGTTCAAGGGTTTCGGTCATTCGATCACCTCACCACGCAACAGGAACTTGGCCAAGGCGAACGACCCGACAAAGCCGAACAGGGCAATCAGCAGCGCACCTTCGAAATAGGTGTCACTGGCATAGCGGATCCCCAGTACCAGCATCGTCAGCATGCCCAGGATGTACAGGTAGTCCAGCGCCAGCACCCGGTCCTGTGCGGAAGGGCCGCGGAACAGCCGGATCAACGCCAGGCTCATGGCCAGGGCGAAGATGAACAGGCTGGCGAGGACTGCGTTGGCGAGCAGGCCTGTCATTCGAAAATCTCCATCAGCGGGCGTTCGTAGGTGAGCTTGAAGTGCTCGATGAAGGCGGCTTCGTCGTCGAGGTCGAACACATGCAGCAGCAGTACGCTGCGGTCCAGGGCCAGCTCCGACCATACGGTGCCGGGTACCACCGTGGTGATCATCGACAGTGCCGCGAGGCCGTGGGCGTCACGCAGGTCCAGCGGGATGTGCACGAATGCCGAGCGAGGTGGGCGTTGCCCGGCGCGCAGCACGCCGATGGCCACCAGCAGGTTAGATTGGATGACGTCGATGCCGACCCGGCCGATCAGCCTCGCCACCACCCAGGGTTTGCGCACATGCGCGTGCTGCGGGCGCAACGGTGCCATCAGCAGCGGGGCCAGCACGCCAAGCGCTGCGCCCAGCAACAGGTTGCCGGGACTGACCGACAGGTTCAACAGCAGCCACAACACGAACAAGGCCATGGACAGCAGAGGTGCGGGGAACAGTCGGCTCATGGCTGCACCTGTACGTCGAGTGTGGTCGGGCCGGGAATGGGCCGGGCTGCCATCACCGCTTCGATGTAGGCTTGCGGTGCCTGCAGGCTGGCCGCCGTGTCCTGGGTATAGCGCAGCAGCGGTTCGGCCCTGAAGCTGAGGATGATGCACAGGCCGAGCAGGATCACGATCGGCAGGCACTCGTAGCGGCGCAGTACGGGCGATGGGCGCTCTTCGGGCTTCCAGAAACGCTGGATGCCGACCCGGCCAAAGGCGATCAGCGAGGCCATGCCCGAGAGAATGAGCAAGGCCACCAGCACCCAGCCTGTCACCGATAGCGGTTGTTCGGCGGGCATGCCCAGGCCTTGTGGATTGAACAACGCGCTGATCAGGTTGAGCTTGCCAACAAACCCGGATAGCGGCGGCATGCCGATGATCAGCAGGGCGCAGGCGATGAAGCTCAGGCCAAGAAACGCCATGGTCCAGGGGATGATCTGGCCGATGACCACTTTCTGCTCGTCGTCGAGGTTGATGCCCTTGGGTGGGTGCAGCGACTCGAGCGGTGAAGGCATGGCATCTTCTTCTTCGTCCAGTGGCGCTTCGTTGGCCGAGCGCGAGCGCTCGACCAGCTCGGCCAGCAGGAACAGCGCACACAGCGCCAGGGTCGAGTTGACCAGGTAGAACAGCGCGGCGCCCGTAAGGGCTGGCTGGGCGAAACCGACCGCGCCGAGCAAGGTGCCGGCGGAAACCAGGATGCTCAGTGCGGCCATGCGCTCCAGGCGCTGCGCGGCCAGTATCGACACCGCTGCCACAGCGAGGGTCGCCAGGCCGCCGTAGATCAGCCATTGCCCGCCAAAGTGCGCCGAGGCCCCAGCCTGCCCGGAGAACAGCAGGGTCCACAGGCGCAGTACGGCGTACAGGCCGACCTTGGTCATGATCGCAAACAGCGCCGCGACTGGCGCACTGGCCGAGGCGTAGGCGGGCACCAGCCAGAAATTCAGCGGCCAGATGCCGGCCTTGGCCAGGAAGGCCATGGCCAGGATCGCTGCACCTGCATGCAGCAGGCCACGGTCGGCTTCCGGCACCAGAGGGATCTTCAGGGCGAGGTCGGCCATGTTGAGGGTGCCGGTCACGCCATACAGCATCGCCGCCCCGACCAGGAACAGCGATGAGGCGAACAGGTTTATGGCGATGTAATGCAGCCCGGCACGCACCCGAGCACGGCCCGAGCCATGCAGTAGCAGGCCGTAGGAGGCGGCCAGCAGGACTTCGAAGAACACGAACAGATTGAACAGGTCGGCGGTGAGGAAGGCGCCATACAGGCCCATCAGCTGAATCTGGAACAACGCGTGGAAGCTGGCGCCGGCACCATCCCAGCGGGCGCGGGCGAACAGCAGGGCGCTGATGCCGATGATACCCGTCAGGGTCAGCAGCAGCGCGCAAAGATGATCCACCACCAGCACGATGCCAAAGGGCGCGGGCCAGTTGCCTGGGAGGTAGACGCCGATCGATTCCGCCTGCCCCTGGCTGCGTACCCATAGCAGCAGGCTCACGGCGATGGCCAGGCCGGTGAAGGTCGACAGCAGGTTCAGGCGCGCCTTGATCCGCCGATGCTTTTCGCCAAGCAGCAGCATCACTGCGGCAGTCAGCAGCGGTAGCAGGATAGGGGCGACGATCAGTTGACTCATGCCACTCATTCGTCACGCTCCCGGCCATCCACATGGTCGGTGCCGGTCAGGCCACGCGATGCCAGCAGCACAACCAGGAACAGGGCGGTCATGGCAAAGCTGATGACGATGGCCGTGAGCACCAGCGCCTGTGGCAGCGGGTCGGTGTAGTGCAGCAGGTCCTGAGTCACGCCTTCCTTGATGATCGGCTCCTTGCCGATGAACAGGCTGCCCATGCTGAAGATGAACAGGTTGACCCCATACGACAGCAGGCACAGGCCCATGATCACCTGGTAGGTCCGAGGGCGCAGGATCAACCACACCCCCGAGGCGGCCAGTACGCCGATGGCGACTGCGATGACTTCTTCCATCAGGCGGCTCCTGCGTGGCTGGATTTCGACGGGCTGCCCGGGCGGTAGGCGCGCACCGACTGGTGCGCGAGGGCGGTGAGGATCAGCAGGGTCGAGCCGACCACCACAGTGAACACGCCGATGTCGAAGAACAGCGCGCTGGCCACGTGCACATCGCCGAGCAGCGGCAGGTGCAGGTGGGCGGTATGGGTGGTGAGGAACGGATAGCCGAGCAACATGGCGCCAGCCCCGGTCAGGGTTGCACAGAGTAGCCCGGTGCCCATCCAGCGCAGCGGCCGCAGGCTCATTTGCGCCTCGACCCACTGGGTGCCGGCCACCATGTATTGAAGGATGAACGCCACCGACATCACCAGGCCAGCGACGAAACCGCCGCCCGGCTGGTTATGGCCACGCATGAACAGGTACATCGAAACCAGCAGGGCGATCGGCAGCAGCAGGCGCACCAGCACCGCCGGCACCATCATGAAGCCCAGAGCGGTGTCGGCGGCATGCCGCGGGTTGATCAGGTCGGTGACCACGTCCGGCGCCAGCTGGCGCTGCTGCGCGGGTAGCTGCATGCTCTCTTTCGGTGGGCGGAAGCGCCGCAGCAGGGCGAACACAGTCAGCGCCACGGCCACCAGCACGGTGATCTCGCCGAGGGTGTCGAAGCCGCGGAAATCCACCAGCATCACGTTGACCACATTGGTGCCACCGCCTTGTGGCAGGGCACGGCTGAGGTAGAACGAAGAGATGTCGTTGGGTGTCGGCCGGGTGAGCATGGAGTAGGACAGCACGGCCATGCCGCCGCCGACCAGTACCGCCAGCAGCAGGTCGCGCAGGCGGCGGGCACGGGCACGGTCGAGGCTGCCAGGCAGCGGCGACACACCTTCGATGCGCCGTGGCAACCAGCGCAGGCCAAGCAGGATCAGCACCGTGGTGACCACCTCGACCACGAGTTGGGTCAGGGCCAGGTCAGGGGCGGAGAACCAGACGAAGGTGATGCAGGTCATCAGGCCGCAGACACCGACCATGATCAGCGCGGCCAAGCGATGGTACTTGGCCTGATAGGCAGCCCCGATGGCACAGGCGATAGCGATCAGCCACAGCGCGACGAACACCCCGGAGCCCGGGATCTTTTGCCGGTCACCCCAGCTCAGGCCGCTGTACAGCATCGGCGAGAGGCCGGCGATGAAGGCGGCCAGTACCAGCATGAACAGTTGCGACTGCAGGCGGCGGCTGGTCAGCAACCGCTCGATGCGCCGCGCTAGCAGCATCAGCCGGACCTGACCGTGTTCGAACAGGCGCTTGCCATTGAAGCGCTCGATCAGCGGTGGATACGGGAAGCGCCCGAGACGCAGCTGGTTGCGCAACAGCAGGTAAAGCACGATACCGCCGCACATGGCCATCAGGCTCATGATCAGCGGGGCATTCCAGCCGTGCCAGATGGCCAGGCTGTATTCCGGCAGCGTGCCACCCACCACCGGCAGTGCAGCGGCGGCCAGCAGCGGGCCGACCGACTGCGCCGGGAAGATGCCCACTACCAGGCAGGTAAGTACCAGCAGTTCGACCGGTGCGCGCATCCAGCGGGGCGGTTCGTGGGGCGTGTGTGGCAGGTCCTCTGCCGTAGGCCCGAAAAATACATCGACAGTGAAGCGCAGGGCGTAGGCGACGCTGAAGGTCCCGGCAAGGGTGGCAATCACCGGCAGGGTCGCTTCGACCCAGGCGGTGGAACTGATGAACACGGTTTCGGCGAAGAACATTTCCTTGGACAGGAAGCCGTTCATCAGCGGCACGCCGGCCATCGAGGCGCTGGCCACCATGGCCAGGGTCGCGGTATAGGGCACCAGGCGGATCAGGCCGCTCAGGCGACGGATGTCACGGGTGCCGCTTTCATGGTCAATGATGCCGGCGGCCATGAACAACGAGGCCTTGAAGGTGGCGTGGTTGAGAATGTGGAACACGGCGGCGACCGCTGCCAGCGGGCTGTTGAGGCCCAGCAGCAGGGTGATCAGGCCCAAGTGGCTGATGGTCGAATAGGCCAGCAGGCCCTTGAGGTCGTTCTGGAACATCGCGGCGAAGGCACCCAGCAACAGGGTGATGGCACCCGCGCCGCCCACTATCCAGAACCATTCTTCGGTGCCCGACAGCACTGGCCAGAGGCGGGCCAGCAGGAACACGCCTGCCTTGACCATGGTCGCCGAGTGCAGATAGGCGGAAACCGGCGTGGGTGCTGCCATGGCATGAGGCAGCCAGAACTGGAAGGGGAATTGCGCACTCTTGCTCAATGCGCCGATCAGGACAAGGGGCAGCAGCACCGGATACAGGGCGTGCTGGCGGATGGTTTCGCCGGCAGCCAGGACCTTGTCCAGGTCGTAGCTGCCGACCACATGGCCGAGCAGCAGGGCCCCGACCAGAAGGCACAGGCCACCGGCCCCGGTGACCATCAAGGCCATGTAGGCGCCGCGGCGGGCGTCGGCGCGGTGATGCCAGTAACCGATCAGCAGGAACGAGAACAGGCTGGTCAGTTCCCAGAAGAACACCAGCTGGATCAGGTTGCCGGAGATCACCAGGCCGAGCATGGCACCCATGAATGCCAGGAAGAAGGCAAAGAAGCGCGGCACCGGGTCTTGTGGCGACATGTAGTACCGGGCATACAGTGACACCAGCGCGCCGATACCCAGTACCAGCAATGAGAACAGCCAGGCGAAACCGTCCATGCGCAGGACCAGGTTCAGGCCCAGGCTGGGCAGCCACAGCAGTTCTTCGCGGATAACCCCGCCATCGACAACCTGAGGGTACAGCAGTGCTACCTGGACGGTGCCGACCAGGGCCACGAGCCCAGCCAGGATGGACTCTGCGTTACGTGCGTTGTGCGGCAGCGCAGCTGCCAGGCAACTGCCCAAAAACGGCAGAAGCAGTAGCACTATCAATGACATAGCGTTCTATTCTGGAAAGGTTTGCAAGGATCATACGTGCCGGGCCGTTGATCACCAACACGCAAGCTGTCGCAGAATCCTACAAAAGCGCTGTGACAAGCTGTTTTTTTATAACAGTTTTTTACAGAGCATAGACGCTGCCGGGCGCTTCACAGGCCGGCTTCAGTTTCGCGCGGGGCTGGCGCCTCGAGGGCATCGCTGCTTTCACGGTTGCGCCGGATCTTCAGTTCGCTCACCACCACGGCAATGACGATCAGCAACCCGCCGATCAGTGCGATGCCTGGCAAGCGCTCGCCAGCGATGCGCCCAACGATGCCGGCCCACACCGGCTCGCCCGCGTAGATCAGCGTGGCGCGGGTGGGTGAAACCGACTTCTGTGCCCAGTTCATCGCCACCTGGATCACCGCGCTCATGGCGCCAAGGCCCAACGCGCTGAGCAACAGCAACCAGGAAAAGTCGGGCACACGCTCCTGGGTCGGCACGATCATCAGGAACGCCAGCAGCGAAGCGGTCGCCAACTGCACCACGGTGACCCGGCGCACATCGACCTGGCCGGCGAAGCGGCTGATCAGGATGATTTCGGCGGCGATGGCCACGGCGCTCACCAGGGTCACCACTTCACCTTCGCTGAAGTGCAGCGCGCCGCCTTCGGGGCCGGCCAGCAGCATCAGGCCGACGAACGCCAGGCAGATGCCGATGCTCGGCATCAGCCCTGGGCGGCGGCCCAGCACCAGCCATTGGAGCAAGGGCACGAACGGCACATAAAGCGCCGTGATGAAGGCCGACTGGCTGCTGCTGATGGTTTGCAAGCCCATGGTCTGCAGGCCGTAGCCCAGCATGATGGAGACGCCGATCAGCACGCCGGCTTTCAATTCGGTGAAGGTCAGGCCGGACAATGCACGCGCCGATGCCAGGCCGACAAACAGCGCCGCTGCGGCGAAGCGCAGGCCGACGAAGAACATCGGGCCGCTCACGGCCATGACGTTGTGCACCAGCAGGAAGGTACCGCCCCACAGCATGGTGATGAACACCAGCACCATTTCGGCCTTGCTCAGGCGAAAAGAGACTGCGGTTTGTGGGCTGCTGGTCGGTCGGCTCATGGTCTTGCGCACTCGGAGGTAGCGGCGCACAATCGCCGCAAAGTGGGCAGTATACTGCGCAATCCGTACAAGTGAGCAATATAGTGCACAAAGATTCCACGCACCGTGCCTCGGTGCTGCAGCATGTCAGCCTTAATGTCCGCAGCCTGCGCAATGCAGCCGGGCTGAGCCAGAGCGCCCTGGCCGAACGCTCCGGGGTTAGCCGGCGAATGCTCGTGGCGATCGAGGCGGGCGAGAAGAATGTCAGCCTGACGACCCTCGACCTGATTGCCGAAGCCCTGGGTGTCGCCTTCAGCACCCTGATCCAGGCCCCCGGGCAACGCGACCCCAGCCGCATCGACGAACTGGCCTGGACGGGCAAGCACCCGCAGAGCAAGGCCGTGCTGCTGGCCAGCAGCAGTGCCCGGCGCGAAGTGGAAATCTGGGAATGGACCCTCGCGCCTGGCGAGTGCTACACCAGCGAAGCCGATGCCGAGGGCTGGAGTGAGCAGATCTATGTGGCCGAAGGCCAGTTGACGCTGATTATCGAAGGCGCCGAGCACTGCCTGCAGGTCGGGCAGTTCCATGTGTTCCCCAGCAACTGTCGCTATGCCTATCGCAATGATGGGACAGTGCCCGTGCGCTTTGTGCGTAATGTGGTGATCTGATGCCTTTGAGGATCAAGCGTTGAGCAATTCGTCGGTCTTCACCACCTTGGCATAGGCGAACGCCAACGCCGCCATGGCCGAGTCGTGCACATGGGCGGCCGGTACCTGCTTGCCCTCGAACTCCAGCGGCAAGGTGGCGCAGGCATCGTGGGCCACGGTAACGTCGAAGCCGAAGTCGGCGGCGGCGCGGGAGGCGGCATCGATGCACATGTGGCTCATGCTGCCGACGATGGTCACAGCCTTGACCTGATGCCGGTCCAGCGTCTGCTTGAGATCGGTACCGAGGAACGCGTTGACCTTGTGCTTGAGCACGACCGGCTCGCCTGCTGCAGGGGCCACCTTGTCGTGGATGGCTGCGCCCTCGGAGCCTGGCGCGAAGAAGGGCGCATCGGCGCTCTCGAACTCATGCTTCACATGTACCACCAAATCACCCTTGGCACGCGCTGCAGCGAGCAGGCGTGCGGCGTTGTCAGCTGCCTGGTCGGCCCCCTCGAGGGTCCATTTGCCACCGGGGAAATAGTCGTTCTGGATGTCGATGATGATCAGGGCCTGCTTGCTCATGCTGCCTCCTGTGGCAGTAGTCGTTGGATGACGATAGTTATAGGCTGTGGGCATCGACTTGAGGATTGGCGCGATCGACACAATGACGGCAAAAACTGACAGCCCCGGCAACCTGGAGATCGGCCTGCTGCACTACCCGGGCGCGCAGCGCGCGGCGTTGCATGGCCTGAGCGACGTGTTCAGCGTGGCCAATCGCATGGTCGCCGAGCTGGGCGCCGTCGGGCTGCCGCAGATCCGGGTCAGCCACTGGCAGCTCGATGAGGCAGGGCTGTTGCAGCGCATTGAGGACGGCCTTGGCGCAGCGAGCCAGCCGCTGCGTGTGTTGATCATCCCACCGAGCCTGGAGGCGGCCCCGCCCCCGGACCTGCTCGAACGTCACCGGCAGCCGTTGTGCCAATGGCATGGCCAAGGCACGGTGATGGCGTCGGTGTGTATCGGCGTGCTCTTCATCGCCGCCAGTGGCCTGCTCGACGGGCGGGCAGCGAGTTCTCACTGGAATTACGCGCAAACCCTTGCCGAGCGTTACCCCAAGGTCCATGTGGAGGCCAATCTGCCGCTGCTGGATGACGGTGACATCATCACCTCCGCTGGCCTGATGGCATGGACCGAACTGGCGTTGCGCCTGCTGGAGCGCTATCTCGGCGCGTCGGTGGCCTGGGAGACGGCGCGCTACCTGTCCGTCGAGCCGGTCAGCAGGCCATTGCCGGGGGCGCTGTTCAGCCCGCGCCTGGATCATGGCGACGAGGCGGTGCTGAAAGTTCAGCACTGGTTGCAGGCAGCGGGCGCGCAAGACGCCGACCTCGTCGGCATGGCCACTTGTGCCGGGCTGGAGGTGCGCACATTCCTCCGGCGCTTTCGTGCGGCCACCGGCCTGAAGCCTACCGAGTACTGCCAGCAAGTCAGGGTGGGGCGCGCCTGCCGAATGCTGGAGTTCACCCGGCGCACGGTCGAGCAGATTGCCTGGGGGGTCGGTTATCAGGACCCGGGGGCGTTTCGCAAGGTGTTCCAACGCATTACCGGGCTGACGCCCAGCGAGTATCGGCAGCGCTTGGCCTTGCCTGGCTCAGGGTAGATGCGGCCCCGGCCCCTCATCCGCCAGATGATCCTGGCGATTGCGCAGCGGGCATTCCTTCAGCGACATGCAACCGCAGCCGATGCAGCCGTCGAGCTGGTCGCGCAGCCTGACCATTTCGTCGATCCTGTGGTTCAGATCCTCACGCCAGCGTGCCGATAGGCGCCGCCAGTCTTCGGCGGTCGGGGTGTGGTCGTTGGGCAGGGTGGCCAGCGCCGAGGCAATCTCGGCCAGCGCAATGCCCAGGCGCTGGGCCATCTTGATCACCGCGACCCGGCGCAGCATTGCCCTTGGGTAGCGCCTTTGGTTGCCCGCATTACGGGTGCTCTGGATCAGGCCCTTGGTTTCGTAGAAATGCAATGCAGTCACTGCCACGCCGCTGCGCGCGGCCAACTGGCCGACGCTGAGCAGTTTTTCCGTGGCAGCGGGGGATGGCTTAGGCATGGGAAAAAACGCTTGACCTTGAGTTAACTGGAGGTTTTACCCTGCTGGCGATTCCGAATCAAGCGCTCGCAGCAAGGAGACACGCGATGACGGCCAGCCCGCATTCCCTGTGGTTCACCCAGATGATCGAATATGAAGTACCCGCTTCCCGCCAGGTGGCACTGGCTGAGGCATTGGTTGCGCGCAGCGAGGAGTTGGCTGCGCGATGCCAAGGTTTGCAAAGCGTCAGCATCCAGGCCAGTGACGATGGCAGCCGCGTCTTGCAATACCTGCAATGGCAATCACGCCAGGCCTGGGTGGTGGCGGCGGAGTGTTTTGCCGAGGAGCCCTTTTTCGAACTGCTTAGCCGCCATCAGGCGCGTGGTGTCAACTTTTCCGCGTATCAGGCGATGCGCAGCCTGATACGCGGGGCTGATGGCGGGCTGCATTGCCAGGTTGGCGACCTTCAGGCGTACCAGGGGGCGTAGTGCGGATAGCGGTCCAGGCGTGCGCCGATCACCATCTCGCTGACCCATGCGGCCAGGATCGAGCTATAGGCCTTCTGGCTTTGCTCACTCGACAGGGCGTGATCGGCACCGTCGACGATGCGATGGGTCAGCGAATGAGCGCTGACGAATGCCGAGCGGTAGCTCATCAGTGTAGCGTGGGGCACGTAGTCGTCCTGTTCCGATTCGACCAGCAGCACATCACCGGAAAACTCGGCACAGGCCGCCAGCGCACGGTTGTCGGAAGGGCCGAGCAGGCGCAAGCGGTAATCGTTCAGGCGCTGGCGGTCGAGCGCCTGTTTGGGCATGTTCCATTCGTCATCCCAGTACATCGCTGGCACGCGCAACGCCAGCCATTTCACTGGCCGCAGCAAGGTCAGCAAGGTGGCCAGATAGCCACCGTAGCTGCTGCCAATGATGGCGATGGCGCTGCTGTCCACCGCCGGGTGACTGACCAGCCGATCGTAGGCAGCCAGCAGGTCCTGGAGATTCTGCTCGCGGGTGACGGTCAGGCGCTGGCTTTCGGTTTTCGCGTGGCCGCGCAGGTCGAAGGTCATGCACACGCAGCCCAGGCCAGTGATCTGCCGGGCACGTGCCAGGTCGCGCTGCTGGCTGCCGCCCCAGCCGTGGACGAAGAGAATGCCGGGCATCTTGCTGCCGGGGCTGACCAGCGTGCCGACGATGCTGCCATCGTCGACCTGCAGTTCCACGGTTTCACTCTGAATGCTCATGCCGGCGAATCCGCGCGTATTTGCTGAGTTCTCCGAGTTCACTGTCGTTTCCTTGATAGAAGAGGGTGGCGTCAGCCGGCAGGTCGGGCCTGCCGAACACTTCATGGGTGGAGGCGCATACCTGCTGCAGTGCCGGGTCGTCGGCAAATGCCTGCAGTGCCAGGAGCTCTGCGCTGCTGGCTCCCCCCAGACGCCACGATTGTTCGAGCACGCCGCTGCGCACATGGCCGTCGGCCGTAATGCCGCGAGCGATATCGTAGTTGCGCCGCGATGCGATGAAGCCCGGGAAGTGCTGCTCGGCGGCGCGCTCATAGGCCATGGCCTGGGTGATTGCAAGGCGCAGGTGATCTTCCACAGGCCGTTGCAGCAGGGCCAGGTAGTCACCGCGCACCACGACCAGTTCGGAGCCGCCGTAGACTTCGGTACCTTGGTGGTCCCGGGTCAGCTGCTGGGTGCCGTGATAACTGCAGGTCAGGCCCCCGACGCGGACCTGACCGACACTGAAGGTCTCGACACTGCTCAGGTCTTCTTCCAGCACCAGGCCCCACAGGGCAAGGTCCCGTTCATCGATGTTGCTCAACAGCGGGTCCAGCTGACCCGCCTCGAAGATGACGTGCTGGCCCCGGCCCGCGCTCGCCAGCACCGGCTTGACCCGAACTGGGCCATAAAGCAGTAGCAAGTGGGTGGCGCGCCGGGCATCGGCCTTGTTGAAAACGGTGTAGCCGCGGAGTAATGCATCGCTTGCCTGGCGCGCGAAGGCATCGGTCCAGCCCGGTGGGAAGTGGGCATCGGCCGGTATCGGGTGTGAAATGGCTTTGGTAGCCATGTACGGATGGCTGACCAGTCCGCCGAACAGGTCGTGCTCGCTGCGAATGCCCATGGCGGCATAACGCTCAGGCCCGACCAGGGTTTCGGTAGGCAGGTAATAGTAGTGCGGGTCGGCCTTGGCGGGCACGTCCGGCAGTACGGCATGACATCCCAGCAGCCGGGCCAGGCTGTCCGCCAGTTTCAGGTGCACGGCATGTTCATGTTCCGGGGTGTGCTCGCGAGTGTCTAGCAATACCACGGCGGTCTTCGGCTGGCGGTCACTGGGCATGGCATCTGCCTGTGTGCAGTGAATGTACAGGTTGTGAAGCCACTGTCCTCGGTAAGTTCAGCTGGATGTGACTGACGGTCCCGGCCCGGTTGCAGGAAGCGTCTTGTTTGCAGGTGGCAGGATGGGCATAGCGTGCCGTGAGTCGGCCGCCGCGATTGCGGGACTGTGGTGGCTGTTCCATTATTCTCACCCTGGAACAATCACGATGTGACCGCAGGAGTGCGCATGAACGTTCAGACCACGATTGAGCAAAGTGTGCCGGAGCGCTTGGCGCGCGTGCGCGCAGTCATGGCCCGGGAGGGGGTCGATGCCCTGTTGGTGCCGTCGGCCGACCCACACCTTTCCGAGTATCTGCCGGGCTATTGGCAAGGGCGTCGGTGGCTGTCGGGCTTTGAGGGTTCGGTAGGTACGTTGGTGGTGACCGCAGACTTCGCGGGGGTGTGGGTCGACAGCCGTTACTGGGAGCAAGCCGAGAAGGAGCTGGCCGGCAGCGGCATCGTCTTGATGAAGCTGTTGCCAGGCAAACCAGGGGCGTTGGAATGGCTGGGTGACAATGTTCAGCTCAAAGGTGCCGTGGCCGTGGACGGCGCAGTCATGGCGCTGGCTTCGGCGCGCCAGCTCGAAGAGCGGCTCAAGGCCCGCGAGGCGCGACTGCTAACCGATCGGGACTTGCTCGCCGAAGTATGGGAAGGGCGCCCGGCGCTGCCTGCCAGGCCGGTCTATCAGCATATGCCACCCCACGCCACGGTCAGCCGGGCCGAGAAGCTTCGCCAGTTACGGGCAACGCTGCAGGAAAAGGGGGTTGACTGGCACTTCATCGCGACGCTGGACGACATCGCCTGGCTGTTCAACCTGCGCGGCAGTGATGTGTCCTACAACCCGGTTTTCGTGGCTTTTGCACTGGTCGGCAAGGACCAGGCGATGCTGTTCGTCGGCGCCGGTAAGCTCGATGAGCACTTGCGCCACGTACTTGCGGTCGACAACATCGAGGTGCGCGATTACGCCGCAGTTCGGCAGGCGCTGGCTGAACTGGCCCCGCATAGCCGACTGCTGGTTGACCCGGCTCGTGTGACCTGTGGCTTGCTCAAGCATCTGGATGCCCAGGTTCAACTGATCGAAGGGCTGAACCCCACCACTCTGAGCAAATCGTGCAAAGGTGAAGAGGAACTGGTGCATATCCGCCACGCCATGGAGCAGGATGGCGCCGCGTTGTGCGAATTCTTCGCCTGGTTCGAGGCGCACCAGGGCCAGGAGGTCATCACCGAATTGACCGTGGACGAGCAGTTGAGCGCTGCGCGTGCCCGCCGGCCAGGCTTCGTCTCGCTGAGCTTTTCGACTATTGCGGCGTTCAACGCGAATGGTGCGATGCCGCATTACCGCGCTACCGAACAGTCCCATGCGGTCATCGAAGGTGATGGCCTGCTGTTGATCGATTCCGGTGGGCAGTATCTGGGGGGCACCACCGACATCACGCGGATGGTTCCGGTAGGCACGCCAAGCGTCATGCAAAAGCAGGATTGCACGCGCGTTCTCAAAGGCATGATTGCCTTGTCGCGAGCCAGCTTCCCGCGCGGCATCCTGTCACCGTTGCTCGATGCCATTGCACGGGCGCCGATCTGGGCAGACCAGGTGGACTATGGTCACGGTACCGGGCATGGCGTTGGCTACTTCATGAACGTGCATGAAGGTCCCCAGGTGATTGCCTACCAGGCGGCAACCTTGCCTCAGACGGCAATGCAGGTGGGCATGATCAGCTCGATCGAGCCGGGGACCTACCGGCCGGGCGCCTGGGGTGTGCGCATCGAGAACCTGGTGGCGAACCGCGAGGCGGGCAAGAGCGCGTTTGGCGAGTTCCTCTGCTTCGAGACGCTGACGTTGTGCCCTATCGACACGCGCTGCTTGCTTCCCGAAATGTTGACCACGCAAGAGCGGGATTGGCTGAACCAGTATCACGCCACGGTACACGAGCGCTTGGCTCCCTTGCTGCAAGGTGCTGCGCTGGATTGGCTGAAGGCGCGCACGGCGCCGCTCTGACGGATGCTGGCAATCGGTAAATAAAAGAAGGGCAGCTCGCAGGCTGCCCTTTTCTATTTGCAGATGACGATCATGCTGCGGCTGGTGTAGCCGGCCGGGTTGATGCCGAACAGGTAGTCCCCGGGCTCCTCGTCGGTGTCTCCGGAGCGGGCGATCACCTTGTAACCGCGAGCGCTGCAGGAAGTGGCCGCTTTGCTGTAGCACTTGTCCCACGACGAAGACAGGCCAGAGCAATTGATATGCAGGCCTTTCTTCCCCTTTTTGACCTCAGTCTTGGCCGCTGCGGCGCATCCGGCCATGGCCAAGACGGCCAGGATGAGCAAAATACGTTTCATGCCTGTCCTTAAATGCTCGGGCCGATCGGCTGTCTGGCCCTGTCGTTATCGCTTCGGTCTTCCTGAATCTTCCTCGGCTTCCGTGTCCGCTCAAGTAGATAGCGTAAAGATTATGATTTTGTGACAGCTTAATCAGCGAGGCGAGCGGGGACAATCATTAATCTTGTTTCAAAAGAAAATGCTTCTCAGGTCAGTCTGCCGCAACTGCAGGATTTGCCTCACGGCGCATGGACAATGTGGCGCCTACGGAGGCTGCGATGATCGCAAGAATGGCCAGCCACTGGGTGGTGCTGAGAACCTCGCCGAGGAACAGCAGGCCTGACAGCGCGCCAATCGCCGGTTCGATACTCATCAGCGTGCCGAAGGTGCGGGCTGGCATGCGGGTCAGGGCGACCATTTCCAGGCTGTAGGGCAGGGCGGTCGAAAGCACGGCGACACCCAGTGCCAAAGGGATAACGGCAGGGGTGAGCAGCGCGCTACCGGCATGAACGATGCCGACAGGCGCGACAAACAGGGCCGCGACCACCACGCCGAGGGCGGCACTCTGGATGCCATGCTCGGCGCCAGCACGTTGGCCAAACAGAATATACAGTGCCCAGCACACACCCGCGCCCAGCGCATAGGCCGCACCCTGCAGATCCAACGGCTGACCACCTTGCCCGACCGGCAGCAACAACAACAGGCCCGCGACGGCCAGGGCAATCCACACGAAGTCCAGCGCACGGCGCGAGGCAAATAGCGCTACTGCCAGGGGGCCGGTGAACTCCAGGGCGACAGCGATGCCCAGCGGTGTGGTCTGCAGGGACATATAGAAGAGGAAGTTCATGCCGCCCAGTGACATGCCGTAGATCACCACGTTGCGCAGGGTGTTGGCGGTCAGGCGTACCCGCCATGGCCGCAAGATCAGCAGCATGATGATGCTGGCGAAGATCAGGCGCAGGGTGGTGGTGCCTTGAGCGCCAATGATAGGGAACATGCTTTTGGCCAATGAGGCGCCGGACTGGATCGAGGCCATGGCAATCAGCAGCAGGCCGATCGGGAAGAGGGTGGCGGCCAGGCTGCGGGGCTGGGTGTTCATTTCTGCGCGGCTATCCTTGGGAGGTATGCGGGGTGTGCAATATAGTGCGCAATTGCTTAGGTGGGGTGCAAGGGGATAGGGATTGCCTTCTCTTGAAATTTAGGTTGACGGGACTTCGAATCCCCTTATAATGCGCCCCACTTCCAGCGACATCGGAACGACAAACTCCTTGAAATTCAATGAGTTAAGTAGTTAAGGTGAGGTTGGAGGCGCTTCGGTCGAATGATCGATGGCGGT
>Ga0153918_1000315_pt1 | contig 26211 bp, 19 predicted proteins | sample TSFL002MetaG_FD_104687 | JGI IMG/M metagenome (GOLD analysis project Ga0153918, IMG submission 104687) | Attine ant fungus gardens microbial communities from Florida, USA - TSFL002 MetaG | ecosystem: Host-associated > Fungi > Mycelium > Unclassified | place: USA: Florida, Paynes Creek Historic... | reverse complement strand
GTTCCAGGGAATGATGCTGTTCTACCTGCTCGCCTGCGATGTGCTGATCCTCTACCGGCCGCGGCTCACGCTGAACTGGCGGCGGCGCACGCCGGTGGCCGAAGCGGCCAGTGCCTGACCTCCCCTGACCCATACATGTGCCTGCCGCCATGGGTGCGCAGGCTGAGGCTCCGACAATGGATTTCGATCTGCTTGGCAACATCCTCTACGCCATGGTGCGCTGCGGTACCCCGCTGCTGCTGGTGGCCCTGGGCGAACTGGTGTGCGAGAAGAGCGGCGTGCTCAGCCTGGGCCAGGAAGGCATGATGCTGTTCGGCGCGGTGGTGGGTTTCATCACCGCCTTCGCCACCGGCAGCCTGTGGCTCGGCGTGCTGATGGCCTGCCTGGCCGGCATGCTGCTGGCCGCGCTGTTCGCCGTGGTCGCCCTGGGCTGCCAGGCCAACCAGGTGGCGACCGGCCTGGCCCTGACCATCTTCGGCGTCGGCCTGTCGGCGTTCGTTGGCAGCGCCTGGGTCGGCAAGCCGCTGAGCGGCTTCGAACCGCTGGCGATTCCGCTATTGGCCGACCTGCCGATCATCGGCCACATGCTGTTCAACCAGGACGTGCTGGTGTACCTGTCCTTCGCCCTCTTCGCCCTGGTCGCCTGGGTGCTGTTGCAAAGCCGTACCGGCCTGATCCTCCAGGCCGTCGGCGAAAACCCCGAGGCCGCCAGCGCCATGGGCCTGCCGGTGCTGCGGGTGCGCACCCTGGCGGTGCTGTTCGGCGGCGCCATGGCGGGCCTTGCCGGCGCCTACCTGTCACTGGCCTACACACCGATGTGGGCCGAAAACATGACCGCCGGCCGTGGCTGGATCGCCCTGGCGCTGGTGGTGTTCGCCAGCTGGCGGGTGCAACGCGTGCTGCTCGGCGCCTACCTGTTCGGCCTGGCCAGCATCCTGCACCTGGTGGCCCAGGGCATCGGTGTGAGCGTCCCGGCCAACCTGCTGGCGATGCTGCCCTATGTGGCGACGATCCTGGTGCTGGTGGTGCTGTCACGCGATGCGATCAAGACCCGGCTGTATGCACCGGTTTCGCTCGGCCAGCCCTGGAAAGCGGGACGCTGACGCCACACCGCAAACAAGAAAACAACACAAGACCCACAGGAGTGAACCCTCGATGCATCTTAAGAAAAGCGCCAAGCTGCTGCGCACCCTGGCCGCCGCGATCGGCCTTGGTACCGCACTGTCCGCCTCCGCCGCCGACCCGCTGAAAGTCGGCTTCGTCTACATCGGCCCGGTCGGCGACCACGGCTGGACCTACCAGCACGAACAGGGCCGCCAGGCGCTGATCAAGCAGTTCGGCGACAAGGTCGACACCCGCTTCGTCGAGAACGTGCCGGAAGGTGCCGACGCCGAGCGGGTCATCCGCAACATGGCCAAGGGCGGCTACGACCTGGTGTTCGCCACCTCGTTCGGCTACATGAACCCCACCGCCAAGGTTGCAAAGCAGTTCCCCAAGGTCACCTTCGAACACGCCACCGGCTACAAGCAGGACAAGAACCTCGGCACCTACCTGGCCACCTCCTATGAAGGTCGCTACGTCGGCGGTTACCTCGCCGCGAAGATGACCAAGAGCAAGAAGGTCGGCTACGTCGCCTCCTTCCCGATCCCGGAGGTGCTGCGTGACATCAACGCCATCCAGCTGGCGCTGGACAAGTACAACCCCGGCACCGAGATCAAGGTGGTGTGGGTCAACTCCTGGTTCGACCCGGGCAAGGAAGCCGATGCGGCCAACGCCCTGATCGACCAGGGTGTCGATGTGCTGTTCCAGCACACCGACAGCCCGGCGCCGATCCAGACCGCCGAGCGCCGTGGCATCTACGCGGTGGGCTACGCCTCGGACATGGCCCACTTCGGGCCCAAGGCCGTGCTGACCTCGATCGTCAACAACTGGGGCCCGCATTACATCAAGAGCACCCAGGCGGTCATGGACGGTAACTGGAAGCCGCAGGACTACTGGGGTGGCTTGGCTGACGGCACCGTCGAACTGCCGATCAGCGACCTGGTGCCAGCCGATGTGAAAAGCGGCGCCGAGCAGATCATCGCCAGCATCAAGGATGGTTCGTTCCACCCGTTCACCGGGCCGATTTTCGACCAGAGCGGTGTGCTGAAGATTGCCGAGGGCGCCGTGGCCAGCAATGCCGAACTGGCGGGCATGAACTACTACGTCAAGGGCATCACCGCGCAACTGCCCAAGTAAGGCCAGCGCTGTCGCTGTGGGAGCGGCCTTGCGTCGCGAAAGGGCCGCAACGCGGCCCCAGAGAATCAGCACAGATGCACAGATTGCCGGGGCTGCTTTGCAGCCCTTTCGCGACGCAAGGCCGCTCCCACAAGAGCCGTCTGCAACTCACTTTACCGGAGCCCTGATGAACACACTGCCCATCATCGACATCGCCCCGCTGTACCAGCACGACGCCGCCGCCCGCCTGGCGGTGGCCCGGCAGATCGACGCCGCTTGCCGGCAATGGGGCTTCTACTACATCAAGGGGCACCCGATCCCGGCGGCGCGCATCGCGGCCCTGAAAGCCGCCGCCGAAGATTTCTTTGCCCGCCCGATCGAGGAAAAGCTGCGCATCGACATCACCCGCAGCACGCACCACCGCGGCTATGGCGCCATCGCCACCGAGCAGCTCGACCCGAGCCGGCCGAGTGACCTCAAGGAAACCTTCGACATGGGTTTGCACATGAGCGCCGACCACCCTGAGGTAGTGGCGGGCAAACCGCTGCGCGGCCCCAACCGCCACCCGGCCATCCCCGGCTGGGAAGCGCTGCTGCAACAGCATTACCAGGACATGCACGCCCTGTCCCTGACCCTGCTGCGGGCCATGGCCGAGGCGCTGGGCATCGAAGAGGACTTTTTCGACCAACGCTTTGCCGAGCCGATCAGCGTGTTCCGCATGATCCACTACCCGCCACGCCAGACCGCCAGCAGCGCCGACCAGCAAGGCGCCGGAGCACACACCGACTACGGCTGCGTGACCTTGCTGTACCAGGACGACGCCGGCGGCCTGCAAGTGCAGAACGTGAACGGCGAATGGATCGACGCCCCACCCATCGAAGGCACCTATGTCGTGAACATCGGCGACATGATGGCGCGCTGGAGCAACGACCGTTACACGTCCACACCGCACCGGGTGATCAGCCCGCTGGGCGTGGACCGCTACTCGATGCCATTCTTCGCCGAACCGCACCCGGACACCGAGATCAGCTGCCTGCCCAACTGCTCCAGCGCGGACAACCCGGCCAGGTACCCGGCAGTGTCGTGCAGCGCCTACATGCTGTCGCGCTTTGCCGAGACCTATGCCTATCGCCGCGAAGCGGCCGAGGCCTGAACGGCCTCAGTCGGGCACGTCCATCAGCGGCGTGCTCGACAGCTTTACCGCGCCGCCTGAGGTGATCAGCAACTGCTCCTCCAGCTTGACGCCCTCGGCGCCGCCTTGCTCGCCGATGTAACTCTCCACCGAGATCACCATGTTCTCCTGGAACACCCCGTCGTAGCCCCACGCCTCGAAGTCGACGGCATAGGCCACGCTGGGGTATTCATCGGCCAGGCCACAGCCGTGCACCATCATCATGTAGCGGTTGTGCTCGTACTGCTTGGGCACCGGCCAGCAGCGCTCGGCGAACTGGCGGAAGGTCAGGCCCGGTCGGATCAGGTCGATGTTGTGGCACAGCTGGTCGGACGCAGTCTGCAGCAGGTCGCGCTGGTAGGCGGTCGGTGCCTTGCCCGGGCAGATGAAGCTGCGCGAGATGTCCGACAGGTAACCGCCCGGGCCGATCATGTCGGTATCGAAGCCGACCATCTCGCCCGCCTGGATCACCTTGTCGGTGGCGTCCTGGAACCAGGGGTTGGTCCTTTGCCCCGACGTCAGCAGGCGCGCCTCGGCCCACTCGCCGCCGTGGGCCACGTTGGTCGAGTGCATGATGCTCCACAACTGGTTCTCGCTGATGCCCGGCACCAGGTTCTGGCGCATGCGCGCCACGCCCAGGTCGCACACCGCCATCGACACGCGATGGCTGGCGATTTCCTCGGCGGACTTGATCAGCCGCGCCTGCTCCATCAATGGCTGGGCGTCGAACAGCGAGATGCCCTGGGCCTTGAGCCGGTCGGCACCCCACGGGTCACAGCGGTCGACTGCCAGGCGGGTATTGGCGCCGCCGTGGGTCTTGATCAGGTCCGCCATCTCCCGTGCCCACAGCTCGGCCTTTTCATCGACCCGGGGGCCGGCCAGGAAGTAGATCCACGGCGTGGTCGGGCGAATCTCGTCGATGGTCTCGACATGCTCGCTGTTGTGCTTGCTGCTGGTGAAGTCGAACAGCACCACCGGCCCGTCCGTGGCGATGTACACGTAGCGGCTGGGGGCATGCATCACCCAGACGCCCAGGCTCAGGGTGTCGGTGGCGTAGCGGATGTTCAGCGGGTCGGCCAGCAGGATGCCGGCGTAGTCATGCTGGCGCAGCTGCTCGCGGATGCGGGCCAGGCGATAGGCCCGCAGGGCCTTGCGGTCGATGGCCGCATAGGCCTGGATGATACTGGCGTCCACCGGGACCAGCGGGTGGGCGCGCACGGCCTCGTCGGCCCTGTAGTTGAGATGGACCTCATCATCGAGCCGGAATTTCTGCATCGGTGCTTGCTGTGTGGCTACTTTCGCACTCGCCATGACGGTTCCTCGAATGGCTTGCTGTTATGAAGGAAGCAGTGAACGAAGCAATGAACGAAGACAAACCTCGCAACACCCTCAACCCAGTACGGCCTTGACCTCCAGATACGCCTCGAAGCCGAACTCGCCGCACTCGCGGCCGTTGCCCGATTGCTTGTAACCGCCGAATGGCGCACTGGCGACCCAGGCCGGCTGGTTGATCTGCACCTGCCCCACGCGCAACTCGCCGGCCATGCGCAGCAGCGCCTGGCGGTCGCTGCCTTGCAGGTAGGCAGCCAGGCCATAGGGGGTGTCGTTGGCCATGGCCACGGCGTGTTCAGGGGTCTGGTACGGGATCAGGCACACCACCGGGGCGAAGATCTCTTCGCGGGCGATGCGCATGTGCTCGGTAACGTTGGCCAGCACCGTGGGTTTTATGAAGAAGCCCTGCCCCACGCCGTCGGGCAAGCCCAGGCCGCCACTGACCAGCAGGGCACCGTCGGCCAGCGCTTCGGCGATCAACGCCTGGGCGCGGTCATGCTGGGCCTTGTTCATCACCGGGCCGAGGGTGGTACGCGCATCGAACACATCGCCGACCACCACGCTCTGCGCCGCCTCACGGGCAATCGCCACGGCCTGGTCGTGCAGGTGCGCCGGCACCAGCATGCGCCCTGGCGCCGTGCAGGACTGCCCGGCGTTGCGGTAGGCGGCGTGCACGCCGTTGGCCACCGCGCTCGCCAGGTCAACATCCGCCAGCAGGATATTGGCCGAGTTGCCGCCCAGCTCCTGGTGCACGCGCTTGACCGTCGGCGCTGCCAGTTGCGCGACGCTGACCCCGGCCCGGGTGGAGCCAGTGAAAGAGACCATGTCGATATCGGGATGGCTGGACAGCGCCTGCCCCACTCCGGCACCGTCGCCATTGACCAGGTTGAACACCCCGGCGGGCAGTTCGGCCTGATGCAGCAGCTCGGCCAGCAGCATCGTGCTCAGGGGTGAGTATTCGCTGGGCTTGAGGACCACGGTGCAGCCGGTGGCCAGCGCCGGAATCAGCTTGGTAATGACTTGCAGCACCGGGAAGTTCCACGGCGTGATCAGCCCGCACACGCCGACCGGCTCGAAGCGCAGCTGCACGCCATCGGACTCGCGCTGGAAGGCAAAGCCCTCGAGAATTTCGATGCCGTTGCGGATATGCGCCAGCGAGCCGGCCACCTGGGCCTGGCGCGAGAAGCTGATCGGCGTGCCCATCTCCAGGGTCATGCGTTGGGCAAGCGCCTCCTGGTGCTCGATGCACAAGGCCTCGAAGCGCTTGAGCACGGCCAGGCGCTGTTCGCGCGGGGTGCGCGACCATGGCCCGAAGGCACGCCGGGCGGCGGCGACCGCCGCGTCGACGTCTTCGGCGTTGCCCAGGGCGATGCTGCCCACCGCCTTGAGGGTGGCGGGGTTGATGACCGGGCGCCGGGTCCGGCCGCTGGCTTCGACGAAACGGCCATCGATATAGAAGTGATCGAGGTAGTTCAAAGTCTGGCTCCTGGTTACGCTTGGTGAATGTTGAGCCCTGCGCGGACGGCCGCTGCAGGTGGCTGGACCTGGGGTTTGCCGGGCTGGCCGGGGAGCATCGCCCTGATCACGTCACGCAGGTGCAGCATTCCGGCAAAGTGCCCTTCGCGCATCACCGCAAAGGCCCGGTCCGGGTCGCCTCCGGCCTGGGTCAGGGCATGCTCCAGGGTCTGTGTCGCGTCGATACGCTCGAGGCGGCGCAACTCCTCGACCGACGCCGGCTGCGCCAGGCTTTCCACACGCAGCAGGCGGGCGCGATTGATGTCGTTGACGAAGCGCTCGACGTACTCGTTGGCCGGGTGCAGCACGATGCTCTGCGGGTCACCCTGCTGCACCACCTCGCCATCCTTGAGCATCACGATGTGGTCGGCGATGCGCAGCGCCTCGTCGAGGTCGTGGGTGATGAACACGATGGTCTTGAACAGCTCGCGCTGCAGTTCCAGCAGCAGGTCCTGCATGTCCTTGCGGGTCAGCGGGTCGAGCGCCGAGAACGCCTCATCCATCAGCAGCACGTCGGCATCGGACGACAGCGCACGGGCGATGCCCACCCGTTGCTGCATGCCGCCGGAGAGCTGGTGCGGGTAGCGGTCCTCGAAACCGGCCAGGCCCAGCCGCGCCAGCCAGCGCCGGGCATCGGCCTCCACCTGCGCAGCCGGCTCGCCACGTACGCGCTTGGCCAGGCCGACGTTCTGCAGCACGGTCTGGTGTGGCATCAGCGCGAAGTTCTGGAACACCATCGAGATGCTCGACCGGCGCACTTCGCGCAGTTCATTTGCCGACAACGCCGTGAGGTCGACGCCATCGAGCAGGATTTCCCCCGCGGTCGGCGCGATCAGGCCGTTGAGGTGGCGGATCAGCGTGGACTTGCCAGAGCCGGACAGGCCCATGATCACGGTGATCTGCCCGGCACGCATGTCGACGTTGATGTCGCGCAGCCCGCACACATGGGCGTGTTGCTGCAGCAGCTCGGTCTTGCTCATGCCGGCACGCACCCGTTCGACCATCTGCTCTGGCGCGCTGCCGAAGATCTTGTAGCAGCCGCGCACGGCCATCTTTATTGCCTGGTTCATGGGTTGTACCCCTTGCTCTGTGCGCTCAGCCGAGCCATGGAGGCCTTGGTCACGCGGTCGAAGGCAATCGCCAGCAGGACGATGGCGAGGCCAGCCACCAGGCCGACGCCCAACTCGAGGTTGTTGATCCCGCGCAGTACCAGCACGCCCAGCCCCGGCGCCGACACCAGCGAGGCGATCACCACCATCGACAGCGCCATCATGATGGTCTGGTTGACCCCGGCCATGATGCTCGGCAGCGCCAAGGGCAGTTCGACACTGGTCAGGCGCTGCCAGCCGCTCATGCCGAACGATTCGGCGGCCTCGCCGACGCTGCCATCGACCTGGCGGATGCCCAGGTCGGTCAGGCGCACCACCGGGACGATGGCGTAGAGGATGATGGCGATCCCGTACAGCTTTGGTTCGGTGACGCTGAACAGGAAGATCAGCGGGATCAGGTAAACGAACGATGGCAAGGTCTGCAGCATGTCCAGCACCGGCAAGGCGGCGCTCTTGAAGCGCTCGCTCCTGGACATCAGGATGCCGATGGGCAGCCCGGCGAGTATGCAGATCAAGGTGCAGGTGAACACGATGGCCATGGTCTGCAGCGCGTAATGCAGGTGATCGACCAGGCCCAGGGCCAGCAGGATCGAGCCCGCCAGCGCGGTGATGCGCAGCGACCGCGACAACCACCAGGTCAGCGCCAGCAACGCCAGGATCATCAGCCACCAGGGCACCAGGTCCACGACTTTCAGCGACAGCTCCAGCAGCCACGACAGCGGCTGGGTCAGGGGGTCGAGCACCACCTTCAGGCCGTCACGCACCGTCAGGAAGCCATGCTCGATGGCTGACGTCATGTCGCGTGTGCGGGGGATGGCCGGGCACGCGCTGTTCAGTGCGTCCAGCGACGGGAACGGCAGGCTGCCCTCCCCCGCGCCTGCCTGGTTGGCCTTGGCCTTGGCCAGCAGTTGCGCCAGCGTCACCGGCCCACCCTGCGTGCCTGCACTGCACCAGCCCTGCAGGCCGAGGCTCTCGAATACGGCGTTGTATCCACTCATGGCAATGTCCTCGGCGAAGGCCCGCGCACAGGCGGGGCGCTTCGCCACGCAGCGGGTTACTGAATGATGGCGTCCAGCTTGCGACCGGCCTCGTCTGACACCCAGGCTTGCCAGACGCGCTTGTGCTGGGTCAGGAAGTAGGCTGCGGTTTCATCCGCGGTGGCCTTGTTGCTCTCCTGCCAGGCCAGCAGCTCGCCCATCTGCGTGTTGGTGAAACTGACCTTGCTCATCAGGGCGACGATGTCCGGATGGCTGTCGTGGAAGGCACGGGACATGGTGGTCAGCACGGTCGCCGTCGGCCAGCTGGTCTTGCCCGGGGTTGCGCAGTCGATGCGCGCATTGCACTTGGCCTTGTCGGCATCCAGCGGCCCCATGTCGACGCTGACCATCGGGTATTTGCCCAGCAGGCCGGTGGGTGCCCAGTAGTAGCCGAACCAGGGCTTCTTGCTTTCGTAGGCTGAGGCCAACGACGCGGCCAGGGTCTCGCCCGAACCATGGTTGAAGACCTTGATGCCATGCTGTTCAAGCTCGAAGGCCTTGATCAGGTTGTCGCTGGAGACGCGCCCGCCCCAGCCGCTTGGGCCGTTGTTGAACTGTCCGCCCACCCATTCCGGATGGGCCATGATGCCCGCCAGGGTGGCGGCCTCGGGGTGCTGCTCGACCAGGTACTTCGGCACCCACCAGCCATCCTGGCCACCGTCGGACAGCACATTGCCGACCCTGACCAGCTTGCCCTGCTTTTCCAGGGTGAAGTAGACGTCCGCTACCGCCGGCCAGATTTCGGTAAGGATGTCGGGTTTGCCGGTTTCGGCCAGTGAGGTCAAGGCTGGCACCGTGGAGGTCGGCACCTTCTTTACCTGGCAGCCGTAGCCCTGCTCCAGCAGGAAGCTGGACACCGCGGTGACCACTGCGCCGGAAGCCCAGTTCATCTCGGTAATGGTGACCTGGCCGCAGTCTGCCTGGGCCGAAGCGTTCAGCGATATCAATGCAGCGGTAACAGCGCCAGCAAGGGACACACGCAATCTCATGAGGTTATTCCTTCTTATGACAACGGGTCAGTGAGTCGAATCGGCAGCGAAAAGCGCGTAATGCCAGGATCACCTCCCGGTCCTTCAGCGGTCATTGCGGCGCCTTGCGGCCACCTCGACTCTTGTTGTAACGCACACGCAAGTGTGGGCAATCGCCCGGTACCGCTACTTTGCAGGTGCGACCTCGGCACGCCTGGCCGGCGCCTGGTGCACCGCCCGCGACACGCCCTGTGCGCGCTGGGCATGGCTGGTGAGGATCATTTCGGCGCCTTTCTCGCCGATGGCCAGGCTGATCGCGTTGAGGTTGCCGCTGGGGATCTGCGGAATGATCGACGAGTCCACCACCCGCAGGCGCTGCACGCCGATCACCTGCAGCTGCGGGGTGACCACGGCGGTGGCGTCGACGCCCATCTTGCAAGTGCCGCAGGGGTGATAACTCTGGCTGGCGTTCTCCTTGAGGTAGGCATGCCATTCGTCGTCGCTCTGCACGTCCTTGCCGGGTTTGCATTCGCCCAGCACATAGGGCGCGAACGCCTTTGACTGCAAGGCCCGACGGGCCATGCGCCCGCCACGGATCAGGGTGGCGACGTCGTAAGGGTCGCTGAGCATGTTGAACTGGATGCGCGGCGGCGCCAGCGGGTCGGCCGAGCGCAATTGCAGGTATCCGCGGCTGCGCGACTGATTGACGTTCGGTTGCAGGTTGATCGAGGCCTCGTCGAGCAGGCTGATGCCCTGCGGGGTGTAGGCCGACGAGAAGGCGCCGAAGTGGTACTGGATGTCCGGGTACTCAAGCTCGGGCAGCGTGCGCACCAGGCCGAGGCCGCAATAGGTGAAGGTGGCCTGCCCGGTACGGGTGAGCAGGAACTGCAGGCCATGCTTGAGCATGCCCGGCAGGTTGAACTCCTGATTGGCAGTGCGCACGTTGACGAACGCCTTGACCTGGCAGCTGGGGTGTTCCTGCAAGTTACGCCCCACGCCAGGGCTGTCCTTGACCACCGGGATGCCCATGGCCTGCAGGTGTTCGGCCGGGCCGATGCCCGAGAGCATCAACAGTTTGGGCGAATTGATGGCGCTGGCACTGAGGATCACCTCACCGTGGCAGCGTTCGCTGCGGGTAACGCCGCGGTGGTCGAATTCCACGCCCACGGCGGTATCGCCTTCGAACAGCACGCGGCGCACCAAGGCCCCGGTGAGGATGGTCAGGTTGCGGCGTTTCTTTATCGGGTCCAGATAACCCTTGGCGGCGCTGAAGCGCAGCCCGCGGTGCTGGGTGGAGTGGAAGATCGCCGCCCCTTCGGTGTCCTCGGCGTTGTAGGAAGGGTTGCGCGGGACACCGATTTCCTCCATCGCGTCGAGGTAGACGTGGGCCAGTTTCGGCACACCACGGATCTCGGTGATGATGATGGCGCCGTCCTTGCCGTAGGTGTCTGACACGCCATCACGGTTGCTTTCGACCTTGCGAAAGTACGGCAGCAGTTCGTCGTACGACCAGCCGACGTTGCCCAGTTCCGCCCAGTGGTCGTAGTCGCCGCGGTTACCGCGTACGTACCAGGTGGCATTGATCGAACTCGAACCACCGAGCAAGCGGCCACGTGGCACCACTTCGGCGCGGTTGTTGCGGGTCGGGTCGGGCTCGGCCTGGAACATCCAGTCGGTCTTCGGGTTGCTCATGGCTTTCATCGCCAAGGCCGGGATCTGGATCACCGGGTGCTTGTCGCTGCCGCCAGCCTCCAGCAGCAATACCGTGTGCCGCGGGTTGGCGCTTAGCCGGTTGGCCAGCACGCAGCCCGCCGATCCCGCGCCGATGATGATGAAATCCCAACTCATGCTCCGACCTCTCTTGTCATACGGCCATCTCGCGCAAGGCTTGCCTGTTGTCACGCCATTCGATCATGCATGGGCCACGCCAGCTACGGCCTGGCGGCCGAGCAAGCGGTCCAGGGTGGCCAGGGTGATCTTCAGCTCATGGGCCGAGGTGCCGGCCAGCTGGGCCTTCTGGAAGGCGTGCCAGCGGTCGCGGATGGCGATGCGTGAACGCTCGCCCAACGCGGTCAGGCGCAAGCCGCCGTCGCTGTCGCGCAACAGCATGGCCCTGCGCTGCAACTCGGCCAGGGCATCCTCGACATCGCGCTGGCCCAGGTAGGTTTCCCTGGCCAGTGCCTCGACGCCGATCCCGGGGCGGGCATACAGCGAGGCCAGTACTCGCGCTACCGCGACGCTCACGCCCTCGGCCCGGCGATGCTCCTCGAAGGCTTCCGACAGCGCATGGTGGGCATCGAAGATCGACGACAGCAGGTTGTGTTCGGGGCGCGGCAGGCTACCCGCCGACTCAGGCTCCCCGGACAGGTCCGGGTGCACGTCGGCAATGCTGTACTGGCCTTGGCTGAACAGCAGCGGCGTGCCGGCATAGCGGGCGATGCGGGTCACGCGCCCGACCAGTACCAGGTGGTCGCCGCCCTCGAAGGTCTGTTCCAGGGTGCATTCCAGGTGCGCGATGCAGCCGGCCAGCAACGGCGAGCCGTGCATGCCGGGCTGCCATTGCGCGGCGCTGAAGCGGTCTTCCTGCTTGCTGGAAAACAGCTGCGACAGGTGCATCTGGTCGGCGCCCAGCACGTTGATCGCAAAGCTCTGGCACTGGCTGAAGAAGGCGAAGCTGCGCGAGGTGCGGGCAATCGACCAGAGCACCAGCGCCGGCTCCAGCGACAGCGAGGCGAACGAGTTGATGGTCATGCCACTGAGCTGTGCCCCGCTGCTCGCGGTGACCACCGCCACGCCCGTGGCGTACTGCCCCAGGCAACGGCGGAACAGGCGCGGGTCGGCGGCCGGATCACCGGCTTCCAGTGCTACCGGGATGGGTTCGGGTTGAATCTGGGTCTGCGACATGATGACGACTCTCCGGGCAGGATCAGGCGAAGCGGCTTTTCGGCACGGTCAGGCCAAGGTTCTCGCGCAGCGTGTTGCCTTCGTATTCCTCGCGGAAGCGCCCGCGACGGCGCAACTCGGGCAGCACGTACTCGACGAAATCATCGATACCGTGGGGCAAGTGCGTGGGCGCGATGTTGAAGCCATCGGCGGCTTCTTCATCGACCCAGGCCTCCATCTGGTCGGCCACGTCCTGGCCGGTCCCGACCACGGTCAGGTGCTCCTGGGCCATGCCGATGCGCTTGTACAGCTGGCGAATGCTCAGGCCTTCGCGCTGGGCCGTCTCGTAGTACATCTGCGCGCTGCTGCGCAGCCCGACGTTCTCCAGGTTCGGCGCCGGTACCGGGCCGTCCAGGTCCATGGCAGACAGGTCGCCGAACGAGCGCTTGAGCATCGCCAGCCCCACCAGCGGGTTGATCAGTTCCTGCAACTGTTCGTACTTCTCCTGGGCGTGGGCCCGGCTGGAGCCGACGATGGGGGTCAGGCCGACCATCATCAGCAAGTCTTCGCGGCGCCGCCCGAAGCCGGCCAGGCGGTCCTTGACCGAGGCGTAGTACTGCTGGGCCGAGCCAATGTGCTGCTTGGCGGCGAAGACGATGTCGCAATGCTGCGCGGCAATCTGCTGGCCGACTTCGGAGGTACCGGCCTGAACCAGGATCGGCCGGCCCTGGGGCGAGCGCTTGACCGACAGCGGGCCACGCACCGAGAAGTGCTTGCCCACGTGGTTGAGCACATGCAGCTTGCCCTCGTCATAGAACACGCTGCTGTGCTTGTCGTGAACGAAGGCATCCTGGTCCCAGCTGTCCCACAGGCCAGTCACCACATCGACGAACTCCTCGGCGCGCTCGTAGCGGGTGTCGTAGTCCAGGTGCTTGGCCCGGTTGAAGTTCCAGGCCTCCTGCTCCGACCACGAAGTCACCACGTTCCAGCCGGCGCGACCGGCGCTGATCATGTCCAGCGAACCGTACTTGCGGGCGATATGGTAAGGCTCGTTGTAGGTGGTCGAGGCGGTGGCGACCAGGCCGATGCGCTGGGTGCAGGCGGCGATGGCCGAGAGCAGGGTCAGCGGTTCGAGCTCGGCATTGTGGCTGGAGCGGCACAGCGAACCGGCCGGTACGTCATCGGCGCGGATGCCGATGCCGTCGGCAAGAAACAGCAGGTCGAACTTGTTGCGCTCGGCGGTGCGGGCCACCTCCAGGAACGACTGGAAGTCCGACGCCGCGTCGACCTTGAGCTCCGGGTGGCGCCAGGCCCCCACGTGGTAACCCATGTAACGCATGGAAAGGCCGAGTTTGATCTGTTTCTTGCTCATCCGGTGTGCCCCTGCTGGTCTGTTGCAAAATCCAGGCTGAACGGGCCCGCGCAAGGCCACGGATGGCTCACGGGGAAGGTTCGGTGTACTGGACATTGATTGGGTAACTTCACCCCGGCGCGATCGGCCGGGTGGCTGCGTTTTCAGGTCAAGGGCCGGCGTTGTTCTTTTCCTGATGCGGCATTTCCTGTGAAGGCAGGCTCATCCTGCCGCGATCGTACAAGCCTGTAAACGTAGGATTTTCAGTGCTGTTTGCGTAAGAAAAACTTAACCAGAAAGACGTAATGCACCCTTACGGTGCATGCCCGGCAACACGGCTTCAATGGGGTTCGCCGAAGGTCTGCTTGATCCACTCGCCGACCTGCACGGCAGCCGTGCTTTCGCGGGCCCGAGCGGGTTTTACCAGATGAAAGCCATGACACAGCACCGGGTCGGTGTGCAGCGGCTGGACCAGCAGGCGGTTGGACAGGAAGCGCTCCATCAGCGGCGGGCCGATCAGGCCGAAACCCTGCCCGTCCAGCACGGCCTGGACCAGGTTGGTGTAGGTGTCCACGGTGATGCTGGCTTTCGGCTTGGCCATCGCCACCTGCTTGGAGGCGAACCAGGTCGACCAGCGCGTCAGGCGGTCGTAGGGCCCTTCCAGGTGAATCAGCGGGTGGTCGAACAGGTCCTCGATGCTGCGCGGCGGCTCGCGGTGTTCCAGGTACGCCGCCGAACAGGTCGGGGCGATGCTCTGGCGCACCAGCAGGGTCGACTGCCCACCGGCGAACGGCGGGTTACCGTACGCCACCACCAGGTCGGCGTCGACCTCGTCGACCGAGGTGCGGTCGAGCACGATCAGGCGCAGTTCGACGTGCGGGTGCCGGGCCCTGAGCGTGCCCATGTTGGGCATCAGCCAATAGGTGATGACCCCGGCCGTGGCGCTGACGGTCACCACATGGCTTTCGGGGCGACGGGTCAGGGCCACCGTGGCTTCCAGGGCCATTTCCAGCGAAGCGGCGATGGCGGCGTGGTAGCGGGCGCCCTCGGGGGTAAAGCGGATGGTGCGGTCGAGGCGCTGGAACAGCTTGACCCCGAGGAACCGCTCCAGCCCGTTGATCTGCTGGCTGACCGCGACCCGGGTGACATGCAGTTCGAGCGCTGCGCGGGTAAAGCTCAGGTGCCGCCCCGCCGCTTCGAAGGCGATCAGCATGTTGGGCGGTGGCAACGTGGTCTTGAGCGTGCTCATCGGGTCGGGTCCTGGGCAGCGACAGGCGCTATCGGAACCGCAGTGTCCCAACGGCGGGCGGTGGAATCAAGCGCGCCGCGCCGCCCGCGACGCCATCAACTGTGCCTGCGTCGCAACCTTCACATCTCGACCTGGGTACCCAGTTCGATCACCCGGTTCAGCGGCAGCTGGAAGTACTTGAGGCTGCTGTTGGCGTTACGCAGCAGGAAGGCGAACAGGTGCTCGCGCCAGCGGGCCATGCCCTTCTGCTTGCCGGCGATGACCGTCTCGCGGCTGAGGAAGTAGGTGGTGCGCATCGGGCCGAATTCCAGATCCGGGTACGGGCAACGGCTCAAGGCCAGCGGCACGTTTGGTTCTTCCATGAAACCGAAGTGCAGGCTCACCCGGTAGAAGCCGTCGCCGAAAGCCTCGACTGCAAAGCGCTTGCCAGCAGTGACCCGCGGCTCGTCCTCGAACACCACGGTCAGCAGCACCACCTGCTCATGCAGCACCTGGTTGTGCAGCAGGTTGTGCAGCAGCGCGTGGGGCACGGCTTCGGGCCGTGCAGACAGGAACACGGCCGTGCCATTGACCCGGAATGGCGGTTGCGCCTGCAGGCTGGCGATGAACAATTCAAGCGGTAACGCGCTTTCGTCCAGCCGCTCGACGATGATCGTGCGCCCGCGCTTCCAGGTGGTCATCAGCGCGAACAGCGCGACCCCGGCAATCACCGGGAAAGCACCGCCCTGGAAGATCTTTGGGGCGTTGGCGGCAAAGTACAGGCTGTCCACCAGCAGGAACGCCAGCAACATCGGCAACGCCAGGTAACGTGGAGCCTTCCACAGCAACAGCACCACCGCCGAAGCCAGCAAGGTAGTGATCAGCATGGTACCGGTCACTGCCACGCCATAGGCCGCCGCCAGTGCCCCGGACGACTCGAAGCCGACCACCAGCAGCACCACGCCGACCATCAGCGCCCAGTTGACCATGCCGATGTAGATCTGCCCCTGCTCCTCGCTGGAGGTGTGCTGGATGAACATGCGCGGCACATAGCCCAGCTGTATGGCCTGGCGGGTCAGGGAGAATGCGCCGGATATCACCGCCTGAGAGGCGATGATGGTCGCCAGCGTGGCCAGCCCGACCATGGGCAGCAGGGCCCAGTCCGGCGCCAGCAGGTAGAACGGGTTGCGCACCGCCTCCGGGTTGCCGAGGATCAACGCACCCTGGCCGAAGTAGTTGAGCACCAGCCCCGGCAGCACCAGCAGGAACCAGGCGCGGGCGATCGGCTTGCGGCCGAAATGCCCCATGTCGGCGTACAGCGCTTCGGCGCCGGTCAGCGCCAGCACCACGGCACCGAGAATGGCCACGCCCATGCCGGGGTGGTAGATGAAGAACTTCACCGCCCAGGCCGGGTTGAGCGCCTGTAGTACCTCCGGGCGCTGCACGATGCCGTGTACGCCCAGCGCACCGATCACCACGAACCACAGCACCATGATCGGCCCGAACAGGATGCCGATGCGCGCAGTGCCGTGCTTCTGGATCAGGAACAATGCCACCAGCAACAGGACTGCCAGTGGCACGACCCAATGCTCGATGCCGTCGAAGGCCAGTTGCAGCCCCTCGACGGCTGACAGCACCGAAACCGCCGGGGTGATCATGCTGTCGCCGTAGAACAGCGCAGCGCCGAACAGGCCGAGCAGCACCAGCATCCTGCTCAGCCGCTTGTAGGGCGCCGCCGCACGGTGTGCCAGCGCGGTCAAGGCCATGATGCCGCCCTCGCCCTGGTTATCGGCGCGCAGGATGAACAGCACGTACTTGAACGACACCACCCACAGCAATGACCAGAACACCAGTGACAGGACGCCGAGGACACCGGCGGTATTGGCCTGGACGCCGTAGTGCCCGGCGAAGACTTCCTTGAGGGTGTACAGCGGGCTGGTGCCGATATCGCCATAGACCACGCCGACGGCAGCGACGAGCATGCCGATGGCAGCGGGCTTGCGGGAATGGGGAGGGTTTGCTGCGACGGCGGACTGGCTCACGAAAGGGCTTCTCTGGACTGGCGGGTAGAAGTGCATGCCATCCTTGAGCATCGCGCGTTAAGTATCCCTTCAGGCAAGCAGGGCAGTCGTAAAAAGAGCGTAAAAAAATCAGGGGTCGCCTGGGGAGGTGCAGCGCCTGTGAGACCGAGCGCCTCGCGGGCGGCGCTCGATCTCGCAGGCGCTGCAGATCTCCCGCCAGGCAAATGTGCTGTATGGTTGTCGCAAACGAGTAACCCCGGAGACCTTCATGTTCCGTGCCTTTGAACGCTGGCTCGACCCCTTCCCGCCCGACGAGGTGCCGCCGCCCCCGGTCGGCCTGCTGCGCTTCCTGTGGGCCTGCACCCGCGGCGCACGCGGCTATATCCTGGCGCTGGCACTGTTCAGTGCCGGGGTCTCGATCTACGAAGCCTGGCTGTTTTCCTTCCTCGGCCAGGTGGTGGACCTGCTCTCCAACTGGCAGGCTGGCGGTGATGTGAGCCCGGAAGAAAGCCGTGTGCTGTGGGGCGTCGGCCTGCTACTGGTCGCCAGTATCGTGCTGGTGGCCTTGCGCACACTGATGCAGCACCAGGTGCTGGCGATCAACCTGCCGCTGCGCCTGCGCTGGGACTTCCACCGGCTGATGCTGCGCCAGAGTCTGTCGTTCTTCTCCGACGAGTTTTCCGGGCGGGTCACCACCAAGGTGATGCAGACCGCGCTGGCCGTGCGTGAAGTGCTGTTCACCCTGATCGAGATCGTGCCGGGCATCGGTGTGTACTTCATCGCCATCATCGCCCTGGCCGGTGGTTTTGCCGCCAAGCTGATGCTGCCGTTCATTGCCTGGCTGCTGCTGTTCGGCCTGGCCATGCTGTATTTCGTGCCGCGCCTGGGCAAGGTCGGCCAGGAACAGGCCCATGCGCGCTCGTCGATGACCGGGCGGGTGTCCGACGCCTACACCAACATCACCACCGTAAAGCTGTTTTCCCACTCCAAGCGCGAGGCGCACTTCGCCCGGGCGGCGATGGAAGACTTCAAGCAGACCGGCTTTCGCCAGATGCGCCTGGTCAGCCAGTTCGAGATCGTCAACCAGGCACTGGTGGTCGGGCTGATCTTCGGCGCGGGCGGCTACGCCCTGTGGCTGTGGCACCAGGGCCAGGTCGGTACCGGTGCGGTGGCCGCAATCACGGCCATGGCCCTGCGCGTCAACGGCATGTCGCACTGGATCATGTGGCAAATGACCTCACTGTTCGAGAACATCGGCACCGTGCAGGACGGCATGGCCACCCTCACCCGTGGGCCCAAGGTGCAGGACGTGCCGAATGCCGCCGTGCTGGAAACCCGTGGCGGCGCGGTGACCTTCGACAACGTGCGCTTCAACTACAACGGCGAACGCCAGGTGCTCGATGGCCTCAGCCTGAGCATCCGCGCTGGCGAAAAAGTCGGCCTGGTGGGCCGCTCCGGCGCGGGCAAGTCGACGCTGATCAACCTGCTGCTGCGCTTCTATGACGTGGACAGCGGCGAAATCCGCATCGACGGGCAGAACATCGCCCAGGTCACCCAGGACAGCCTGCGCAGCGCCATTGGCATGGTCACCCAGGACACCTCGCTGCTGCACCGTTCGATCCGCGACAACATCGCCTACGGCCGCCCCGAAGCCAGCGAAGCGCAGATCCAGCGCGCCGCCGCCAACGCCCAGGCCGATGGTTTCATCCGTCAGCTCAGCGACCGCGACGGCCGCAGCGGTTACGACACCTTGGTCGGCGAGCGCGGCATCAAGCTTTCCGGCGGCCAGCGGCAACGCATCGCCATTGCCCGGGTGATGCTCAAGAACGCCCCGATCCTGCTGCTGGACGAGGCCACCAGTGCCCTGGACTCGGAAGTGGAGATCGCGATCCAGGAGAGCCTGGACGAGATGATGCAGGGCAAGACCGTGATCGCCATCGCCCACCGGCTGTCCACCATCGCCGCCATGGACCGGCTGATCGTCATGGATGAAGGGCGCATCATCGAACAAGGGACACACACCGAATTGCTGGCGAAGAACGGCACCTATGCACGGCTGTGGCAGCACCAGAGCGGTGGTTTCCTGGGTGAGGATCAGGGGGTGGCGGAGGCGTTGGAATAGCTGCGTACCTCTGGACGGTAGCCTTCACCAGAGCCGCAGTGGCATGTTGATTACCAGCCGAAACTCATCGTAACTACCGTCGATCTGCCCGCCATGGGCGCGATGGTTGTAAACGATGGTACGCAAGGCAGTTTCCTTCAGGGCGCCGGACTGAATGACGTAACTCAGTACCAAGCCGTTTTCCTCGTGCCCGGCGCCATCCAGGCCGCTCACTGAATAACCGGCATGGCGCCCATTACGCCCACCGTCGTAGTGGCTGCCATCGATGCCCCAGCCCCTGGCATGCCACACCCCCATGGTCAGCCCTGGCACCCCATAACCCGCGGCGTCCAGGTCGTAGCGCAACTGCCACGAGCGTTCATTGGGCCCGTTGTAGTCTGAATACAACGAGTTGGCCATGAAGTTGCCACTCGATTCCCAGACGTAGTCAAAGTACTCGTTGCCATCGATCTGTTGCCAGGCCAAGGTCACGCCATGCCCTTGATAAGACACAGTGGTCGCCAGGCTGTAGGCCTGGTTGTCGATATAGCCCAGTTGCTGGCGGTCTATATCACGCGTGCGGTAGTAATGCAATGCATTGCGTACAGCCATCGAGCTTCGATCGCCAACCGTGGCGGACAGGCCGAGGTAGGTCTGCTGCCAGGTATCGGCAAAGCGCGATGCATACGCACTGGCCGTTACCGCGCCGGTGTAGCTGGCACCTGCATATACCAACGAATCGGCATTGACGCTGCGATCACCAAAGGTTGTGGTCAACCGCTCGCTACCGCTGCCAGTGCGCGGTATCGCCCGGTCGAAGCGCCCGGCTTCCAGCTTCAGCCCGGCCAGATGCAGGTTACTCAGGGCCAGGCCCTGAAAGCTCGATGGCAACGCACGGTTATCCTTGTAGCGCAAGACCGGGTTGTCGAGCCGCTGTCGCCCCAGGCGCAGCGTGGTGTCGAACAGCCGCAGGCGCAGCGCGCCAACGCCCAGTCGGCTCCAGGTCGGCACCGCGTCGCCTGCGCTGTCCACCAGCACCCGGTCGCCACCGTTGGCGACCCGCCCGTGGCCGCGCTGCAAGTTGACAGCGCTCTGCAGTGAAGCATCCACCCCCACACCAAGCACGCCTTCGCTGTAGCCGGAGGCGTAGTCGAGCATTGCCGCCTGCACCCAGGTTTCGCGCAAGCGTGTCGGAGTCAGTTGGCCGTCCTTGCGGATCGCCAGGTGGGTACTGCCCTGGGTGTGCTGGTTGGCGTAGTAATGCCGCAGGTTCAGGTCAAGATGACTGTCCTCCAGAAGGGAGGACTCGGCCAGGCCAGGGCTAGCCAGAACAAAGCAGAAAAGTAGGCGTTGATACATGTACAAAAAGCATTCCTTTCCATGTGCGGGTTTTCGCCGCGCCTCCTGGCGTAGCGTTTGCTGCGTAAATCAATCGGGCCAATGGCGAATCGGCCCTCTCCAGCCCTCGTAGACCCGGGCCAGGCTGAGCAACAGGTTGTCGGCAAAGCGTGGCGCGACCATTTGCAGACCGATCGGCAGCCCACCCTCATCGAAACCGCAGTTGATCGACAAGGCGGGCTGCTCCCCCATGTTCCACGGCACCGTAAACACAATGTGATCGAAAGGGCGTTGCGGGTCGTTGGTCGGCGATGCCCACTCGGCGCTGAATGCCCGCACTTGGTTGGTCGGTGTCAACAGTAGGTCGTAACGCTCGAACAGCTGCGCGGCGCGCCGGCGCATCTCGAACGTCGTATTGAAGCCTTCCACAGCCTGCACGGCGCTCATTCGCCCAGCTACTTCGGCCCACTCGCGGATGTATGGCAGCACCTGCCGCTGACGCTCTGGCGCCAGCTTGCACAGCTCGCTCCATTGCCTGGCTCGCCAGAAGTGATCCAGGCCATCGAGCAAGCTGCGGTCCATCAGCGGGGCGACGTTCTCTACCACTGCGCCGGCGTCTGCGAACAGGCGTGCCGCCTCCTGCACGGCGGCACAGATGCTGGCATCGGGTTCGAGGCCACAACCTGGTTCGAGCATCAGGCCGACACGCAGCCCGCAAAGCGCAGGCGCCCGTTGGTACCAGTCCAACTCCACTGTCTGCAGGCTTGTAGCATCACGCTTGTCCGGGCGTGCCAGCACGCTCATCATCAATGCACAATCGTCCACGGTGCGAGTCATTGGGCCTGCGCAGCGGCCTGTGTAGTAAGGGTCAATAGGCACTCGCCCAAGGCTCGGCTTGAAGCCGACCAGGCCACACCACCCGGCTGGCAGGCGTACCGAACCACCGATGTCGGTGCCTAGGTGCAATGGCCCGTAACCGGCCGCTGCCGCGGCCGCTGCACCACTGCTCGAACCTCCCGGATTGAGGGCCAGATTCCAAGGGTTGCGGGTAATGCCATGCAGGCTCGACAACCCCGAAGACAGCATGCCGAAGTCCGGCACGGTGGTCTTGCCCAGCACGATCGCCCCGGCTTCGAGCATGCGCGCCGCCGGCGGCGCATCGGCCTGGGCAATGATCGGGTCGACACCAGCACAGCCTTGCGCGATGGCATCGCTGCGGGTACCCACCAGGGCTTTGAGGGTCACCGGCACACCATCCAACGGGCCGCATGGCGCGCGCCTTGCCCATCTGCGGGTCGCCTGCTCAGCCTGGTCCAGGACCTGTTGCGGATCATGCAGGCACAGCGCATTGATCAACGGTTCCTGACGCTGCAGGTGGTCCAGCAGATGGCTATGGTATTGCAGCGGCGAGAGCTCACCACGTTCATACAGGCTGACCAGTTCAGTGGCGCACAGTCTATGCAAGGGCGCACGAATCATTGGCCACCTGCTATGGCACCGCCCAGCGAAGGCACCCTGCCCAGGCGGCCAAAAACTCGCACGCAACAGACTCCGGCAAGGCCTGCCAGCACGCTGAACACCACCACCGACCAGGCGCTCCAGGGCATCAGGGCGATCAGCAGCAGCGGCGTCATGCTCGCCCAAAGCGCATAAGCCAGATTGTAAGTGACCGAGATACCGGATACGCGAATGTGCGCGGGGAACAACCCGACCATGATCGACGGCACCACGCCGACCACGCCGCAGCACAATCCGGCCAGGGCATAGGCCGGGCCCACCAGCGGCAGTTCGAGGATCAGGCAGCTGTATAACGCCAGTACGCCCAGCGGCAGCAGCGCGCTGTGGATAGCCAGCGCCCGCCAGGCGCCGAGGCGATCGGCCATGCGGCCGGCGAGCACACAACCGATGTTGAGAAAGACGATGCCCACGCTGCTCAGAGTGAACGTCTGTTCAGGCGGCATCCTAAAGAGTCTCTGCATGGCCGTCGGTGTGATCACCACCAGAACCACCACCGCCGAGGTCAGCAGGCAGGTTAGCAGCAACGCTGGCAGTATCGACGCACGGTGCTCGCGCCAAACCGTGCGTAGCGGCAGTTCCGGGTCGGCGGCTCGACGCACCTGCAAGGCAATGAACACAGGCGTTTCACTCAACCAGCGACGCAGCCAGACGCCGACCAGGCCAAATACGCCACCAAGGATGAACGGCACACGCCAGCCGTAGTCGAGCATCTGCTCTGGTGTATAGATTCGCGCCAGCCAGGCTGCTGTCACGGCCCCGAGCAGATAGCCGAAGGTCAGCCCCGCCTGCAGCATGCCCAGGGCGAAGCCGCGATGGCCAGCGGGCGCATGCTCGGCGATGAACACCCAGGCACTGGGCACTTCGCCGCCCACCGCCGCCCCTTGCAGGATGCGCAGGCCCAGCAACAGCAACGGTGCCCAGTAGCCGATCTGCGAATAAGTGGGCATCAGCCCGATGGCCAGGCACGGCAGCGCCATCATCAAGATGCTCAAGCTGAACACTCGCTTGCGCCCCAGGCGGTCGGCGAAGTGCGCCAGCAGGATCCCGCCCAGGGGCCGTGCCAAGTAGCCGGTGACAAAGATGCCGAAGCTCTGCAGCAGCCGCAGCCATTCCGGCATCTGCGGTGGAAAGAACAGTTCGCTCAACACCAGGGCGAAGAACACGAAAATGATGAAGTCGTATATCTCCAGCGCGCCCCCCAGGGCGGCAAGGCCCAGGGTCTTGTAGTCGGTGCGGCCAAAGCGCGGTGGTATGGGGGAAGGATGAGCCGTCATTGGCAGTCAGGTTCCTTGAGCGGATAACGAGGAAAGATAGTGCTGGCAAAGCAATGCGACATGCTCTTCGCCGCGACGCGCAAGAACAACCGAAAAGCGCATCTGGGTTGCTTTATTGATGGAATCTGTACATTGAGTTTTGACTGGCAAGTCCAATAATCGGGCCACCTCTCACCTCACGTTGGGCCCATCATGGAAGACGTTCACCGCCAGATCCTCGCATTTGATCACCCACACATCGAAGCCATCGCCGTTATCCGGGGCCGGGTACTGCATGCCCTGCAAGGCTTTCTGCTGGAGCGTGACTTCCGCCAGCTGATGCCGATCCTCATGTCGCCGATCACCGACCCGCTCAACCACGCCGTATATCCTGCCGAGATCCAGTACCAGCAGCGGCGCTTGAAACTCACCGCCAGCATGATCTTTCACAAGCAACTGGCCCTTACCGCCCGCGGCCACGAACGGATCTTTATCGTGGCGCCCAATATTCGGCTGGAAAAACCCGAGATCAAGGATTCCCTGCGCCATCTGCTGGAGTTCTCGCAGTTCGATTTCGAGATCCGTGGCGGCACCATGCAGCAGGCCATGCAACTGATCGAACAGATGGTCAAGCACACCCTCGACGAGGTGCAGGAACACTGCGCCGCGCAACTGGCGCAACTGGGCCGTGCACTGCCGCGCTACGAGACCGCATTCCCGGTGTACAGCACTGATGAACTGCAGGCCGAGCATGGCGACGACTTCGAGCGAATCATGTCGGAGAAAGCCCATACACCGTTCTTCATCACCAATCACCGACGCGAATTCTACGACCGCGAAACGCCGGGCAAGCGCGGCCACTACAACAACTACGACTTGGTCTGGCCCGAGGGCTATGGCGAAGCGCTGTCGGGCGCGGAACGTGAATACGAGCATTGCCAGATCCTCCATCGCATGCAGGAACTGGACATGGACCTGACCCCGTTCGGCAATTACCTCGAAGCCGCCCGCCTGGGGCTGCTCCACCCCAGCGCCGGGGGTGGCCTGGGTATCGAACGCTTGCTGCGCTTCATCTGCGGCAAGCGCCATATCCGCGACGTAGCGCTGTTTGACCGCAGCGTCGGCAGCGACTTCCTGTTCTGACCCCTATCCGCATTCATTCGGCCCGCCCCTCGGGCGGGTCTCTCCGGGAGAACCCACATGACCCCTTTGCGCATCCATTGGTGCTCGCCCCTCGACAGCGGCCAGCAGAAAGCCTCCGACAAATACGACACCGGGCGCCTTGACTTCGCCGGCATCGTCGACTTCGCCCAGGAAGCTGACGAGCTGGGCATCGACTCGCTGCTGATGGGCATCAGTTACCACATGCCCGACCCGCTGCCGATGATCGGCGCGCTGGTCCGCGAAACCCGCAACGTCAAGTTCATCCTTGCCTATCGCCCAGGCCTGCTGCACCCCACCCTGTTCACCCAGGTGGTGAACACGATTTCGTGGATGGCTGACAAGCGCATCGCGCTGAACCTGGTGGCCGGCATTTCCCCCGATGAGCAGGCCTTCTACGGCGATCTCGTAGCCCATGACGGGCGCTATGCGCGCACCTGTGAATTCATCGATGTGCTCAAACGCTTCTGGAGCGGCGAACAACCGGTGAGCCACCACGGCGACTTCTACCAGCTGGAGAAAGCGCAACTGGGCTTGCCGTTCAAGGACCACGAACGCCCTCGCCTGTATCTGAGTGGCGCATCAGGCATCGCCCAGCAGGTAGCCGTCAGCCACAGCGACTGTTGGCTGCGCTACGGCGATACTCCCGAAGGTATCGCAGCGGCTTCGCGCGATGTCCTGCAAGCCGGTTGCTCGGTGGGAATCCGCATGCACGTACTGGCACGTGAAACCCGCGAAGAGGCCCTTGCCGCCGTCGAAGCGATGATGGAAAACCCCGACCAGCAGCACCGCGAATGGGTACGCCAGTTCGTCGCGCGCTGTGACTCCGAGGCGGTCAAGACGTCTTTTCGCCTTGCCGAGGGTGCCGCCCACGATTGGCTGTCGCCAATGCTCTGGTCAGGTGCCGTGGCCTATCGGGGTGGCCCGGCGTTATGCGTAGTAGGCAGTTACGAGGAAGTCGCCCGCTACCTGCTGGAGTACAAGAAGGTCGGCGTCAGCGAGTTTATCTTTTCGGGCTGGCCGACCCGAGATGAGATGCGCCGCTTCTGCCATCACGTGCTGCCGCGTCTGCGTAAGCTCGAAGCAGCGCTGGAGCGCCAACATGCCTAACCGGCCTGCGCTGCGACGCTTCGGCGCTGGAGTACTGCTGGGGCTGATGGCCGAACAGACAGTGCTGTTCGCCGTGCCGCTGATGGTCTACCAGCTCACCGGTAGCCTGCGCTCCTCCGGCCTGGTGTTCGCCCTGGAGTGGCTGCCGGCCCTGCTCGCCTACCCGTTCGCCGGTGTGCTGGCCGACCGTTTCGGTGGCCGGACGCTGTTGCAATGGGCCAACGTGCTGCGCGCGGGCAGCTTGCTGCTGACCCTGCTGCTGTGCAGCCTCGCGCCCACGCTGGCAGTCTGGGTGCTGGCTGCCAATGGCGCCTTACTGTCGCTGCTGATGGCTCCGGTGCGCATGGCGGTGGAACGCACGGTGCCTCAACTGGCGCCGGCCGAGCACCTGGCACACACCCAGTCGCTGGTGCAGAACATGGAGTTGCTGGCCCAGGTGCTCGGCCCAGCCTGCGCGGCCGCGCTTGTACTATACAGTGGCAAGCTCGCCTTGCTAGGGATAGCCGCCATGGCTCTGCTGCTCGCAGCGCTGTGCTGGCGAAGGCTGCCCGATGCCCACCAAAGCACTGCCGGGCAACCGATCCTGGCTGCGCTCAGGCTGGGCTGGGTGCTGCTTCGCGCCAACCCGCCAATCGTCAGCCTGGCGCTGCTCAACTTCAGCATCAACCTGGCGTTCGCCTGTGTGCTGAGCGCCAACGCCTTTGTCGTCAGCGGCGTGTTCCATAGCGCCGACGGGGCATTCGGCCTGATGAACAGCGCGGCCGGTGCACTGGGCCTGCTGAACTTCCTGCTGGTGCCCTGGTTGCTGACACGCGTCTCGGTGCACCAACTCGGCGCCCTGGGCTTCGCGCTGCTGTGCGTGGGGCTGGTGTGCATGGGCGTGGCCACAGGCGTGCTG
>Ga0153918_1000314_pt1 | contig 26233 bp, 36 predicted proteins | sample TSFL002MetaG_FD_104687 | JGI IMG/M metagenome (GOLD analysis project Ga0153918, IMG submission 104687) | Attine ant fungus gardens microbial communities from Florida, USA - TSFL002 MetaG | ecosystem: Host-associated > Fungi > Mycelium > Unclassified | place: USA: Florida, Paynes Creek Historic... | reverse complement strand
GAATTTTTGCGGTATTTGCCATAATTAATCCTGTTACTTGGCGTAACACAGTGTGCTTAAGCGTCCAGACTGCTACCAACAGCTGGACGTTTTTCTTTTGTGAGAATCGACGCCACCTGCTGTGCAAGTCTCGCCATCTCATCATCAACAACTCCCCATTCAAGCACTGCCAGAAGCATTGAGCACTTGGGAATCCAGTCTCGCTTCCACCGGCTAATCTGTGCTTTATCGACACCTACAGCTGCTGCTGTTTTCTCTGTGCCAATCAGGGCGATCTTGTTAAGCAAGGCACTTTCAATGCGCATTGCCTCGTTGCGTTTGTTTGCGTGTTCCATGTGTGAATATATTCCTTAGTTAATAAGTAAATACGCATCGGTTGATGCGTTGGTTGTAGGGACGAAACATCCCTGGCCAGAAGTGTTAAAGAGCAGTGTTACTTAAGCGGCTTTGCCGCTTTTGGTTCCGTACTGTAACCACACAGGATCACAGTTAAGAGCCATCGCAATCTCAAACAAGAAACGTGGGCGCTTGGTTACTCCAGCCTCGATAAGCTGAATTGACTGTTGCTTTACGCCTGCTTTGTTAGCCAGCTCAGTCTGAGTCATCTTCAACTGAACTCGTTTCTTTTTGAGGCGTTCTGACAGAGTTTGCATATCGCCTCCTTCAACAAACTTTCTTGTATTCTCATACAAACTATCTTGTTTGTCAATTACAGGATTTCTTGTAACCATTGGAGGAAATTACAGAGGTGGTTTATGAGTATTTCTTCCAGGGTAAAAAGCAAAAGAATCCAGCTTGGTCTTAACCAGGCTGAGCTTGCGCAGAAGATTGGGACTTCTCAGCAATCAATTGAACAACTGGAAAATGGAAAGACCAAGCGACCAAGATTTTTACCGGAACTCGCTTCAGCTCTCGGAGTTAGCGTCGATTGGTTATTGAAAGGTTCGCCAGATTCAAACATAACTTATGTTGGGCCCAACGAACCTAAAGGAAAATATCCATTGATTAGCTTAGTTAGCGCTGGCGCGTGGTCAGAAGCTTGTGAGCCGTACAATCTCAAAGATATTGAGGAATGGTACGACAGTGATATTCATATGCTTGGTGATGGATTCTGGCTGCGTGTAGAGGGTGACTCTATGACGTCTCCAGTGGGACCGAGTATTCCAGAAGGTCACATTGTCTTGGTTGATACCGGCAGGGAAGCAGCAAACGGTAGCCTGGTTGTAGCAAAGCTTCTTGATGCGAACGAGGCGACATTTAAGAAGTTGGTAATTGACGGCGGACAGAAATACCTAAAAGGACTCAACCCTTCATGGCCTATGATGCCTATTAATGGCAACTGCAAGATCATCGGTGTTGTGGTTGAGGCAAGGGTGAAGTTCATATGAAGCGCATAGCGTTGGCACTCTCCATTATGTCGATTCCTATCGCCTCTTATGCTGACTGTTGGATTGTATCTGGCCTCAAGGGTAAATCTGCATTTAGTCAGGATGGATATGATTTTATTGATGACTCAGTTTCTGGGTCAGCGTTCAAATTGCGGATTGATGGTGAAAAGGCATCAGTTACTAATCTTGACGGATCTGCCGTATCAGACATGTCATATGTAGCCCTGACCGACAGCACAATAGTGGGAAGCTATCAGTCAGGTGGCGGAATAACGGTGGAAACATGGTCTGTCACAACAGACAAAAGGGTTATGTATTCCAAAGTAATGAACATCCCAGGATTTCAAAAGCTAACCTCAACTAAAGCATTCGTCGGAGTTGTATCTGGCAACTGCGAAGAGTAACCCACCACAGATCTTATCAAATTAAAAACAAACTATTTTCCGTTATAAAACAACGGAGTTTGTTTTTTTCGCCTTGAAATACAATATTTCTTGTTTACAACATACAATCTTTCTTGTAATTTTAAGTCATCAGCAGGACGCTGGTAGCCAAACGGAACTGATTGGCAGCTCTTTAACAAGATGACATGGGGATGATTCGTCCCCGCCAAAGGATGTTGCTTTGGGGTATGCGGGTTAGCTACTTCGCGATGGTCGCAGATTAATCTGGTCCGCGATGCCTGCATACCACCAAAGCAACCACTGGAGGTATCCAATGAAAGCCAGAGAGATTCGTAAACTCAAGCGTGCTCGTCAGCACAAAGAAATGAAAGTCTACTGTAAAAAAATTGACCGTGCATTTTCACGGCTGTCGGAAGGCTGTAGTGAGCGCGTTTCCAAAGCCATTTCGCTTGCCGGAACGCGTCAGAAGGAAGTTGAAGGTGGTGCAGTCTGCTTGCCAGAAGTGGCGCTTTTCGCAGCTGGTCATCGTAAGAGTAAACAGGTTACAGCGAGGTAGTTATGGACAGATTCTCGAAATTTAATGCGCTCGCCTGCATTGAATCGTATTACCTGCCACGACCCCATGAGGAGTGCCTTGGTAAGTATCAGGACGCTTTCGAAAGAGCTAAGCATGAAACGTTAGAAAACCTGAAAAAGAAAATATCGGATATCGAAGAAATTACGTTTAGTGATTTCACTAACAGAAAGAGCGCCGCATAGTCGGCCTTCTTTTGGCAGCAAGCCACAGAGGTGAATATGAAAGAGTTTAAGGGAAGTCCAGCACCTTGGAGTGTCATTGATGACCATCCGGGGAAGGCATGCTTTGACATCCATGGCGAGCATGGAGACATCTACATTACGGTTTATAGAATTGACGAGAATCGCGCATCGCATAACGCCCACCTGATAGCAGCAGCTCCTGATTTGCTTGAAGCACTGCAGAAGCTTCTTGAGGATGTTTGCTCCAACAATGACAGCGCATTGGGTTACAGAGTTGATGAAGCTCGCGCAGCCATCAGCAAGGCTCTGGGGGAGGAGTGATGGAGCTAGTTCAATTTATCAATCGCGTAAGAGATTATTACTCAGATAGTCGGCTTGATTTTCCGATGATTGTCGAACTTAAAGATGAGAGCGGACTTGAAAAGCAGGAAGACACGATACACGGAATGCCATACGTATTAGTTGAGCAGCATAACGATTATCCCTGCGAGGATTCATATTGGGGATATTTCTACTTCCCACTGAAAAAACGTAAGTACATCAAGGTTCCATTTTATTGCTGATAAGCACCTATAGCTGATTCACGAGTCAGCTATATGAGCCAATCCGCGCTCGTACTATTGAGGACGACTCGATAGTTCTGATTATTGGAAATCCCTCGTTATGTCTTTGCCGCCAGCAGTCAGGGCGGCATTCTTTTTGCCTGGAGGAAAGTATGGAAATTAGCATTACAAGAAGAAACCCAATTGGTGCTCAGATATTCGGGCGTAAATATTACAGGGTTGAGGTTGACCATGGAGATACGGTTATTACCTGCGACCTGAATAGCGCTGGAGAGTTGCAGGAATTTGCAGAGCATCTTGCCACCGTTGCTTACGAAAATATGAGCATTAATGAGATATTTTCCCACCTGAAATCTTCAGGACTACTTGATGACATTGTCGAACTAGCCACAGAAGCCGCCTGAGTGCGGCTTTTCATATCTGCATATCAACAGAGATTCACGAGTCTCTATCGCTATGCAATCACACACAACATAAGGAATCCCACCATGATGCATTTATCGCTATCGGGTGGCGGCATCATGTCCGCCTATTACCCATCCGAATCCGAATTATCCAAACGTGTTCGCCGTCTTATTCGTGCTGCCCGTAAGCACCTGGAGGGTTTATGTCACCAGTTATAAATCACAGCCTTCTCAAAGCAGCGCAGAGCAAAGCGGTTATCGCTCGCTATCTCGGGAACGCTCAGATGTGGCTTCAGGCCAATGAGCAGATGAAGTCAGCCGTTGGCATGCCGTGGTATCGCAAATCATGAGCATTGCAGATACCTGTTCAGATGATGCCTTTGTCCGACTTATGCAGGACATGTTGAAACAGCAGAAAGAGGATGCAGAAGATGCGCCTGACGATGACAGACAAAACAGAGATTAAGCAAATCATCGCTAGCTTTAGCGACGATGACAATGCGGCGATTGATAAGCAGGTTGAGATGCTGTGCGAGAACATGCGCCCGGTTCTCAACATGCTGGAATCCCATAAACCAGACGATTTCACGAAAGATGCGGTCGAGTGGCTTGGCGAAGAGGACTGTACCTATCAGGAATTCGCCGGAGAAGTTATGTGGGACATATTCAGGCCGCGCGTAGAGGTGGAGTATGCAATGTCCATCTTTATGCGTCGTCATTCTTACGAGGCTGCAGCATGAAACCTGGCGTCTACTACGGAATGTCGAACGAGGCCTATCACGCTGACGAGGCCATAGGCTCAACGACAGTTAAAGCGATCAGTGTTAGTCCAGCTAATCACTACTTCAACAAATTCACCGGCAGTAAATCGTCGCATATTGGAAGTGCGATTCATGCGGCGCTGCTAGAACCTTATTTGTACGATGAGCAGTACACGCTGCGCCAAGATATAAGCTCAAGGAACTCTAAAGAGTACAAAGAGCTAGCATCAAAATTAGCCCCTGAATACATCCTCATAGGGAGCGAGGTTGACACTGTTAGCTGGATGGTTTGGTCATCACAGATGAACGATGACTTCATGGACTACATGAACACTAAAGGTAGCTCAGAAGTGTCCATGTTTGCAGAGTGTCCAGAAACGGGCCTGATGCTTAAATGCCGCTTCGACAGGCTATCCGATACTCTCGCCTACCCTCTCGACGTTAAGAGTTGCAGAGACGCTTCTGAGCGCGGATTCAGCAATGCTTTCGGTCAGTACAAATACCACATTCAAGCAGCTTTCTATCTCTACGTTCTCAAACTGGCAACTGGTATCGAATATAACCAGTTTGCCTTTTTCGCTATCGAGAACTCACCGCCATATCGCAACTGCATGTACTACATCGGCGAGGAATCGCTGGAGCTTGGATATCGCGAGATGTACGCAGCTTTAGACAAGCTCGTGGCATGCAAAGAAAACGAATCACTGAAGTACGAAGGAATTGTACTTCCATCCAACGAAATTAACGTTCCGGCCTATTTGCTGGATAACGAATACGATGACGAGGTAATTCTCTAATGGACCTTTCACGAACAATCATTCCAAAGTCCGATCAGCTCAACTTTGAGGATGTTCAGAGTCATAGCATCACAGCAGTTATTAAGTCTGTCCGGGCTGGAAATTCAGAGCAGCCAGTGTTCATCGACCTTGAGGGTTTTGATGGTCGCCCCTACAAGCCGTCTAAATCAATGCGTCGTGTGTTAATCGGCGGCTGGGGTGCGGATGGTCACTCATGGGTCGGGCGCTCTCTTACGCTTGTTGGCGATGCTTCTGTGCGCTTCGGTGGTGTAGCAGTAGGTGGCATTAAGATTTATGCAATGAGTGACGTTGAGGCTGATTTCTCAATGATGCTTTCAGTGTCTCGCGGCAAGCGTCAGGAGCACCGGGTTCGCAAGCTTGAGGTGAAGCCACAGGCAACACCGGAAACAGCTCTGAAGTGGTTCTCCGATAACGCATTAAGCATGGATGCTGCAAAGCTTGATGTTGCATATAAACGCACGAAAGGCGTTATCGGAAGTAACGATGAGCTTCTCGCTCAGCTCGATGAAATTCATAACCTACGCAAGGCAGACTTGGAGAAAGAATAATGACCTACCTCCTGTGGGAATCATGGGAGGAGGACTTCTTGCGCGAAGTGTCTGCCACCATGGAACCAAAGCTAATAGCGGAAAAGCTTGAGCGCTCTGAAATGTCTGTATGGAGCAAGGCGGGAAGATTAGGCATCAAGTTAATCTCCAGCGACAACAAGCCATGGAGCAAAAAGGAATTAGCTCTCTTTTCTTCGCTATCTCCCAATGAAATAGCAGAGGTCACCTCTCGTTCAATCTATTCAGTCAGAGCAAAATTATCGAGGCTGCCATCATGATTGGAAATTATTACGACCCTTTTATCACGCCCAACGAGTTAATCGCCCGCCACCGATTCAAACCCATCAGCGATATCCCACGCGAAGAAATGCTGAAGCGAGAGTCATTCCCGAGCGTGAACGATAACAAATTCCTGACAGCTTGGCTGAAACAAGTAAGAGGGAATCATGAATGAGTTGGCTCTTTTCAAAGGCATTTACCGATGAGCATATGTCACGTTTGCGAGCAAGAATTCAAGCCGAAACGGAAAGAGCAGCGAATTTGCTCGATTCAATGTCGGCAGAAGAACAACGGATCTGGCCGTCGTGGTCAGAGTACAGGTCCGCAGTCGAAGCAATACAAGCAAAGATTGACCAAGGAAGGCTATCTCAGGATTTATGCAGCAAAGCACCCCTATGCAAATGGCCGAAAGGAAATCCATGTTCATGTGATGATCATGGAACTCAACATAGGGAGGCAGCTTCATGCATGGGAATGCGTCCATCATCTCAACGGAATAAAAACAGACAACAGGCTGGAGAATCTACTTCTGATGAAACACTCGGATCACTCCATGATGCATTCCAAAGAAAAGACCAAGGGCAGAAAGAGAGATGCGGGAGGTCGGTATGCATGAACTTGCGCTGTTTGCAGGAGCTGGCGGAGGAATACTCGGCGGCTACCTGCTCGGATGGAACACAGTATGCGCAGTTGAACGTGATGCCTACGCCGCACAAGTTCTCGCGCAACGACAAAACGATGGAATTCTTAGACCTTTCCCGATTTGGTCTGACGTGTGCAGTTTTGACGGAAAGCCATGGCGAGGAATTGTTGATGTCGTTTCTGGAGGGTTTCCGTGCCAGGCATTTAGCAAGGCATCAAGAGGAAGGATCACAGCGAAAAACATGTGGCCTGAAATGCAAAGAATCATTTCAGAAGTCAGGCCGCGACTTGTCTTTGCAGAAAACGTATCCAGAGATGCAATTGCTAACGCAGCAATTGACCTCATTGGAATGGGTTACAAGACCAGAGCGATTAATCTGTCCGCGAAAGACCTGGGTGCAGACCATATTCGGGAAAGATTTTGGTTACTTGCATACGCCGACGACGAAAGCAAATTACTCGGCAGAATCCATGCAGAAGTGGGATTCAGCGAGGAATTTCACCATGGTGTTTGGGATTCCTACACCACAGAACCAATCCTGGTTGATGGGATTCCCTTCAGGATGGACAGATATAGAGCCATTGGTAATGCGCAAGTTCCAATTGTGGCTGCAACTGCATTCACCATTCTTACAGAAAAATGAGGAGGTAGCATGATCGCTATTCCCAATGAACGATTGCGCGAACGTGCGCGCGAAAATGTTATGGGTCTGGAGTTAGCTGTTACACAAACCGCCTTCGCTGATTCACGCGCAGAGCTTGAAGAAGAGCTGGAGCTGGCGCGTATCGCGCTGGCATCGCTGAATGCGGAGCCATACGGCTATCTGCGGGAAAACGACTGGCAGATTGAAATATCTATTGGCCCTGAGCGCCCAAATAATCGCTCAGGTGGATATGCGACGCCATGGGCTGTAATTTATGCCGCCCCGCCAGCGCCAGTATCTGTGCCTGATGATTACTTCTCGTCCCTAGTAGCCGCAGCGCGAGTGCGGGCAGATAAAGCGATGCGTAAATTTCCTCAGCCCAACTATGTGCTGAACAAGGTCGCTGAGGAAAGTGGCGAGGTTATCAAGGCAGTCATTCATTTCACCGAGGGTCGGGAAGAATGGCGAAACGTTGAGGGTGAAATCATCGATAACCTGGCTATGTTGATTCGCCTTGTTATGGAAGGCGATCAGGTGATTGGATTTACGCCACCTGACGCCTGCCGCGCCGCCATGCTTCAGGGTGCCGAACCTGTAAGTAATCGTGATGAGTTGCCAGACGGTTGGGTGGCTTGCAGTGAGCGGATGCCGGAGCGCGATGTTGACGTTCAGGTTTACTGCGCTGATAAGAAGGAACAGATGGTTGGCTACATGGAGCGCAATGAACAGGGCGGCTATTTCCGTTTTGCGTCCCTACCTAACGGCGGTGGTGTTTATTGCAAACCTACCCACTGGATGCCACTGCCAGCAGCACCGCAGCAGGAGGCCGAATGACGCAAGGAATGAGAGAGCATCGTGCGTTTGTGTTAGTCGCAATGATTAACAGAAGAAAGCGCAAGCATTCATAACAAGCCCGCACCCAGCGGGTTTTTCTTTATCCGGAGTCCGTATGCAACTCAATCCAGTGGCTGCCGTCATCATGGCTCTTATTGCATGGACGGCTATCTCTTCACTCATTCACATGTCAGAGGGCTTGTTATGGATAAATTTGCTGTGGGCGCGTTAGTTCAGCTTAAGTCTGGAGGCATTAGAGGGATGGTTGAGAGCCAGATTGAGCCGGAAGGCGATCACCCGAAAGCCTGGGTGCGTTGGGATGACGGCAACTACTCGGTGCATCACGAACACGAACTTCGCGCGGCTACTGTTGATGAGCCTCGCGTGTATAAGAAATTAGCGTAGAATGAAACAATCAGAGGGAAACTAGACGGGGCTATTATGTGTAACTACTGCGGTGGTTCTGGAGTGGTTAATTTTTCATCCTACAGGCATGTGCTATCAGCATTATCTAGCATTTCTTACTGCCCATACTGCTCAACTGGAAGAGAAAAGGCTGCAAAGCATAAATTACCGGAAAGGCAAGATATGCAGACAAAAAGCAATGGCATTGAGTTAATGCTCCAGAATGCGCAACGGAATTCAATAAAGTTGTGAGTTAAAACATGTTCAACAGGAGGTCGCTTAGGCGGCCTTTTTTACGCATCGACTAGACCGCCGCAATGGCGGTTTTTTATTGGAGATAGATAATGAATAAACCAACTATTGCTCGCTTCCGTGAATTCTGCAAGAAACATGGCGATCTGACTTTGGAATATAAGCCAGTAGATTGCGGTTCCTGGCGTGGAGTCTATGCGGAGCCTTGCATTTTTGTTAACAGCGAAGAAGGAAAACTGTCCGACTTTATCCCATACCTTGACCGGCTTGTTAGTGGCGAGGAGTTTTATGGATACAAAGGAGGTGAATACACATACAGAGAGGATGATGACATCAACGTAGAGGGAGATCCAAGCTCTTATTACGGCGATGAGAGCATGATTTTCAATGTACTCCAGACCATCAAAGCAATAGATGACCCACTTGGTCTTATAGACCTTATGATTGCATCTGATAAATGGGAATCAATTGTGTAGGAGTAACCATGGAATCACACAGCCTCACACTCGATGAGGCCTGTGCATTTCTCAAAATATCCAGACCTACCGCTACCAACTGGATTCGCACAGGCCGCCTTCAGGCAACACGCAAAGACCCTTCCAAACCAAAATCCCCATACCTCACTACACGGCAAGCCTGCATTGCGGCGCTTCAGTCTCCGCTGCATACTGTCGGCGTGAGCGCGGGTGATGGCATTAAAGAGGAAACGAAATGTCACTCTTCCGCAGAGGTGAAATATGGTACGCATCGTACTCGCTCCCGGGCGGGAAGCGAATTAAGGAAAGCCTTGGGACTTCCGACAAACGGCTCGCTACTGAGCTACATGACAACCGCAAAGCTGAATTGTGGCGAGTAGACAGGCTTGGTGATTTCCCTGATGTAACGTTTGATGATGCCTGCATGCGGTGGCTTGAGGAAAAGGCCGAGAAGAAGTCACTGAAAGACGACCGCAGCCGAATGGCGTTCTGGCTGGCGCACTTCGAAGGGATTCGATTAAAGGATGTCACTGAGCAAAGGATTTACTCAGCAGTAAACAAGATGAGCAACCGCAAGCTGCTTGAGATATGGAAAATTCAGGCAGCAGCGGCGCAGAAGAACGGACAGCCAGCACCAGTATATTCAGCCTCCCCCGTTACCACTTCCACCAAGGCAAAACATCTGGCTCTGATGAAGGCCATTCTGCGTGCGGCAGAGCGTGACTGGAAATGGCTGGAAAAGGCACCTGTGATTAAGGTTCCTGCCGTGAGGAATAAGCGGGTGCGCTGGCTGGAGCATGAGGAAGCTAAGAGACTTATTGAGGAATGTCCTGAGCCGCTGAGGTCGGTTGTTAAGTTTGCGCTGGCAACCGGTCTCCGTCGTTCGAACATAATCAATATGGAATGGCAACAGATAGACATGCAGCGTCGTGTTGCCTGGGTAAATCCTGAAGACAGCAAATCAAACAGAGCTATTGGCGTAGCGCTGAATGATACGGCCTGTAAGGTACTGCGCGATCAGATTGGCAATCATCATAAATGGGTGTTCGTCCATATGAAAGCCGGTGTTCGACCTGATGGCTCTAGGACTCCATCAGTGAGGAAGATGCGGGTTGATGACCAGAGCGCATGGAATGCTGCATGTCGGCGTGCAGGTATTGAGGATTTCCGTTTTCACGACCTGAGACACACATGGGCGAGCTGGTTAATTCAGTCCGGCGTTCCGTTATCTGTGCTTCAGGAAATGGGAGGCTGGGAGAGTATCGAAATGGTGCGCCGATATGCCCACTTAGCACCTAACCATTTAACTGAGCATGCAAAGCAAATAGACTCAATTTTCGGTGTTGATGTCCCAAATATGTCCCACAGCGGAAATGAGGAGGAAGTGAAAGAGGCGTAAGTGCATGATTCATAATGGCACGCCCTGTAGGATTCGAACCTACGACCTACGGCTTAGAAGGCCGTTGCTCTATCCAACTGAGCTAAGGGCGCACGGAGAAGAGTGTACTTCGCGGTGGTGAAACGCCTGGAATTATACGGTCAATGCGTAGTGAGTCAATGCCTTTTCCGCCTTCTCTGGCGATAATGACTAGCTGATTGTAAATACGGCTGTTTTTTCAACATTTATCCCTCTTTTACGGGCTGCGAAAAGGCTTAGCCGCTTTTAAGTAACGCCTGCTGTTTTCCTGTTTACTTCACCTTCACACTGTCCAGCGGTAACCCGGCCGCCTGGAGGCTGGAAGTGAACAGGACGACGGAGTGACAGCGCCAGACCAGACAGGTTTTCCCTCGTGCGTGCAGCACATCTCACACGATATTACAGGCATTAAGCTTGAACCCATTGTCGCCCTCTCATCTTCGCGCACGGTGGGGGCCGAAGTGCTCAGCGTGCTGTCGCCGCATCAGCAAAACGAAAGCTTTTTCCAGGACTGGTCCGCCGCCCGGGCGCTTATGCTGCTGGAAGCACAGATCGCCGCGTTAAAAAACCCCTTCCCCTGTGACAACCTTTTCATAAATTTGCCGATAACCGTTCTGACCATACCGGAAATGTTCCAGCGTTTACTGCAACTTAACAGCCCACCGCTGAACATTGAACTCGTGGAGCCTGCCTCGTTCTTTACACTCTCAGACCCGGCGCGTCTGAGGGTGAGTTGTGCGCTTCAGCAGTTGACCGCGCGAGGACACCGGATCTGGCTGGATGATATTGATGAAGCGTCAGGACAAGCATTTTTATCCTGCCGCCTGCCATTAAGCGGAATAAAAATCGATAAGATCGCTTTCTGGCGTTTACGTGAAACGCAGGCGCTGACACAGCTGGTCACCCTTTGTTCAAAAATCGCTGCGAATGTGCTTATTGAAGGCATTGAAACAGAACGGGACCGTACTTGCGCGCTTCATGCTGGCGCGCGCTTCGGTCAAGGATATTATTGGCCATCCTGGAGATGGCAGGAGGACTGAACGGTCATCGCCAAGAGGGAAGCTATGCGAATGACAGTGCGCCGTTACCGGCGTCGTCGGACAGGAAGTGATTCACTGGGTTCTACGCACTCGCCTTTTGCTCTCCCATTTTTTGATCGTCTCGAATATTTGAGCCAGTCAATCAACCAGACCCGCAAAACCGATGCTCCCTTTATCATTCTGGTCACACAGGATAATTTTTTCCGTTCCGGTTTACTGAGCGGGCAGTCGCCCCTGAGCAATTGCTGCGACTATTCCACGCTGGAAGCCGCCCTCAGTGATTTAAATCACTGGCCTTCATCGCGTCTGGTAATAGACATTGAGAGCCGCGCCTCGCCGCTCATCGACCTGCTGGACCGATTACGCCGCCACAGCCTGTTCGCCCCCTACCTGACACCCTACCTGCTCGTCCGCGCCGATGATTATGATGCTCGCCTGTTTTGTAAAGCGGCTGGCCCTTTTCATGTGCTTGAACGCCAGCTAACGGCGCTGGCTATGCAACAAACCTTGCTGGAAGCACCGTCACCCGCCGGCAACCGCAAAGAGTGGTTTTCACGGGATGAATGGCCGATCTTACAGGCGCTGTCGCAGGGGAGCTCCTTGCGGCAGATCGCGCAGTTACAGAACCGCCCCTACAGCCGCATTATTTACCGTCTCAGCTGCATCCTGGCGAAACTTGGGCTGAATCATCGTCATGAGTTGCTACATCTTCTCAACAACCTCTCAGATTTCACGTATTAACGTATTCAGTAACTTCTTAATTCCTAAAGACCTTTAGGAAATTACTTAGGATGTATGTTAAATTTTTGTGTTTTTTAACAAAACTTTCGATTTTATAACTATTCCTAATTCCAGGTCTTAAACCATGCGAAATGCTGCCGGTACGCTCAACGAGAGTGATTTTATCCATGCGTTAAGGTTCTGGCGCTTCAGTTAACAGGATGATAATGGTGTAAAAACAAGCGATTCACCTGTAAAAGAATGCGATGAGAGGTGAAGAAAACAGCAGATAGTACTGTTCTGTTGTTGGGAACGGCAATTTGCCAGGAGGCGTTTGAAACGGAGAGATGACGCACGAAATGGCGGATTTCAGGGATGGCAGGCAGGCGGGATGTTGGTTGTCACAGCCTGCCCGCTGTTAACATTCATTTAACATACAGTAAAATCGTTTATTTTTTGTTATTACATAAAGATGAAAGTGTGTGGTAAATGCAATATCAGGACATTTTTGCTAATTTTAAAAAGTTAGTGATTCAGATCCAGAACATAATAATCAGCAATATATGGATATTAATTTACAGGCTTTTCGGACAATACTTAAACGGTATAATAAGACGTGTTTGACACGCGAATAAGAAAAATCATTTTGCCATAACCAGCCTTATGAGATAACTGCGCTGAGGCATTGATATCACCACTACGTAAACAAGGATGCTTTCGCTCTTCCCAGGGACATTTACCGTACAAGGATCTGCGCAATTATCCTTCCGGCTTTTCGAGAGTTTTAACAAAACTCAGCATAACGCTTTTAACAATCTGAGGCATAAAAAATGAAACCGGCATCCGTTATCATTATGGACGAACACCCTATCGTCAGAATGTCGATAGAAGTCCTGCTACAGAAAAATAAAAACATCCAGGTCAAACTGAAGTCAGGCGACAGCCACGAGGTGCTTGACTGTATACGCAACCACCCCATTGACCTGGTCATTCTCGATATTGAAATGACGGGCACGGATGGGTTCGTATTACTTAAAAGAATCAGGAACTTAAATAAAGACATTAAGGTTCTTTTCCTCTCTTCGAAATCTGAAGCCTTCTACGCAGGACGCGCCATCCGCGCCGGGGCAAATGGTTTTGTCAGTAAGCGAAAAGATCTGGGGGAAATTTATAACGCGGTGGAAATGATCCTGACGGGCTATTCCTTCTTCCCCTCAGAAACATTGAGTTTTATAAACCATCTGGGCTCGCGGACGGGCGCCGCTGTGGATATGCCATTATCAAATCGTGAAGTGACGGTTCTGCGATATCTGGCGAACGGATTATCTAATAAGGAGATTGCGGATCAATTATTACTTAGCAACAAAACAATTAGCGCCCATAAGTCTAATATCTTTTCCAAGCTGGGCGTGCAAAGTATCGTTGAATTAATTGATTACGCGAAGGCGCACGAATTACTATAATCCTACCCTCTCCCTGCAACATATAACCGTTACAGGGAGAGTGGATACGATTAATTATAATTAATCATGAAAGTTGCATCGGCGTCAGCCCGTCCCGGCTGCGGGTTATCCGCCGTGGCGATATAATTGGCATAAAACGACAGTTCGGCATTTCCCTGCGCATCTACCGCCACCGTCTGGCTGGTCTGCTGCAACGCGAGGCGCGTTTTATCCCGGTCGAGGATCTCCACGGCCACGTTGCTGGCCGCGCTGGCATCATTCAGCGCCAGCAGGCTATTATCATGCCCGTCCATCTTCCCCGTAAATGTGACCGAAGCCGCCCCCGGCGGACATCCGGTCAGCTTCAGGGTGAACGGTACAGGCTGCGTCCGGCTCCCCGTTGTGCGAAGCTGTTTCGTGGGCCAGGTGCCGAGCGTGACGGTTTTATTGCTGTCGTCCCCCTCCGCCACGCAGGTAAAATCCACGATATTGCCGTAGAGCTGAATGTTAATTTCCCCAAGCGCCGTCTCTGCGTGTGCAGGGGAGCAAAGCGCAAAGAGCGCGACGGCTAAATACCGCATTCCGTTTCGCATACCTGCTCCTTAGTCGTAGTCGACGCGTAAATAGCCGCGAGAGGTAAAACGCCCCTCGGCAGGTTTTTTACCGGTTACGCTGACGGGCCACGCGCGGATCCCCACCTGCGCCTGAGCGCTGTCGTCCAGACGGAACGGGATTTTGCTGGTCAGGTTGTTGGGCGTCAGCGGCACGCCATTACTGTTGGCAATCACAAAACCCACATCCGCGTTATCGGAAACCAGCGCACTGCCTGAAACCTTCTCCGCTTCAACACGCATCGTGAGCATGGCGTTCGCCTCGACGTTGGTGCATTTGATGCCGATGGTTTTGCTTTGCGCTGAGATCCCCTCCGGCTTATTCCCGATGCCTGCTTTACTGAACAGGGAGGCGCCGATGTCTCCGAAATCGAACTCCACCACATTCCCGGCATTAATTTCACAGCTCTGAGGCACCTGAATAGTCCCGCTGTAGCTGATGGTATAAACCGGCGTGGTGAGCGGATCCGAGGAGGTCGTGGTGACGTAAACCCGGAACATGGTCGCCCGGGGGATCACCACCATATTGATAAAGCGTCGGGTCACTTTAAGCCGGAAGACGAGGCTGGAATCCTGTACGCCAAACGGTTTGTTTTTAGACACATTCGGGTGGCTCCCCATCTGGATGTAGCTTTTGGGCGGATAAAACGTGCCAGCGTAGCTGTCGGTAATTTTCATCGCCCCGTCCAGATAGTCGTTTAGCTTCAGATACTGGTAGCCATCGCTGGTGCCCGTAACAGGGAAATCGGTAACATAGCTGCGCTTGGTGGTGTTCCCGGACGTTCCCTTAGGGCAGACGGCGTTGACGCCCACCCACTGGGACTTCTCGCTGAGCGTGACAATCTGCCCCACCTGGTTATTGGAGCTGTTAAATTTATCCGTCAGGTCGTAATACACCTCCGTCGGCACGCCATTTTCATTGACGCAGACCGTGGCGAAGGCCTCAGATAGCGGAAAAAACGCCAGCAGGGATAGCCCCAGATAATGGATTTTATTCACAGCGGATCCCCTTAAGTGTGATCGCCTGTTGCAGGCTTTGTTCTGGCAGGCTGTAGGGCGCACGACACTGGGACTGTTTCCCGTCTCCCCACTGAATCAGCAGTTCTCCGCTCAGCGGCAGCCCGCTCAGGTAAATCTGACCGTCATCTCCCACCATGCTGGTTACGCCGCTCTGCGTCTCACGCACCACCGCCCCAAACGGTACAGGCTGGTTATCACGCTTCACGGTGAGCAGCGCACGCACGCCGATGCGGGTGTCAAAACTGGCGCGCACCAGCGCACCGTTCGTCGGCACGACGCTGGAAACGTTATTTTCAATGTCGGTGTTGTTGCTCATAGTGTTGGTGTCGAGCGCCACGCGGTTGTAACGGTACACCGTGGCGTACGGCATCACCGCATAGCCACGCCAGTCTGTTTTGACGCCGGTCTGGTTTTCGACGCTCACGCCTGACGCGCCCGGCGCTTTGATCAAGACGTTGGTATCGCCCAGCGGCTGACTGAATGTGATGCCGTCTGAATGCCCTACCACGCCGCCGGAGAGCTGCCAGTTGAGGTCGTGCTGATCCCGGGCGTAGTTGTAGCCCACGCCCAGCGTGCCGTACGTCGCCTGCCAGTTAGCGCTGGCGCTGCCGCTGGCACCATTATTGCTGGTGTGACCCTGCGTGACGCTGTAGTTCAGGTTACGATCCTGGAGCAGCGTTCCGCTGATCCCGGTCTGCCAGCTGGTATCACCGTCGCTGTTACGGCTGGCAGAGGCTGTGGCATAGGCCCGGTCGATCGCGTTATCGCGACGGTAGCCGTGACGGGTGAACAGGCTGAACGGGACGGAGACGTTGAACGAGGCGATCCGGTCGGTTCCGTCAATGCCGACGGCCTTGTTCCACGACCAGGATAAGGCGTAGCTGACCCCTTTCAACCCGCCCGCGTAGCCAAGCTGATACCAGACGTTGGATTCGCTGGTGCCCCAGTAACTCTGCTGGCTGCCCGACACGTACACCGAGCCGTAATCGCCGAGAGACTGGGAGATATTGAGCTGGAAACGCCCTTTTTTATTCAGCGTCAGGTTGTGATAGCTCTGCACGTCCGGCACGCCGTCATCGTCCTGATCGTCGCCATACTGGTAGCCTTCCATTGTGCGCCAGGCCACATCGTCGAGGGTGTAGAAGCCTTTGGTCGAGTAGCGATAGCCCAGCAGCTGGAAGTTGGTGCCGAATCCGTTAAGGGATTTTGCGTACAGGAACCGCAGGGACTGCCCTTCATGGCGGCTGTCATCGGCAAGCTGGCTGCGGGCATGGGTGAGATCAAGTGAAACCGCCCCCCAGTCACCGAGGTTTTTACCCGCGCCAATGGCGATGGCGGTATAGCGCGAGGCCAGCTGCGTTCCGCCGTACAGCGTGTAGCCGTCGGCAAGACCCGCAATCATCGTACCCTGAGTAAAGAACGGCGTGTCCTGCTCGCTGTTGCCGCTGCGATAGTCCCCTGCCACCAGATCGTATTTCCAGCGTCCTTCACGCTGGAGCAGCGGAACGGTGGAATACGGGACGGTGTAGCGCTGCTGGCTGCCGTCCTTCTCTTCCACCGTCACCTCCAGGTCACCGCTTGAGGAGGTCGGGTTAAGATCAGTTATCGCAAAAGCCCCCGGCTGCACATAGCTCTGGTAAATCACGTATCCGTTCTGGCGGATCACCACTTTGGCAGGGGTGCGGGCGATTCCGCGCACGGTAGGCGCGTAACCTTGCAGGCTGTCCGGGTACATACTGTCGGACGAATAGAGGCGACCACCGCGAAAACCAACGCTGTCGAAGACATCGTTACCGGTGTTGCTGTCGCCAAGCACCAGCTCGCTTTTCAGCGGGATGATCGTACGCTGCGCCCAGGTACCAATATTTTGCCAGCTGCTGTGCCGCTGTCCGTTGCTTTCGGTATAACGCCACGCGCCGTTATTGCGTAATCGCCAGGCGCCATAGTTCAACCCGCTTTGCAGGTTCAGATAGTAGCTGTCGTCGTCGCTGCCCCGGTTGCCGGTAAAGCTGTAGTTCAGCAGCGCGGCGGGGATGCCTTCATCCCACTGTTCAGGCGGAATATACCCGCGGGCGCTGTTTTGCATCGCCACCTGAGGCAGGCTGACGTTCAGGCGCAACGAGGCGAAGTTGAACGCCGTTTCGCTGCCCGGAATAGCCGTGGTGAGCGGAACGCAGGTATCGCCCTGCACGTTGCTCAGTTCCGGGAAGGCGGCGATATTGACGCCAAAGCGATCGAGCATCGCGCGCGTAATGCACGGCGACAAACCGCCCGCGACCGGCGGCGTGTTGTCAGCTTGCTCAAACCGCACGTCCTGCGTGCCGATAAACTCATCGTTACGCCAGATATCGACGCGATAGACGCCCGGTGCCTGCTGGTGGCCTTTTTCAAAACGCGACAAATCCGCCACGTTCGCCGTGTCATCGGAGAGAAACGCCGGGTTAAAGTAGCTTTCGCCCCAGCCAGCGAGTGGCCAGAGCGTTGCCATCAGTGCCAGCGCAACCGGGCAGTAACGCCATTGAGTGTTCATCGCCCTGTCTCTGCTCACAGGCTGACGCTACGCGCCGGCGTAATGGCGCCATAGTCATTCACACTCTGCCAGGAGAGCGTGCCGCTCGCAGCGGCAGGCAGCACCTGCTGTGCCGAGCTTTTAGGGGCAACCATCAGGTTATCCAGCGTCTGACCGCCGAGCTTCAGATTGACCAGCGTGACGTAATACGGCGAGGCATTGCTCACCTTAAGATGGTTGCCGACGCGCTCAAAGCGCAGCTGTGAGAGCGCCTCTTCCGGCGGCATCGCCAGGTTAGCCGGGCGAACAAACAGCTTGATACGTGACAGAATAGCCAGTTGCAGGACGTTGTTGCCGTCCTGATGTTTTTTGCTGACGGAGGGAATCGCTTTGACGTTCATGTAAAAGAGCGATTCGCGATCGGCAGGCAGCGCCGGGCCTGCGTAGATAATGCGCAGGGTGTTTTCGCTGGCCGGCTCGCTGACAAACAGCGGCGGCGTGACGGCAAAGGTTTTTTCCTTTTGCCCGTTGGCATTTTCTATCCACGCGTTAATTAAATAGCGCTCTTGTTTATTGCTGTTGGTGATCGCCAGCGACGTTTGTTTGGCATCGGCCGGATAAATAACGCGCGTCGCGCCCAGCGCAATCCCGCCGGACGCATTCGCGCTGGCAGAAACCATCATCAAAATAAAAGCTAAAAACAGTCCAGGTTTAATCAGGGTGTTCATCACAACCGTACCTTTAATAATTAGTTCGCAGGCGTCAGGGATAAATCAACGTAAACCAGACATTCGACTGAATAGTGCCTGGTACAAGGTGTTCGGAAATTGCCCGGTAGCGGGCGCTGAAATGAAATACCAGCTCGCGGGTGTCAATGGGTAACCAGCTCACCGCCGTCGCGTTCGGGATGATCTGACGTTGCTGTTCGTCAAAAAGCGCCAGCCCGACACCGCTGCTGACCGCATTTTCCCCCGGCCGCGATGTCGCCAGGAAAACCTGCGGATCTTCTGCCGGTGTCACTCCCTGGAACTGGATCCCCACGGTGCGGGAGACGTCCACGCTGCAATCCAGCAGACGTACGGTGAAAGGCACATTAACCGTGGAAAAGCTGCCGACGCCGGAAAAGGCGTTTGTGCGGTATTGCCCCATATCCACGCGCATATTCTGGCTGTCCGGGGCCACGGCGCAGCCGCCGTTCACCAGCTCTCCCCTGAGGTGTACTTTGCCGCCGTCTATGACCACGGTATGTGCGTTTACCGCTGAGGCAATCGCAAGGGCACACAGCAGTATCCCAGTCCTTGTCATCCTTCGCTCCCGGTATAGGCGATCAAAAGACCTCTTCCCTGAGGCCAGCCACATCCCTGTACTCAGGCATTACTCGTATTTCATTACGAATGTTGCGTCCGCGTTTGCCTGGCCTGGCTCGGTGGTCGCCGCCGTGGCTTTATAGCGCGCGGTGAAGTTCAGGGTGTTAGTCCCTTCAATCAGGTTCTGCGCCGCAGAGAAGGTGGCGCCGTCCGGGGTCAGCGTGGAGGATTTGCTGTCGAGGATCTCAATACCCACGCCCTTCGCGGAGTTGTCGTTATTACCGGAGCTTACCGCCAGCAGCGTTTTGTCGGTGGCGTCGATCTGGCCGGTAAACGCGACAGCAGCGGTTTTCGCTACCGCAGGATCGCAGTCGTTCAGTTCGATGGTGAACGGAATATTGGAGGTGGTGTCACCTACTTTAGTGAATTTCGCGGTACGGTACTGGCCAAGATTAACCGTCTGCTCTGAAGAGTCAGTATTCACTGAACACGCGGCATTCACTAATTCACCTTTAAAATGCACCGTACCACCGTTTACAGATACAGGCGTGGTAGTATCTTCTGCGTGAGCGGCACCCGCGACCAGGGCCAGAGTTGCAATAACAGTAGAAGCAATGTTGCTGAGTTTCATGTCTATTCCTTTAAAATGTAAATAACCCTTCCCGCGCATATTCGGGAATAAGAAATACGATCAATTAAAAAATTGAAGGCTTATTTCGGAGAGGACAAAGTAGCTCAGGAATCTATTTTGTAATATGTCAAAACGCTGCCATTTTGCCAGGTCACATCCTAATCACCTCTAAGAAATTGACCATGCCCTGAGAAGGGATTTTGCGGGACATCGATGAAATCTCGTAAAGGGTGACTGACAGCGGCGCTCGCTTCTGACAAAATACAGGCAATCCCTCCTTTCTAACGTTACAGACGGAATCTTCTCTCTGATGGCAGCAAAGATTATTGACGGTAAAACGATTGCGCAGCAGGTGCGCTCTGAGGTTGCGGAAAAAGTGAAGGCGCGTAAAGCCGCCGGATTTCGCGCCCCCGGGCTGGCCGTTGTGCTGGTTGGCAGCAACCCGGCTTCGCAAATTTATGTCGGCAGCAAACGCAAAGCGTGTGAAGAGGTGGGGTTCGTCTCCCGCTCTTACGATCTGCCGGAAACCACCAGCGAAGCGGAACTGCTGGAACTGATCGACACTCTGAATGCCGATAAAGAGATCGACGGCATCCTGGTTCAGCTGCCGCTGCCTGCGGGCATTGACAACGTGAAGGTGCTGGAGCGCATCGCGCCGGACAAAGACGTTGACGGTTTCCATCCGTATAACGTAGGCCGACTGTGCCAGCGCGCGCCGCGCCTGCGTCCGTGCACCCCGCGCGGCATCGTGACGCTGCTGGAGCGTTATAACATCGATACCTATGGCCTCAACGCCGTGGTGATTGGCGCCTCCAACATCGTGGGCCGCCCGATGAGCATGGAGCTGCTGCTGGCGGGCTGTACCACCACCGTTACCCACCGCTTCACTAAAAACCTGCGTCACCACGTCGAAAACGCCGATCTGCTGATCGTTGCGGTCGGCAAGCCGGGCTTTATTCCGGGCGAGTGGATCAAAGAGGGCGCAATCGTCGTGGACGTGGGTATTAACCGTCTGGAAAACGGCAAAGTGGTCGGCGACGTGGTGTATGAAGATGCCGCAGCGCGCGCATCCTATATCACTCCGGTCCCGGGCGGCGTAGGCCCGATGACGGTAGCAACACTGATTCAGAATACCTTGCAGGCGTGCGAGGAGTATCACGACGTAGAGGACGCGTAATCATGGCAACTTTTTCTTTAGGTAAACACCCGCACGTTGAGCTGTGCGATCTGCTGAAGCTGGAAGGCTGGAGCGAAAGCGGCGCGCAGGCGAAGATCGTCATCGCCGACGGGCAGGTAAAAGTAGACGGCGCGGTGGAAACCCGCAAGCGCTGCAAAATTGTCGCGGGTCAGACCGTGAGCTTTGCAGGACAGAGCGTGACCGTGACGGCCTGAGCTGTCTGATGCCCGGTGGCGCTGCGCTTACCGGGCCTACGTACTGTCTCCGTTTGTAGGCCGGGTAAGGCGAAGCCGCCACCCGGCAATTTCTCTCACAATCCCCTCACACCCATCACGGTTAATTATCGATCAACTTCAAATAATCACTATTCCCTCTGGCGAAATGTGAAAATTAAGTTGCGCGATTTTCAGACTTTCCCCACGATAAGTAGAACGTTCTACTAAAACGTTCTACTTACAATAACAGCGCGAAAAAAGCGCTACTCGGGGGAAATCAGCATGAGCCTGATATCAGGGTTTGTTAAATCGCTGTCTAAGTTATCAATGATTGGTCGCGCCTTAATGCTGCCAATTTCACTGCTTCCCGCTGCGGGCCTGCTGCTGGCCTTCGGCGATAAGTTCCATCTGCCGCTGATGATGAACGCCGGCGGGGTTATCTTTGATAACCTGCCGATGCTGTTCGCCATCGGCTCTGCCGTTGGACTGGCTTCGGAATCCGGCATTGCCGCACTCTCTGCGGCGGTCTCCGTGTTTGTCACCAACATCACCATCAGCACCGTGCTGAGCATCACGCCGGAAATGGCCTCTCAGGGCGGCAAATACGCCATGGTCGTTGGCATTCCGACGTTGCAGATGGGCGTCTTTGGCGGCCTGATCTGCGGTATTCTTGCGGCCTGGTGTTACAACCGCTTCCACACCATGCAGCTGCCGGAGTTCCTCGGCTTCTTCTCCGGCAAGCGCTTTGTGGCGATTGCGACGGCGTTTCTGTCGTTCCTGCTCGGCCTGCTGCTGCCGTACGTCTGGCAGCATATTCAGTCCGGGATCGACGCCCTGTCCGTGGTGGTGAACGGCGATAACCAGGCGGCCTCGACCTTTATCTTCGGGCTGGTGGAGCGCGCGTTGATCCCGCTCGGCCTGCACCATATCTGGTATCCCTCCTTCTGGTATTCGTTCGGGGATTACACTACCCAGGCGGGTCAGGTGATCCACGGTGACCAGACCATCTGGTTCAAGATGCTGGAAGAGGGAGTGAAATCCTTCAGCAGCGACACCTACCAGAACGCCGGGAAATTCATGCAGGGCGAGTTCCCGCTGATGCTGTTCGCACTGCCTGCGGCGTGTCTGGCGATGTACCACGAAGCGCACACGAAGAATAAGAAAATCGCGGCCGGTATTCTGTTCTCTGCGGCCCTCACCTGCTTCCTGACGGGCATCACTGAGCCGGTAGAGTTCACCTTTATCTTCGTGGCGCCGATCCTTTACGTCTTCAACGCCATTATGGCGGGCCTGGCGTACATGACCATGTACCTGCTGCATGCGCACATCGCCAAGTCGTTCTCGGCGGGCTTTATCGACTACCTGTCGTTCGGGATCCTGCCGTCGTTTAACGGCTATCAGACCAACTTCCTGAGCGCCATTATCATCGGCATTCCGATGGCATTGATCTACTACTTCACCTTCCGCTTCGTGATCCGTCGCTTCGACGTGAAAACGCCGGGCCGCACCGAAGTGACCGCCAGCGCGAATGACAAGTCCGATTCCGAACTTGCCACCGAAATCATCGGCCTGCTGGGCGGTGCGCAGAACATTGATTCCGTCGGCTCCTGCATCACACGTCTGCGTCTGGAAGTGGCGAAGAGCGAAGCGGTGGACCGGGACGGGCTGAACGGGCTTGGCGCGCGCGGCGTGGTGTTCGTTGGCGATAACGGAATACAGGTGATTTTCGGGGCCAGAGCACAGTTTATCGCCCAGACCATGTCCACGATGATTGGCAAATAATAAGATGCCTGAAGGAGGCGTCTCCTGTACGCTGGGGGACGCCTCTTATCTGGCTGATAATCGGGAAATTTCAGGGAGCGGTTTTGAAGAAAGTCAGCATTATTGATGTCGCAAAGCATGCGGGCGTGTCGGTTTCTACCGTTTCGCTGGTGCTGCGCCAGAAAGGGAAGATCTCAGAGGCGACGATCGGGAAGGTCAATGCCGCCATCACAACGCTGGGTTATGTTCATAACGTCGCCGCTGCCAATCTTCGCGCCAACACCTCCAACTTAATCGGCCTGATCCTGCGCGACTTCAGCGACAGCTTTTCCATCAAGGTGATGGCGAGCATCGTTCAGGAGCTGGAGAAACAGGGTTATATGGTATTTCTCGGTCAGCCGCTGAACGACGGCGAACATCTTGAGCGTACCCTGCTCTCGTTTAAGCAGCAGGGCGTGGCGGGCGTCATCTACCTGGCGTCGGACACCCGCGCCGCCTCTCTTCCGGAACACATTCGTCACTGCCCGCTGCCGCTTGTGGCGGTTTCGCAGTCGTTGCTGGAAGAGAAATGCAACCTGGTGATGCGCGATAACCGCCAGGCGGCGAACCTGGCCGCGCGTTATCTTATCGAGCGCGGGCACCGTAACATCGCCTACATTGGCGGGCGCGACGGGTGCCGTATCCGCGAGCAGCGCCTGCTTGGTTTTCGCAGCGCGATGACGCAGAACGGCCTGGTCTGGCGTGAGGAATATTCTCCCGCCTGCACCGATGACACGCAGGCGGCGGCCATGGCGACTCGTCAGCTGCTGGAGAAGAACAACACGATTACCGCCCTGCTCTGCCATTCACCGGATGCGATGATCGGTTCGATCTCCGGTATTCACCAGGTGGGGCGCACGGTGGGTAAAGACGTGTTTTTAACCCAGCAGGTGGCGCTGATTGGTTTTGAAGATATGCTCCACGTTAATCTCACGTCGCCGTCGCTGACTTACGTTTCGTCTGCCAGCGAAGAGACCGGCCGCCAGGCGGCAGGGCTGATGATCCGCAGGCTGAAAGAGCCGGATCTGCAAACGCAGCGCATTACCCTCTCCGGGCAGCTTATCGCGCGGGAATCGGCGTAAAATCAGAATTTAGCACAGGTTTGCTGCGGCGGATCTGCTGCTATATTCCCATGATTTGCCATGGATAAATGCAATGCCTACCGTTATCACCCACGCTGCCGTACCTCTGTGTCTGGGCTTAGGGCTCGGAACCAAAGTCATCCCACCCCGCCTGCTGTTTGCCGGGATCGTCCTCGCCATGCTGCCCGATGCCGACGTACTGGCGTTTAAATTCGGTGTCGCCTACGGGAATATTTTCGGCCACCGCGGTTTCACTCATTCGCTACTGTTTGCCCTGGTGGTGCCGATACTCTGCGTGCTGGCAGGCCGACGTTGGTTCAGGGCCAGCCTGACGCGGTGCTGGCTGTTTTTAACCGTGTCATTGCTGTCGCACAGCCTGCTGGATTCAATAACGACAGGCGGGAAAGGCGTCGGCTGGCTGTGGCCCTGGTCTGATGAACGCTTCTTTGCGCCGTGGCAGGTGATCAAGGTCGCGCCGTTTGCGCTGTCACGCTACACCACGCCGTACGGGCATCAGGTAATCATTTCAGAACTGCTGTGGGTGTGGCTGCCGGGGATGGTGCTGATGGGGTTGCTGTGGTGGAGGCGGAGGTAAAAGAAAAGCCGGGTGGCGGCTACGCCTTACCCGGCCTACGGTCGTGATTTTGTAGGCCCGGTAAGCGTTAGCGCCACCGGGCGTTACGGACCTACTTACGACGCCAGGTGGTTCCCTGCGGGCCGTCTTCCAGAATAATGCCCATCTCGGTCAGACGGTTACGCGCCGCATCCGCCGCCGCCCAGTCTTTCGCCTGACGCGCTTCGAGACGTGCTTTAATCAGTGCTTCAATTTCCGCCACTTCACCGTCGTCAGCCTGCGCGCCGCTTTGCAGGAACAGGTCCGGCTCCTGCTCCAGCAGGCCGAGCACGGAAGAGAGCTTACGCAGGTGAGATGCCAGCGCATTGGCCGCCGCCATATCTTCTGACTTCAGGCGGTTCACCTCACGCGCCATGTCGAACAGCACGGAGTAGGCTTCCGGGGTGTTGAAGTCGTCGTTCATCACCTCAACAAAGCGGGCTTCGAACGCATCGCCGCCTGCGGCCGGAACAGACTTGTCGGTGCCGCGCAGTGCGGTATACAGACGCTCCAGCGCAGCGCGCGCCTGCTTCAGGTTCTCTTCGCTGTAGTTCAGCTGGCTGCGATAGTGGCCAGACATCAGGAAGTAGCGCACGGTTTCCGCGTCGTAATACTTCAGCACGTCGCGCACGGTAAAGAAGTTGCCCAGCGATTTCGACATCTTCTCGCGGTCAACCATCACCATCCCGGAGTGCATCCAGTAGTTCACGTACTCGCCGCCGTGAGCACAGGTGGACTGCGCGATTTCGTTTTCGTGGTGCGGGAACATCAGATCCGAACCGCCGCCGTGGATGTCGAAATGGTTGCCCAGCTGTTTGCAGTTCATCGCGGAACATTCAATGTGCCAGCCCGGACGCCCTTCGCCCCACGGGGATGGCCAGCTCGGTTCGCCCGCTTTGGACATCTTCCACAGCACGAAGTCCATCGGATTACGCTTCACGTCAACCACGTCCACGCGCGCACCGGCCTGGAGCTGGTCCAGATCCTGGCGGGAAAGCGCACCGTAGGTTGGGTCCGTCGGCACCGAGAACATCACGTCGCCGTTGTCCGCCACATAGGCGTGACCACGCTCGATCAGCTTTTGGGTGATATCAATGATTTCATGGATATGGTGGGTCGCACGCGGCTCACTGTCCGGGCGCAGAATATTTAAGGCATCAAAATCCTTGTGCATTTCGGCGATCATGCGATCCACCAGCGCGACAAAGCTTTCGCCATTTTCATTAGCACGTTTAATGATTTTGTCGTCGATGTCGGTGATGTTGCGCACGTACTTCAGGTTGTAGCCCAGGAAGCGCAGGTAGCGTGACACCACGTCGAACGCGACAAAGGTACGGCCATGGCCGATATGACAGAGATCGTAAACCGTAATACCACACACGTACATGCCGACTTCCCCGGCATGGATAGGTTTAAATTCCTCTTTTTGGCGCGTCATTGTATTAAAGATTTTTAACATCGAAGATTCCATG
>Ga0153918_1000312_pt1 | contig 26397 bp, 32 predicted proteins | sample TSFL002MetaG_FD_104687 | JGI IMG/M metagenome (GOLD analysis project Ga0153918, IMG submission 104687) | Attine ant fungus gardens microbial communities from Florida, USA - TSFL002 MetaG | ecosystem: Host-associated > Fungi > Mycelium > Unclassified | place: USA: Florida, Paynes Creek Historic... | reverse complement strand
TAATGGCTGGTGCAGCGAGCATGGTAACGTCCCTGAAATAGTCCGCAGGCTATTGGACGATTGTTACCGTGCTGTGACGGGTAACAGCTGTTCACAAATTATTGAGCAAAAATGTGTAAAGCTGTTTATCAGCGCCCAACGCTCTATACTGCCGCCGTACAGCAGCGCACCTGTTGCGCTTGCGGCCGAGAATTTCGATGGAGAAACATCTATGCGTAGGATCGGTGCCGGTGTGATCGAGCGAGTCACCCAGGCCTGTGTCTGCGCCAGCTTGCTGCTGGCGCCCGTGGCAGCCACCCATGCCGCCACCGAGGAAGATCCCTGGGAAGCGGTCAACCGCCCGATCTTCCGTTTCAACGATGCGATCGATACCTATGGCCTCAAGCCGTTGGCCAAGGGCTACCAGTGGGTCACCCCGCAGTTCTTGCAAGATGGCATCCACAACATGTTCAACAACGTTGGTGATGTCACCAACCTGGCCAACGACGTGCTGCAATTCAAGCCCCATGCTGCAGGCGTCGACACGGCGCGGCTGATCGTCAATACCGTGTTCGGCATCGGTGGCTTCTTCGATGTCGGCAGCAAGATGGGCTTGCAGCGCAACGACGAAGACTTCGGCCAGACCCTCGGTCACTGGGGCGTGCCCAGCGGTCCATACGTCGTGATCCCGTTACTCGGCCCGAGCACCGTGCGTGACGGCCTGGCCAAGTACCCGGACTCCTACACCGAACCCTACCGCTACATCAACGACGTGCCGGTGCGCAATTCGATCTTCGCCCTCAACATAGTCGACACGCGCGCCAGCCTGCTGTCGGCCGAGAAGCTGATCCAGGGCGACAAGTACATCTTCATCCGCAATGCCTACCTGCAGAACCGCGAGTTCAAGGTCAAGGATGGCGAAGTCGAAGACGACTTCTGATCCTGGCAGGCATGAAAACGGCGACTTTCGGGTCGCCGTTTTCATTTCAGCTCAATGCATGGCCAGGATGCGCAGGCCAAATTTCTGCTGCCCGCCGGGTTGATTGGCGATCCACACCACCTCGGTGCTGGCATGCAGGCCCTTGAGTGCGGGGTGGTCGGATTCGATGCGCACCTCCAAGGGGTCACCCACCTTGAATTGCTGCGGCGCCTGCACCTGCATGCCGCCGCTGGAAAGGTCCAGGCAGACCGCCGCGATGACCTGCCCCTCATGCAGCAGGCTGACCTCGGTGTCGATGCGCATGCGGATGAAGTCGCGTTTTTCGCTGTGGCTGGAGGGCGTATGAGGCATGCTGCATCCTTCCCAATAGGTTGTACTGGTTGGCGTTTTTATAACTCTCGGTGATTTACCCTGTAAAGAGCAGCGAACTCGACCGACGTATGCTTGAAACGCCTGGCGGATGGGAGTACCGTCTGCGCCTTACGAGGTAGCTCGACTGGTTGCCTGGGCCGCGTTCTTGGCCTACAACTCAAGTAGAGCGTTACCACAGAGTATTCCAGCAGTTGGATGTCAGCCTTGCAGACGCCCCTGCACCACCCCAAATCGGCGCCGTTCGCCCACATGCAGAAAATCAGTGCAACGCTGCTGATCATCGATGATGACGACGTGGTCCGTGCGAGCCTCGCCGCCTATCTGGAAGACAGTGGCTTCAGCGTCCTCCAGGCCGGTAATGGCCAGCAGGGGCTCCAGATCTTTGAAGAACACCAGCCCGACCTCGTGATCTGCGATCTGCGCATGCCGCAGATGGGCGGCCTCGAACTGATCCGCCAGATCAGCGAGCGCGCGCCGCAGTTGCCGGTGATCGTGGTCTCGGGTGCCGGCGTGATGAGCGACGCGGTCGAGGCCTTGCGCCTGGGGGCCGCCGACTACCTGATCAAGCCGCTGGAAGACTTGGCCGTGCTCGAGCACTCGGTACGCCGGGCGCTTGACCGTTCGCGCCTGGTGCTGGAAAACCAGCGCTACCGCGACAAACTGGAAGCGGCCAACCGCGAGCTGGAGGCCAGCCTGCACCTGTTGCAGGAGGACCAGACCGCTGGTCGCCAAGTGCAGATGAACATGCTGCCGGAAAGCCCCTGGAAGCTCGGCGAGTTTTCTTTCGAGCACCAGATCATTCCATCGCTGTACCTGTCGGGCGATTTCGCCGACTACTTCCGCGTGGATGAGCGGCGCATTGCCTTCTACCTGGCCGATGTCTCCGGGCATGGCGCGTCGTCGGCGTTCGTCACGGTGCTGCTGAAGTTCATGACCACGCGGCTGTTGTTCGAATTCAAGCGCAACAGCAAGCTACGCGAGTTCAAGCCTTCGGAAGTGCTCAGCCACATCAACCGCGGTTTGATCAACTGCAAGCTGGGCAAGCACGTGACCATGGTCGGTGGCGTGATCGACGAAGAAACCGGCCTGCTGACCTACGCCGTGGGCGGCCACCTGCCGCTGCCGGTGCTGTTTACCCCCGGCGAAGCCCGCTACCTGGAAGGCCGGGGCCTGCCGGTAGGGTTGTTCGACGAAGCGAGCTACCAGGATCTGGTGATCGAGCTGCCGCCGCAGTTCAGCCTGAGCCTGATGTCCGACGGCATTCTGGACCTTTTGCCGGGGCATACGCTCAAAGATAAAGAAGCTGCCTTGCCGGATATCGTCAGGGCTGCGGGGGGTAGCCTGGATGGGCTGCGCCAACGATTCGGATTGGCTACGCTTGGGGAGATGCCGGATGATATCGCCCTATTGGTGTTGAGCAGGAACCTTCAATGAGTACCGGTAGAATCCAGTTCGCCGAGCAGAGCGGTACCTTTGTGCTGAAATTCGTCGGTGAAGTGCGCCTGACCCTGTGTTCGGCGCTGGATGCGACGATCGAGAAGATATTCACCGCGCTGAACTTCTCGACCATCGTCATCGACCTGACCGAAACCGAAAGCATCGACAGCACCACCCTGGGCCTGCTGGCCAAGCTGTCGATCCTGTCGCGGCAGAAGGTGGGCCTGTTGCCGACCGTGGTGACCACCAACCCGGATATTTCGCGGCTGCTGCAATCGATGGGCTTCGACCAGGTGTTCAACATCGTCGACCGCCCGGTGCCGCGCCCTGAGTGCCTGACCGACCTGCCGTCGCAGGATCAGAACGAAGATGTGGTGCGCTCCAAGGTGCTGGAGGCGCACAAGATCCTCATGGGGCTCAATGACTCCAACCGCGAAGCCTTCCACGACCTGGTGAATGCGCTGGAACGCACCTGATCTGCAGCCTGTGCCGGCCTCTTCGCGGCTAACGCCCACAGGCCGAGCAGAGGCTTCAAGCCAGGTGAGGTCGCTGTAGGAGCGGCTTTAGCCGCGAAGAGGCCAGCAACGCCCCCACAACACCATCAGGCCAGTCACTCTCGCCGCGCAAACTCAGTCGCTTCACTGCCATCCGCACTCAGCTGAAGAACCCGCGCCGGTCGCCCCTGTTCATCGAAGAACACCTGCCCCAACCCCGCACCGTTGCACAACCGCTCCCCGGCCTTGCTGCCGCTAGGCGTGCGTGGCACAACCTCCATCTGCCGACGCTTGGTAAACCAGTTCAGTGGTGAGCGTGGCGAGTACAGCCAGCGGTTGAGCCTGTCGAGCACGTTCAGCAAGCGCCGCGGGAACTCGTTCTTGATCCCGCTGCTGGTCACCTGCCAGAGATGCGGGCTGCGTTGGCGATGGCGGATCAGCACCTCATAGACGAATGAATAATGCACATCGCCCGAGAGGATCACGTAGTGCCCTGGCGTGCGCGAATGGCGGAAGATATTGAGGATCACCTGCGCTGCGCCGCGGTGGGCCATCCAGTTCTCGGCATCCACCAGCAACGGGTAGCCCAGCCAGCTGAACACCTTCTGCACGGTCTCGATCAGCTTGACGCCAAAGATCGGAGCCGGTGACACGATGATTGCCGAAGGATGGTCCAGCAGCGCCTGCTGCAGCTCGCACAGCGCTTCCCAGTCGAGCAGGCCGGACGGCTTGCCCAGGTCGCTCTCGCTGCGCCAACGGCGGGTGCGGGTGTCCAGCACCAGCAGCGGCGGCTCGCTGGGCAGGCTGTATTGCCAGCCCTGGAAGTGCAGGAGCTCACCGATCAGCTCATCCTGCTGCTGGCTCAGCGCCTGGCACTGTGCGATCAGCGCGTTGCAGCCATCCGGGTCGTTGCCCCAGGCCTGGCACAGCAGATAGCCCAATAGCGCGTTGCCGATGATTCGTCGCGAGAAGGGGTGGCCATAGGCGGTTTCTTCCCATTGGGCTGATAGGTTCCAGTCGTCGGTGATGTCGTGATCATCGAAGATCATCAGGCAGGGCAGGTGCGCCATCACCCGTGCCACGTCGCCCAGGTTGGCGGCGAAAGCTTCGATCAGCGGCAGTTCCGCACGGTAGCGTGCCTGGTCTTGCTGGCTCAGGCCGGCAGGCATGCCCAGGTCCACCAGGTGCCAGGGCGCGGGCGCCCATACCAGCAAGTACATGGCCAGGACTTCGGCGAAGGTCGCCAAGTGGTTGTCGGCGTTGCTGGAAGAGAATATCGGTTTGCGCTTGCCGCCGAAGAAGCGTTCGCGCAGGGTTTCGTTGTTTTCCTGGGCGGGCAGCAGGTCGGCGCGATGGTAGTAGCTGGCCGGGTGGCGGTAGAGCGCCTGGCTGTCGGCAACCACCGCGCCATCCAGCGCTTCGTCGAACAGCCCCAGGCGTTCGATCAGCGAGTGAATGGCCCGCAGCATCGGGCCGGCGACGTCGTCGGCATAAACCTGATCGCCGCTCATCAAGAGCACGGCGGGGCGGTCCTCCGGGCGTTGGCAGGCCTGCAGCAGGCGGTCGGCGCAGAGCAGGCCGTCGGCGGCCGGGTGATGCGGCTTGCGGCAGGAGCCGTGCAGCAGCTGGTCAAGGCGGTCGCGCAACACCAGGCTGGGGCGGTGGCTGCCGGGGTAGAGCAGGTGCGGGGCCCAGCCGGCAACGCCCTGGCCCTCGATCAGCAGGTCATAGGCGATGGCGACGTTGCGCGGCAGGGGCTCGGCGAAGTGAATGTCCAGCAGGTGAATGAACGCATGCTGGCCGACGGCAACGACCTGGCAATCGACCTTGGCGGTGCCGTCGAAGATGAATTCGGGTTGCAGGGGTTGGCTGCCGACCAGCCAGATGGCCAGCCTTTGCGGTTCAAGGCGGCGCAGTACCGGGCCGGCGAGTACGAGGGGCAAGGGGGATGAGGTCATTTTGCCTTTGGGTTCGGAACGCGTTCACAGCCCGCTGAAACGAAACGGGCGGAAAATGCTGAACATTTCCCGCCCGCCTGGCAAACCTTAGATGTATCAGGCTTTTTCAGCCATCAACTTCTCGAGTTTTTCCTGATCCCGGGCGAACTGGCGAATACCTTCAGCCAGCTTCTCGGTGCCCATGGCATCTTCGTTCATCGCCCAGCGGAACTGGCCTTCGTTCAGCACCTGTTTGGCTTCACCGGCATTGCCTGGCTTGAGAACCCGCGGCAGCTCGCCTTGGTCGCTTTTCAGCTTGTCCAGCAGGTCCGGGCTGATGGTCAGGCGATCGCAGCCGGCCAGTTGTTCGATCTGGCCGAGGTTGCGGAAGCTGGCGCCCATGACCACGGTGTCGTAGCCATTGGCCTTGTAGTAGTTGTAGATGCGCGTGACCGACTGCACGCCCGGGTCTTCGGCGCCGACGTATTCCTGGCCGGTATTCTTCTTGTACCAGTCGTAGATGCGGCCCACGAATGGCGAAATCAGAAACACCCCGGCGTCGGCGCAGGCCTGGGCCTGGGCGAAGGAAAACAGCAGGGTCAGGTTGGTCTGGATGCCTTCCTTTTCCAGCTTCTCGGCGGCGCGGATGCCTTCCCAGGTGGAGGCGAGCTTGATCAGTACGCGGTCTTTCGACACCCCTGCGGCTTCGTACAGGCCGATCAGCTGGCGTGCCTTGTTCAGCAGTGCCGGCTCATCGAACGACAGGCGCGCATCCACTTCGGTGGAGATGCGCCCGGGAATGACCTTGAGAATGCCCGCGCCCACAGCCACTGCAAACTTGTCGCAGGCCAGGTCGACTTCGCCCTTGGCATCGGCCTTCACCTGCTTGAGCAGCTCGGCGTAGCCCGGGATGGCTGCGGCCTTGAGCAGCAGGGAGGGGTTGGTGGTGGCATCGACCGGCTTGAGGCGGGTGATGGCATCCAGGTCCCCGGTGTCGGCAACCACGGTGGTGAACTGCTTGAGTTGTTCCAGCTTGGAGGTCATGGGCGTGCTCTGTCCTGTGCATTTACTCGACATTACCCGAGGCCCGACGGGCGCTCAAGGGGCCAGTGGGGCGGGGCGGAATTGCCTAAGGTGATGATTCGAGTCGGCAGCTGGCGTGAGGTTCCCTGGGGTTCGTCTTGAAGGTTATGGCGCCTGTAAGATCGAGCGCCGCTTCGCGGCGCATCGCGGATAAAATCCGCTCCTACAGACCATGGCGCAACAGATTCGGCACGTTGCAACAACCATGGCGCAACAGGTTCGGCACGCTGCAACAACTGTAGGAGCGGATTCATCCGCGATGCGCCGCGAAGCGGCGCTCGATCTTGCAGGCGCTGAAAACGCCATGCCATGCACTTGGCAGCCCTACTTCAACCTCACCGCCCCTGCATCAACTCCGCCGCCTGATCAAACACCTCCAGCGGCTCCGCCGCCTTGTGAATATCCGCCGACAGCAACTGCCGGAACCGCCGCGCCCCCGGGAACCCCTGGCCAAGCCCCAGGATATGCCGGGTGATGTGATGCATCGCGCCACCGCTTTCCATGTGCGCCACGATATAAGGCCGCAGCTGCTCCAGTGCCTCGCTGCGGCTCACCACCGGCGCTTCGCTGGCAAACAGCTGCTGATCCACCTCGGCCAGCAGGTAAGGGTTGTGGTACGCCTCGCGCCCCAGCATCACGCCATCGAAGGTCTCAAGATGCGCCTGGCATTCCGCCAGGGTCTTGATCCCGCCATTGAGCACGATCTCCAGGTCCGGGAAGTCCGCCTTCAACTGCGCAGCGATGTCATAGCGCAGCGGCGGGATCTCGCGGTTTTCCTTCGGCGACAGTCCCTCGAGAATCGCAATCCGCGCATGCACGGTGAAACTCCGGCAACCGGCCTCGCGCACCTGACCCACGAAATCGCACAGCTCGGCATAGCTGTCACGGCCATTGATGCCGATGCGGTGCTTTACCGTCACTGGCGTGGATACCGCATCCTGCATGGCCTTCACGCAATCGGCCACCAGCGCCGGGTGGGCCATCAGGCAGGCGCCGATCATGTTGTTCTGCACCCGGTCGCTCGGGCAGCCGACGTTGAGGTTGACCTCGTCGTAGCCAGCTCCCTCGGCCAGCTTGGCGCAGGCGGCCAGGTCGGCCGGCACGCTGCCGCCCAATTGCAGGGCCAGCGGGTGCTCAGAGACGTCGTGACGCAGGAAACGGTGGGCGTCGTTGTGCAGCAAGGCGCCGGTGGTGACCATTTCGGTGTAGAGCAGGGTTTGCTTGGAGAGCAGGCGCAGGAAGAACCGGCAGTGGCGGTCAGTCCAGTCCATCATGGGGGCAACGCTGAAGCGGCGGGACGGCTCAGGGCGCGTGGTTTGTGGCTTTGAGGCTGATTCTAGGGGCATTCTGGTCTACGCATTATTGTGCCGTTTTTGGGGGTTTTCGGGCGTTTTTAGTGTGACAGTGGTACGATGTACCACCGCCAATAACGCTTGTACCACCGAAAACCATGGCAACGATCAGAGCAAGGAAAAAGGCCGATGGGACGGTCAGCTACACCGTCCAGATCCGCCTCAAGAAAAAGGGTGTCTTAGTTTATCAAGAAGCCCAGACATTCGCCCGCAAGCAGGCCGCTCAAGCCTGGGCGAAGCGACGGGAGACCGAATTGGCGGTCCCTGGCGCTATCGAGCGGGCCAGCCGCAAGGGGCACACGGTCAAGGAGATGATCGAGCGCTACCTGGTCGAAGCCGAGAAAGCCCGGCCGCTGGGTGAGACGAAGCGGCGAACTTTGAATGCCATCAAGAACAGCTACCTGGGTGAGAAAGTGGATTCCGACCTCACCCAGCAGGTGCTTGTGGACTACGCGCTGTGGCGCATGAGTCCTGAAGGTGGAGGCATTAAACCGCAAACGGCCGGTAATGACCTGGCGCACTTGGGATCGGTGCTGTCCCTGGCAAGGGCAGCGTGGGGGTATGAGATTGACGCGCAAGCCATGCCAGATGCGCGCCTCGTGCTGAAGAAGTTTGGCTACAACCTGAAGAGCCGAGAGCGGGATCGGCGTCCTACGCTGGATGAGATCGATAAGGTGATGGAGCACTTCTTCGAGATGTTGCAGCGGCGTCCGAGCGTCATCCACATGCCCAAGGTAGTAGCGTTCGCGATTTTTTCGACCCGCCGAATGGACGAGATCACACGAATACGGTGGGAAGATATGGATGAGCACCGACAGGCAGTGAAGGTGCGCGACATGAAAAACCCCGGCCAGAAGATCGGCAACGATGTCTGGTGTTACTTGCCGGATGAAGCGTGGATCATCGTGCAGAGCATGCCCCGAGAGTGTCGCGAGATATTTCCGTACAACACGGACTCAATCGGCACAGCTTGGTCGAAGGCATGCAAGATGACAGGGATAGTAGATCTGCACTTCCATGACTTGCGTCATGAAGGGGTGAGCCGTCTGTTTGAAATGGACTGGGATATACCGAGGGTTTCGAGTGTATCCGGGCACCGCGATTGGAACTCGCTGCGGCGTTATACCCACCTGCGTGGGCGAGGGGATGCATACAAGAACTGGAAGTGGTTAGACAAGATTATCCAGGCGCCGGTCAAGCTCGGCGCCCGGGTTGATAGTTAACTGGCTCGGTAGGTTCTGTTCAGTTGCGCGCATTCCTTGCGCGCAGCATCTCGTTGTTGGTCCAAGTACATCGCCAAGTCGGCCAGGTGTATGCCCTTCGCACTTTTCTGACTCGCCTCAAGTCTGGTGATGGGCAACTGAATCTGGCCTGCAAGCACTTTGCGTTGGAACATGTCGGGAGTCAGGTGTGTGAAATAGTCGGTGCACACTTGGTCGATTGGGATGATTGCGCGCCCGTTGTATTGCGCCATGAGCATGAATGCAGTGTTCATGGCTTGCGCCCTCGCATGATAATGAAGCCAGCTGCTTGACGGGTTTTGGAGCATTGGTCGTGATTGCCCTTCACGCGAGCCTTACCGCAGATGTCGCAGATGAACGACATAGCTGGCCGAAGCATTGGCTGCATGCCCTTGGGCGTACGAGTGGTCGGGGTGTAGGTCGATGTGTCGATCACAGCGAATACCTCTCATGGACTCGGCGAGCGTTCGGGCTCAGCGCCAGGTGTTCAAGGTTCGTGGCACTGTTTACAGTCGGTAACGTGCCTGTTTCGGTGGGGTATAAGGCGCTGCTGCGATACAGCTTGACCAGCGTGGCAATTAGCGCCACTGCGAGCGCAAGGCTGATCAGCTGCCAGGAGCGTGTTGGGTTACGCATGGATGCAGGCCTCAAAAACGTGCTTGCGTGCGAGTTCGAACAGCTCATCGGCTGACACGGGTTCCACGAGTTGCTCGCCATTCTGTACGGCTTCTAACCGTGTGCGGTACAGCCCGGCCTGGCCGAGCCACGCGGCTGCGTTGAGCTTCGCGTCAGGTGCTGGATGCTCGTGCTGGCTCATGCTGCCTCCCGTTGAGCCACGCTCAAGCCGACCGCGACTGGACGTACCCAAATTGGCATGCTGCTCAGAACAAAGGTTTCGCCCTGGGCTACCAGCAGGAGGGTGGTGCCCATGACATCCGCAACGGCCTCTGCTGCAGCTGGTGGGACGGCATTGCCGATTCGCTCGCGCCAGGCTTGGTCGCTCAGACCGTCCAGCTCAAGCTGTTCCTCCGGTTCGACCAGGCTTTGTATGGCTGCCAGCTCGAAGGTGGTGAAGGGGCGATGCCATGTCCCGTCCAGCGATTCGATCACGCATGCCAGGCGATCATTGGCGTCCGGTAGGCGAGGGTCGGCCACGCTCCAGCGGCCGTTATCGTGCATGGCGCTTGCAGATACTGCGCCGGCCGGCCCATCCCACGGCACTACGCCGTAGTGCCCGCCGGTGAGGTAGGCGTCACCTTTGGTTCGGCGCATACCTGGGCGAGGGTCTTGCACGGCGAAGGCGCCCTGGCCGGTAGTGCTGCCTGCTATGACGGTTCCTGCAGGGCTGTTGTACGGTGTGACCTGGTACTTGCCGAATCCAGCGCCTGCTCGACGCGGATCGGCCACGCTGAAAGTCCCTTGGCCGGGGCTCTTCACGCCGATCACAGCGCCGCTGGCGTCTTCCCATCGGCGCACACCGTATTGTTGGTACTGCAACGCGCCTGCTTTGCCACGTGGGTCAGCTACAGAAAAAGCGCCATTCGTTGGGCGGGACTTGCCGGCGACGGTGCCTACGGATTTTCCCCAGTCGTTCACTCCCAGGTAACCGGAATACGCCTCTGGAACGATCACAAAGTCGCGCAGATAGCCTTCCTCAATCGCAAGGTCGTTCAGGCTGCGCCAGTCCTTACCGGCTTCGACCAGGGCGAGGCGTACCCACGTTTTCCACTGAAGCGAGGGAACCCGGTGCATCGGGCCTGCTGCTTTAATGTCGCCTGCCAGCGGCATGCGGCCGAGGATGTCACCTACCGCACGAAGCGACTTCTGCTCGGGTTCGTACAGGAACGGCGGTACCTTCTCGACGTGTCGGCCAACCAGCAGGAAGCGCTTGCGGCTCTGCGCGAGGTTCCCGATCCGCCCGCAGTCGTGGGTGGTTTCGGCGACGGCGTAGCCAAAGCTGGAGAGTAGGCTGTTGATCTGGTCGAGTAGATGCCGTCCGCGGCTGGCCAAGCGAGGAACGTTCTCGAAGACCAGCAGCGGAACCGGGTCATCCGCCCATGCTTCACAGAACAGCCAGATACAGCGCAGGGTCAGCTCGTTGAGGGCCTGGTAGCGCGGCGTTTGGCTCATCGTTTCCGAGAGCAGTCCGCTTGCGCCCTTGCATGGAGAGCTGATGAACACGGCGTCCGGGCGCTGTCCACCAGCGGCCTTGCGGATGTCCTCCGGTGTGGCCTCCCGCCAACCTGGTGGCGGCTCTTTGCCGTGGAAGCGGATGTATTGATCGCGGGTGAACAGATCAATCAGCGTGCCCTTCACGCCTGACAGGCGCTCGAAGTCGGCGAGACCGGCGGGATCGACGTCGACCCCACCAATGCACTGCCAGTCGGCTTGAAGGTTGCCCACGATAGGCTTGGAGCGATTGAATCCCTTCGCGCCACCGCCCAGGCCGCAGCACATGTGGAAGTGTTTAAGCACGTGTTTGCGAAGGCTCACAGTCCGGCCTCCTGTCGTACAAACAGCTTCATCGCCTGGTCGAATGTCAGCACGCGACCTGGGTAGTAAAAGGCGGGGATGTCAGCACTGGTCAACACTAGGGTGTCCATCGGCGGCACGGGGGCGCGTGCGTCCCAGTTGTCGAGAATCTTGCTCAGGCCTAGGGCCTTGGCGATGGCTTGGGCTTTGGTGGTTTTGCCGCAGCCCTCTGGACCGTGGACGATGCAGCTGTGTGGGGTTTGGTTGGTCATGCTGCAACTCCAGCGGAGGCGGTGCTGGCTGGGGTGCTGCGCAGTTGGGAGTGGATGCGCTTGGCAAGTGCGCCCATTGCTTCGGCTTGGGAGCCTGCGCGGTCGGCCTGGGTGTGCGACTTCAAGGCCTTCATGGTGCGCTGGGTCAGTTGCAGCGAGTCAGCGACGCCGATCACCAGGTCGTAATCGGCCCTGCTCACTGCCAGGCCGGTGTAGGACATGATTCGCGCTTCCAGCTTGCTGATGCTTTCCTTGAGCGCGGCAATGCTGGCTTGGCGCGCTGCAAGCTTTACGTTGCCGGTTTGCTGGGTGCGCAGCAGCTCTGCGCGTAGATCATCCAAGGCCTGTATGGCTTCCTTGAGCTGTAGGCTCAAGGTCTGGTCGTGGAAGGCTTTGCCGGCCTCGAAGCCTCGGGCATAGGCAAGGCGACGTGCTTTGGCAATTAGGAAAGGAAGGATGATCAGGGTGATTATCCAGCCGATCCCGGCGGCGAGTGCGTTTTGATGTGGTTGCATGTGCTGTGCTCCGATTGAGCCCGCCGCCGTGGATTTGAGAGCCGGTGGCGGGCTTGATGCCCCTGCTGGCCGGGGCCGCCTAGATCACGAAGATTGGGTGGTGCGCTCAGCCTGCCGGTCGAGATAGCTGGCTAGGTTGTGCAGGTAAACCACCATCTGAGCCTTTCCCGAGGGTTCAATTCGGCTCACTTGAAGATCAATACGACCCTTGTTGATGAGCGTCTTGAAGTACCGATCAGAGCCGAGGTGTGGAAAGTAGCGCTCTCTGACTTCGGTTAATGTCGGGCAGGTTTTTCCCCATTCCTTGAGAAGTAGGTCGTATGTGCTCATGCGCATTTCCCGAGGCCTTCGGGGCCGGGCTGGAGCTTTGCGCGTACTGCCGCGGCGAGGTGCTCTTTGCAGGTCCCGGTGACCGCGACGCAAACATCGCCCTGGTCGTTGGTCACGACTGCACCCAGGGGTAGCTCGCGGTTGACGGTGGCGATTACGTAGGCTGTCTGACCGTTCTGCAGCACCTCCTCCACGCTGACTTGCGCTTCCATGAGGGCGAGCGCTTCTTCCGACGGGGCGCCGGAGTCAGCTCGGCCATTCGCCAGGTCCTGCAGAAAGTCCCGCAGTGATTGGCACTTGGTCGAAAGGGCGCGTGGAAGGGTCAGGCTGCTGACCAGCGGCCCGAGGGTTGCCTTGATGCAGTGGTGGGTCGAGTCGTTCTCGATCTCGAGCAGTGCGTCGACCGTCACTTCCGGTCGCAGCAGTTTGCAGGTCGCGGTGCCGCCTTTGTCGAGGGTGCTCTGGAGCAGCATGATCTGGCGAAGAGGGATCTGGAACTCGCTCATGCGGCACCTCCAGTCATCGGTACCGCCTGCGCGTGTCCGTTGGGGGTGGCGATGATTTGAAGGCCCGTACGACGTTGGAAGGCGTCAATACGGGCGCGGCTGCACGCGGTAGGGTGCAAAAAGACCTTGCAGGTCGATAAGTGCTGTGCGGATTTCATGTCTCGGCCCTTCTGTGAGAGGTTCAAAGCCGATACAAAATTAGTACTACTGATTTATACTGTCAACAGTGTTACTGATATTTGTGATGAGCTGCGGTACAAAAAAACCCGCCAAGGCGGGTTTTGGGAGGGAGTGGGTGGGTTACAGGTCTACGATTTTTCGGCGGGCTCTGCCACAGATAGACCATTCTTCATCCAGCCGGATTATGCGTTCCGGCCAGTCAGGATTTGTGGCGTAGAGGTAATACTCGCCACCTTCCATTCTCAGTTGCTTAAGCGTTACGCCTTGATCTCGCGCCCTTTTGGCGACCACGAAGTCGCCGGTCTCCCACTGCATATCGGGGTCCACAACGACTTTTTCCCCAGGCCTGAAGTCAGGCTCCATGCTCAGCCCCTCTACTCGCAGCACAAAGGAACGAGGGCCAGCTGGCCCGCCGGCCTCCACCCAGTCGTCAGCATCTGAAGGTTGGAAGTGTTCTATGGCTTCGCAGAACGCGCCTGCTTTCACGTATCCAATCACGGGTAGCAGGCGTCCGGCCGGGCCAAGTGTCGTGGTGTTCATTACTGCCCGGCTCATGTCCTCCAGATGATGGGCACGAACCAGACGGGGGCTCACTTCCTCGGGAGAGAACTTCAGTGCACGGCTTAGGCTTAACAGCGCGGTGATGTTGAGCGGGATCTTGCCGTTCATGTACTGGCTCACGACGCTTTGACTTGCCCAGCCACATTCCTCTGCAACCCGGTCCTGATTGAGGGAGGGGTCTGCAGCTTTACGGGTCCGGTATATCGCCTTGAGGCGAGCGGCTTCTTCAGCCTGGTATGGGGGTCTGGTGCTCATGCCTACCAGACTATTAGCGTCGCTTATTTCCAGCAAAGAGTAATGCTTATTTTCTTCTTGCTTGAAAAAAGAAGTGGTACTAATATTCACGCACTGACCCATTGAGGACTTTGGGATGGAAAGTGAGTTTGGCGTGCCTTTGCGGGAGTTCGCGAAGGACAAGAACCAGCCGGAGTTGGCTGAGCTGCTTGGGGTAACCCAGAGCGCGGTTTCACAGATGCTCAATTCAGCCCGCGATATCCGCGTGCGGTGTGATGAGGCTGGATGCCACGCTGTTGAAATTCGCCCAATTGGGCGGAAGAACTCGAAATACCAGAAGTAAGAACGCTGAGCCAGGACTCTCACCTCCCGGCCCAGCTATGAAGGCATAAACGCCAACACTCTCGTCGCCCGGTGTTCTCTCTCACAAGGCCAGCCGGATGACTATTACCGCATGCAATGCCCGCACAGCACGTACGGCACCGCACACAGGTCGTAGTTGTAGGATAGGTCCTACCTGTTCCTATGACTAGGCCGTAAACCGAGGATTTACGGTTATGAGTCGGATTGATCTATTGCCGGGCGCAGGCCCGGTCCTCACCTTGCGGCAGGCGCTCTACCGCGCAGGTCGTGACTATCACGGTGGTATCACCAAGCTGGCCTTCGATATGGGCCTTGAGGTGGACACCCTGCAGAAGAAACTTCATCACAACGAAGAGCGTCGTTGGCCAACACCTGACGAGCTGGAAGAGATCATTCAGTGGACCTGTGATCCGCGACTGCTTGATGCCCTGATGCGCCCGGCCGGGGCCGTCTGGTATCGCCCGGAACCGGTACCCGCGACCAATCAAGCGTTGCAGGCCGTAGCCAAGCTGCTGGAGGAGTCCAGCGAGTTTGTCGGCAGCCTGCACGAAGGCGCCGCCGACAACGTCTGGACGGCCGCCGAGGTTGCCGACCTTGAGCACCGTGGGATGGATGTGATCCGCCAGGTGCTGGCCATCATGGCTGGTGCTCGGCAAGCGATGGAGGACGAAGCTCATGGCTGACGCCGTCGATTTTGCTAACGATCACGCCGAGTACTTCCTGCAACTGTCGCTTCAGCGCCTTGCTCGACTCCCTGAAAAACCCAGCGCTCAGTTCTGCGAGGACTGCGACGGGGCGATCCCCCTGGCCCGTCAGCAGTCTGTTGCAGGTTGCGAGACTTGTGTCGATTGCCAGGAACTGCGGGAGCGCCGCAGATGAGCGAGCGCCCAACCTCTGCCACAGCTGATTGGGCGCGGCGGTACATTGAAGTCTTCGGTCTCGCCCTGGTACCCATTGAGCCAGGTGAGAAGGGGCCGAAGGGGGCCGGTTGGAACAAATCAGGCGGCTATTTCACTGATACCTCGAAGGCCGAAGCGTTCTGGACCGCGAACCCGAATCACAACCTCGGTGTTGTGCTCGGGCCGAGTCGTGTCTGCTCGCTCGACGTTGATGACGTTGAGCTGACCCGGCAGGTTTTGCAGCAGACCCTTGGGCTCGACGTTGACGCGCTCGCTGATGCGTACCCGACCTCAGTAGGCAACCCTGAACGATTCCGCGTGATGTTCCGCGTGCCCGAAGGTGTGGAGCTGAGTCGCCACGCCCTGGTCTGGCCGAACAAGAACGACCCCGATGGCACCATCTACAAGGGGCTCATGGAGCAAGTGAAGGCGGCCATGGGTGAGGGCGATGCCGCCCGTGAGGCGGCTTTCCGCATGGCGGCTGAGCCCTTCAAAAAAGTGACTGTTTTCGAGCTGCGGGGCGGCCTGGTGCAGGACGTCTTGCCGCCATCCATTCACCCTGGCACTCGTAAACCCTACACGTGGCGTACACCGCCGACTGCTGAGGGGCTGCCCGAGTTGCCGGCTGACCTGCTGGACATCTGGCAGGGTTGGGACGAGTTCAAACCGAAGGGGGAGGCTGTTTGCCCTTGGAGGCCGAAGGCGGCAGCACCTGCGGCTGCAGCTCGTCCCGTGGCCAGGCCATCACCAGCTGCTGCACGATCTGGTGACCGGCTCCCCGAAGTCATTCCCGAATTCAACCGCGTCCATGACATCGCCACGATGATCGAGGCGCATGGTTACAAGCGTATTGATGGTAAATGGCTGAGCCCTCACAGCACCTCAGGACTGCCCGGTGTGACGATCAAGGATGGCAAGCTCTACTCGCATCACACTTCCGACCCGCTAGCCAACGGGCACAAGAACGATGCGTTTGATGTGTTCTGCATCCTGATGCACGACGGTGACCAGAAGGCTGCGACCAGAGCGGCTGCTCGGATACTCGGTATAGACGCGAAGTCCCGCCCGCCGGCACCGCCACCATTGGGTGAGCTTCCCCATGCCCCATCAGTTGTCGAGCAGTCCGGGCTGCATCCGCTCGCCGACAGCGATGCCGAGCAGCTTCCCCGCGCCCCATCGAAAGTTGAAGCGCCCAGCTCGGCCGCCTCCTCGGCCTCCGGGGGGGAGGGGGCGGATGGTCTGGTGCTGAAGAGCGCCATGCGCCGATTCGCCCTGGTTGAGGGCTCCACTAACGTGTGGGATCTCGACAAAGGTCAGTCGATGAAGCGCCCTGGATTCGAGGCGCTGGTGGGCAAGCCGCTCGCCAAGCAGTGGATGGAGCGGACAGATAAAAAGCTGATGTCGCTCGACCAAGTGAAAGAGCTGGAGCAAGTTAAAAGATTGGCGGCTAAGAGGGGCGGCGCCGTGAAGCTGGACCCCATTGAGCGGTACGTCTACATCGACGGCACCAAGGATGTCTGGGATCGGGAGAAGAAGCGTCGTATCGCCGAGGGGGCCGTTAAAATGGCCATGGGAGAAGAGTACAAGTGGTGGCTCAACAGCCAAGATCGCCGTGTCGTGGATGTCGACCACATCGTATTCGACCCCACCATGACCAAGGATCCCAACCTTTACATCAACACTTTCGAGGGGCTCCCCCTGGAGCCTGTGCGTGATGACGCGGCTTGCGAGAACCTGCGCTGGTTGATTTCCTTCCTCTGCAACCATGATGAGGAAGCACTGGGCTGGCTGACGAAGTGGTTGGCATACCCGCTGCAGAACATGGGAGCCAAGATGGATACTGCGGTGCTGATGCACTCCATCATGGAGGGCTCGGGCAAGAGCTTGTTGTTCGCGGACATTTTCGGCCAGCTGTACGGCCAGTACGCGGCGACCGTTGGCCAGACTCAGTTGGAGGGTAGCTTCAACGCCTGGCAAAGCCGGAAGCTTTGGGCTGTATTCGAGGAGGTCGTAAGCCGGGACCAGCGCTACAACCAGGTCGGCAAAATCAAGCACATGATCACCGGCAAGACCGTCCGCATGGAATCGAAGTTCATCAACGGTTGGGAAGAAGCCAACCACATGAATGCGGTCTTTCTGAGCAATGAAATCATGCCGTGGCCCATCAGCGAGGATGATCGTCGGATGCTTGTGATGTGGCCCTTGCAAACATTGCCAGTTGATCGCCAGAAGGCTATCGGTCGGGAGCTGAGCAACGGCGGGGTGGCAGCACTTTACGGTTGGTTGCTCGCGGTCGACTTGGGAGACTTCAACCAGCGTACCCGTCCTCCCAAGACCGAGGCGCGGCAACGTTTGGTCGCGCTTAGCCGTACGGCATGGCAAACTTTCCTGCACCTCTGGCAAACTGGAGAGCTTGGGCGAGGTCTATGGGGTTGCTGTCTCGCGACCGACTTGTACGCGTTGTTCATCGAGTGGTGCTCGCGTAATAAGGAGCATGCCATGAGTCAGACGAAGTTCTCACTCATGCTCAGTGCTACGGTCGATAAGACGCGCTCGATTCCATGGACGGAGGGGAGTAATCGCCGATTCGCGGCGTTCTTCTTTCCTGATGATCCCGAGGCTTCCCTGCCCCCATCGTTCAATGCGGCCGAGCTGGGGCAAGCCGTTATCACTTGGCGCAGCAAGGCAAAACTTGCAGGGTGGAACGTTGACGCGTGGGAACACGTGAAGGGGGTCGCTGCATGAAACCAAGAACCCCTGTGTTGGGTGTGTTGGGTTTGTGTTGGGTCGGTCTGAGCAACCCAACACGCATAGAACCCCCTAAATTCAAGGCTTCCCGTGCCCCTGTGTTGGGTGTGTTGGGTTTGCGCGCACGCGCGCGTGCGGGCGACTTGTTTCTCATGCTTCGGAATGCCGACAAAAAAACCTATGCGAGGACTCAAAAACCCAACAAACCCAACACACTCAACACACCATCTAATAAAGCATTGAATTCATTAGGTTTTATCTGTGTTGGGTTTGTGTTGGGTTGGCTAAATGTGTGTTGGGTACTGATTTGGGGGGAATGGCGATGACGATGGACCTGGAAAGACGCCTTCAACGCCAGGTGCAAGTGGCCCAGCACCTGAAGGACATGGCAGAACTGATCGACCAGGCGGAGCGCCTGCGACTGGTGGGCGAACTGATGCAGCACTGGGGCGAGCAGCGCCGGCAACTGGGATTGGGAGCCAGCCTCGGTAGCCAGATGGGCACGATCATGGAGTGGAAGGGGGCGGCACCTCGCACAGGCTCATCTGGTGCGCGGATTCTGATGGCGGGCGCTGGTCTGGATCACGCTGCCGCCGAAGTCGATGCAGCCGTTGCTGAGCTGGCTCGCGGGGACAAGCGGGCGGCAACGCTCGCCAAGCTGGCCGAGCTGCGTTACATCCACCAGGTCACGGTCAGGGAACAGATGCGCGAAGTCGGGCTTGCAGAAGAGGCCGACCGGACCTACCGGAACTGGGTCAAGGCCCTGCACCTGCGGGTCTTTGCGCAACTGGCCGCTCGCTCTGGTCGCGTTCGGCAACAGACCGTTCGTCGGGTCACTCTGCAACTTGTGTGCAACATTGATGCTACATAGCGACCACATTGTGACGAACCGAAAAATCCCCCTTTTCGGTTTTTCCGGTGACCTGTAAAAAGTCACCACGATGTGAAAAGTGCGCTTAGGCGCTGACCCAACAAGCACTGTGCTGTGCAACCCGCCCCGACCTGTCGGTGCATCGAGAACCCTGCCAACCGGCGGGGTTTTCTTTTTCCGGCGCCGTGCTTTGCCAATGAGGCTTACATGAACAGCGAGCAACAAGCGTTAGCCGAGCTGCCAATCTGGATGGTGATTGTGCTGTCCCTGGTCGGCGGTGTGTCGGGAGAGATGTGGCGGGCGGACAAGGCGGGGGCTCGCGGTTGGGGGCTGATTCGCCGGTTGGCCCTGCGCTCGGGTGCCTGCGTTACCTGCGGGCTGTCGACCAACATGCTGCTGTACGCCCTCGGTGTCTCGGTGTGGGCAGCTGCAGCGGTCGGATGCCTGACTGCGATGGCGGGCGCCGACGTGGCGATCAACCTCTACGAGCGCTGGGCCGCCAAGCGGCTGGGCTTGGCGCAGGCTCCGCCAGCCAGCAGCGAGGTGGGGCAGTGACCCCCGCCGGGGGTGGGGGCTGGGTCGGGCGCCGCCCGCCGATTTTTGGGTCCTCCCCCCAGGCCGCCCCCTACACGGGTGCGCAGACTCCCAAAATCTTCGGGTGGGATGGCCTTCGATTATGTCCGACTTACATTAGGTAGTTGGATCATTTTCACCACATCTGAAGCTGAGTGTGACATTTGGTTTGGAAATTTTGGTGACAGTCAGTGTGCAAGTTTCATGACGGACATCAAACTGGCGATTATTGCCAACATACAGATTTCGCGTATCCTCGTTGTTGATTCTTATTGATACGAAGCCGCTATATACGTCATCAATCCCTAATACTATCTTGTTTTTTACCAGCTCAATACTTTCGCCACCTGTGAGTGTCATTTCTCTTGGTGTGGTTGAAAGTGATTTGAGCTCTTTGGATAGAGATTCGATTTTTTCTTTTAAAACTAGATTTTCTTTGTTTGAACTCGATAGGTCGTTGGTTAGCTGTGCTTTGGTGGCTGCGTAGGTCTTTTGTTCACCCTTGAGACGTTCATATTCATCTTTGAATGTCATTTGATTGTTTAGTTTCTCGCTGATGGCTCCAAGCTGTTTTATTGTCTCAGGTACTTTCCAGTGTTCGGTTTCTTTGAAAGCTGCAATTTCGGTTTTTAGGCTGTCGATATAGTCTTTTCGAATCTCCCAAGTCCCAGCTATGATCGCAGCTGATGCGACTATTGCGGAGGAAGAAATTACTCCAATCTTTTTCCAGGTTAATTCGACGGTGATAGGTAAAGAGATAGGCATGTGCGGAATTCTTAGTTTGAGAGGTTCGATATTTCTCAATGTTACTGGTACACAATATGCCAAATCAATCGCAGAATCCGTTCGACCTGTCAGCACTCGGGGGGACCCTGACAGTATGGCTCTGGTACGGGACTGGGAACCCGCGGTTCTTCGTTAGCGGATGGATTGCCAGCTTACTGAAATTCAACCTGTTGAAATTGAAAGGTTGTTCGTTGAAAAGCCATTGAAATGGAGGGCTCATGACGGAGTCGAACTTCATGTCAAAGAGCGCCTTCGCGGCTCGCATAGGGAGATCACCCAGCTACATCACCTGGCTGAAAAACAACGACCGGCTGGTGCTTTCACCCGATGGAAAACTAGTGGACGTGCAGGCGACCCTGGCCAAAATTCAGGACACAGCTGACCCCAGCAAAGCTGCCGTCGCTGCCCGCCACCAGCAGGATAGAGTTCAGCGAGACGTATACAGCCAGCTTAATCCATTGGCAGACATCTCGCCGATCTCGACGCCACCGGCACGGCCTGAAGCAAACGAAGTCGAACGTGGTGTGCAGAGCCAGCTCCAGCCAGGCGGCGACACACCTGCGGTGCAGCCAGCGATCCACCAGTCCGCCCAGGGGCCGGACTTCCAGAAAGCTAGGGCGCATCGTGAGTTCTACCTTGCTCGGATCGCTGAGGCTGAGTTCAACCAGCTTAAGGGCAACCTGGTCGAGCGCAAGTCGGTGGAAGATGCCGCCTTCGCTGCAGGGCGCACGCTTCGAGACCTGGTGTTCGGCCTTGCCCCCCAGCTCGCTGCCGAGCTGACGGGTATGAGCGATTCCTGGGAAGTCGAAAAACGCCTCACTGCCGCCTTTCGCCAAGTCTTCGACGACGCGGCGAAAATGAGCGGCGCCGATCTCAACCAAGCCATGACACAGAGCTGAGCCTATGCCCACCGGATACGCGGACGGTGCGAAGGTGTACCGCGAAGCGTATGGCCGTGGGCTGAAGCCTGACCCTGAATTGTGGGTGGACGAATGGGCTGACGAGTACATGCGGATCCCGCGTGATACCGGTGCAGCCGAGCCCGGCAAATACCGCACAGCACGGACGCCTTATGCCCGTGAACCCATGCGCTGCCTGTCGCCAGCGCACCCCTGCAAGCGCGTCATTACGATGGTCGCCTCGCAGCTCATGAAAACGCAGATCGCCCTCAACTGGATTGGGGCGCTGATCCATATGGCGCCGTCCAACATCCTGACGTTATTGCCCAGCCTGGCCCTGGCCAAGCGGGTGTCGGCGCGGATCGGTAAGACCATCGCCGCTACGCCTGAACTGAAATCGCGTGTGGCTGCCTCCCGGTCACGGGATGCTCGCAACACCATGGACACCAAAGAGTTCGAGGGCGGCACGCTGTACGCGACCACTGCTGGCTCGGCCTCTAACCTGGCCGAGCTGGCTGCGCGTTACATCTACGGCGATGAAATTGACCGCTGGGACGTAGACGTCGATGAAGAGGGTGATCCCGTCGATCTTGCCGAGACGCGGGGCAGTACCTTTGGTCGCAATGCCAAGTTCTACTTCTCCAGCTCGCCGACCATCAAGGGTGCTTCACGCATCGCCGATCTGTTCGAGACCAGCGACCAGCGGTACTACTACGTGCCTTGTCCAACCTGCGGTCATAAGCAGGTGCTGGAGTGGGAGCGGTTGCTGTACTCCGCTGATTTCCAGACCGTCCACTACAAGTGCTCCGCCCCCGATTGCGATGTGCTGATCGAGGAACATCACAAGGGTGAGATGCTCGCCCAGGGGGAGTGGCGGTCACACGCTCAAGGTGATGGTGAAACGGTGGGCTTCCACCTCAACGCACTTTATGCCCCGCTCGGTTGGACCTCATGGGCTGACCTGGCCAAGCAATTCGAGAAGGCCAAGCGAGCCCAGGATCGAGGCGACCTTGAGCCCATGCAGGTGTTTTATAACACCCGCTTGGCGAAGGTGTGGGACAGCGCGGTTGAGCAGACCAAGGCCGAAGTGCTGCAGGCGCGAGCGCTGCAGGAGGATTATGTCCTCGGTACCGTGCCTGTCGGTGTCCTGGTGATCACCGGCGCGGTCGACGTTCAGGCCAATCGCCTTGAGTTGATGACCCAGGGCTACGGTGCTGGCATGGAGCGTTGGGTCATCGATCACCAGGTGATCCCCGGCGACCCGGCTGACCAGCGCACGTGGGATCTGCTGGACGAGCGATTGAAGGTCCGGTATCGCCATCCCTGCGGCGTGAGCCTGGGCATCGTGGCTGTCGGTATCGACTCCGGTGGTCACCATACCCATGAGGTCTACCAATTCACCCGTGTCCGCCGTTGGCGCAACATCTTTGCGCTGAAGGGGGCGAGCAAGCCGGGCAAGCCGGTCATTGCCCAGCGGCCCTCCCTGGTGGATGTCACCTGGAAAGGCCAGACAGAACGCAACGGCGCCGAGCTGTGGATGGTGGGTACCGATACCGCCAAGGACTGGATCTACAACCGTTACAGCTTCGAATCCGGGCCGGGTGCGCTGCATTTCCCGAAGGATCTGCCGGACGAGTTCTTCCAGCAGTGCGTGGCCGAACGCAAGATCGCCCGCTATGTGAAAGGGTACAAGCGGATCGAGTGGGTCAAGGGTAAGGCCGACCGCAACGAGGCACTCGACCTCATGGTGTACAACCTGGCGATGGCCAACTACCTCGGCCTGCATCGATACGGCGAGCAAGACTGGGACAAGCTGCGGCAAGCGCTGGCTCAGGCGAGTCTCTTTGATGAGCCAACACCAACGAAGCAGCCGGTCATCGAGCACGATGACGACGGCGGTGATGCCGCCGACGAACCCGTACCAGCGACACCGTCCCCGGCTCGGCCAGCGCCACGCCCGGCTCCACCGCCGCACCGCCCGGCACCTCAACCAATGCAACGCCGCAGCTCCAGCAGCGGCTATCTGAAGAGACGCTGACATGGCATATACCCCGGCACAACTCGCTGCTGTCGAGCGTGCGATTGCGCGTGGCGAACGGATCGTTCGCTACAGCGACCGCACCGTCGAATATCGCTCAGTAGATGAGCTCATGAAGGTCCGCGATCAGATCCGAACCGAGCTGGCTCAGGCTGCCGGCCCCCGCTCCCGCGTGGTCCGGCTCCACCATGGAGGTAAGGGGCTGTGAGCGGCCGCTACATCTCCACGCGTTCGGGGGTTTTGGTACCCGAGCGGATCAAGGCCAGCTACGAGGGCGCCGCAGAAGGACGGCGTTCCTCTGGCTGGGATGCCCCAGACACGGGGCCAAACAGCCTGATCATGCCGGCTTTACGCAATCTGCGCTCGCGGTCACGGGCAGCGGTCCGCAATGACCCGTATGCGGCCAACATCATCGATAAGCGGGTCAGCAACCTGATCGGCACCGGCATCACGCCGCAGCCTCGATTGCTCGACAAAGCCCTGCGCAAAGCCATGCAGGAGTTATGGGAAGACTGGGTGGACGAGTCGGACGCCGATGAGCGCACTGACTTCTACGGCCAGCAGGCCTTGGTGGCGCGCACGGTTGAGCAGTCCGGCGAATGTTTCGTGCGCCTGCGGCCGCGCCGGCTGGAGGATGGCCTGGCGGTGCCGCTGCAGGTGCAATGTCTCGCGCCCGAGTTCGTGCCACACGACAAGTTCGAAATGACACGCTCCGGCAACACCATCCGTGCCGGCATCGAGTTCAATGGCATTGGCCGTCGGGTGGCCTACTGGTGTTATCGCAACCACCCCAGCGACAAGGCCTCGCTCAACGCCGGCTACAACCCGCTTGTGCGGGTCCCGGCTGAGCAGATGCTGCACATCTTCGAGCCGCTGGAGCCCGGCCAGTTGAGAGGGGTGCCCCGCCTGGCACCGATCCTCAAGCGCCTGCGCAGCCTGGACAACTACGACGATGCGGTGCTGTTCCGGCAGGAGGTCGCCAACCTGTTTGCCGGCTTCGTTCGCAAGCCTGCGCCGGAAGCAGGAGGTGGTCCGCCCATGGACATGATCACAGGCGGAGCCATCGTGCATGACCGCGATGCCTTCACTCCCATGGTGGCACTCGAGCCCGGCACGATGCAGGAGCTGGGGCCGGGCGAGCAGGTGGAGTTCTCCGACCCGCCTGACGGCGGCAACAACTACCCCGATTTCATGCGACAGCAGCTGATGGCTGCCGCCGCTGGTGCGGGTCTGCCTTATGAGCTGATGACCGGCGACATGCGCGGGGTCAACGACCGAGTCATCCGCGTGGTGCTGAACGAGTTTCGCCGCCGCCTGGAGCAGCTGCAGTTTTCGGTTTACGTCCACCAATTGTGTCGCCCGGTGCGGGCGGCCTGGATGGACATGGCATTTCTGGCTGGGGCGCTGGATCTGGAGGACTACACCCTCAACCGCCGTATGTACCAGCGGACACGCTGGGTGCCGCAGGGCTGGGCGTACATCCAGCCGGTTCAGGACGTCCAGGCCCGCATGCTTGAAGTCGCTGCGGGCTTCACCTCCCGCAGCGAGATGTGCCTGCGGTCAGGCACCGACGCCGAGATCGTCGATGAAGAGAACGCCACCGACATCGCTCGGGCGCATGCCCTGGGCCTCAAATACAACGGCTTGTCGGCGATTGATGACGAGCCTGATGACTCCGATGAGAAGGGGAAACAATGAGACCGTTGATGCCATTCCGCGTCTTCAACAAGGCCAAGGCCCTCCTGCCAGTCGAGGATGGGCATTGGTATTCGATCACCGCTGCGGCGCCGGAAGGTGATGCCGACTCGAAGGTCATCGAAGTCTATGTCTACGGCGAGATTGGTGCCTGGGGTATCACTGCCTACCAGTTCATCCAGGATCTCAAGGCAGTGGACGACGGTGTGTCGCCGGTCGTGGTGGCTTTTAACACCAACGGCGGCGACCTGTTCGAGGGCCTTGCCATCCATAACGCGCTGAGGCGATTGGGCGAGCGTTGTACCGGGCGGGTTGATGGCCTGGCCGCCAGTGCAGGCAGTGTGGCGGTCTGCGGCGCCCATCGGGTGATCATGCGCTCGAGCGACTTTCTGATGATCCACAACCCGTACACGTGGGTGGGCGGTGATGCCGAGGATCTCCGCCGGGTGGCGGATGTGCTCGATAAGGCCTTCGAGGCCATGATCGCGGCATACAAGGCCAAGGCGCCGAACATCGATGATGCGGAGTTGCGACGATTGATCAACGAGGAAAGCTGGCTTACGGCCTCGGAAGCTCTTGCGCTGGGGCTGGCCGATGAAGTCAGCACTGATGTGAAGGTCCAGGCATGCCTAGGGCAAGGTTCCACTATGGCGCGTTATCGGAACACCCCGCAGGCGTTGTTGGATGAGCTCAAGGCCAGCAAGGAGGAACCGGCTGCACCCGTTGAACCGGAACCCGAACCCGAGGCCGAACCTGTCGCCTCGACGCCTACCGCAAGTGAGTCCGCGGCCTTGGCCTTGATGATCACCCAGGCCTGCAGCGCGGCCGGTATCAGCAACCTGGTCGAGCCGCTGATCGCCTCGACCAAGCTGGCGGATGAAGCCACGGTGCAGGCGGCGTTGACCCGCGCCAAGGCGGTGCGGGATCTCTGTGTTGCAGCCCGCCTGCCCGAGATGACCGGCGAGTACGTCCAGGCCGGTCTGGATGCAACCGCAGTTCGGGCGCGTCTGTTCGACAAGCTTGTAGGGGGTGGCAAGGGCTTCGAGATCGATAACAGCCTGCCACCGGCCGATGACGCGCCGGAGAAAGTCCAGGCGAAAACACCCAACCCCAGCAGCATCTGGTCTGCCCGCCGGCAGGCCACCCAATCCCGTCCCGGCCGAGGAGCCTGACCATGAGCAACACCTACGTAGAGCCGGTTCATGCCGGCGAATTCCTGCTGTCCGAGGGCGCAGGCAAGATCTCCCGCGAAGTGATCGAACTGGCGCCCGGCGAAGCCCTGGTGGCAGGCCAGGTGCTCGGCCAGCTCACCGCCAACGGGCAGTTCGCTCCGTACAGCCCCGAGGCCGAGGACGGCAGCGAGACGGCCAAGTGCATCCTGTTCGCTTCGGTCGCGTCCTCCGAGGTGGTGCGCCGTGGTCGTGCAGTCGTGCGCCTGGCTGAAGTGAGCGAGGCGTTGCTGACTGGCCTCGACCCCGACGGCGAGAAAGCCCTGGCGGCCCAGTTCATTATCGTTCGCTAACAGCGACTCACCTTCACCCTGACCCCGCCAAGTGCGGGGTTTTGCATTTCTGGAGGGCCTCATGGCCGACATTGATATTTTCGAAGATAACGCATTCT
>Ga0153918_1000311_pt1 | contig 26524 bp, 23 predicted proteins | sample TSFL002MetaG_FD_104687 | JGI IMG/M metagenome (GOLD analysis project Ga0153918, IMG submission 104687) | Attine ant fungus gardens microbial communities from Florida, USA - TSFL002 MetaG | ecosystem: Host-associated > Fungi > Mycelium > Unclassified | place: USA: Florida, Paynes Creek Historic... | reverse complement strand
GATCTCCGGCATCGTCGCCCTGACCCTGTCGCCGATGATGTGCGCCCTGCTGCTGCGCCAGGAGCAGAACCCCAGCGGCCTGGCCCATCGGCTCGATGTGCTGTTCGACGGCCTCAAGGTGCGTTATCAGCGCGTGCTGCACGCCACCCTCGACAGCCGCCCGGTGGTGCTGGTGTTCGCCGTGATCATCCTGTGCCTGATCCCGCTGTTGCTCAAGTTCACCCAGAACGAACTGGCGCCCAACGAGGACCAGGGCGTGATCTTCATGATGAGCAGCTCGCCGCAGCCGGCCAACCTCGACTACCTGAATGCCTACACCGACCAGTTCACGCCGCTGTTCAAGAGCTTCCCCGAGTACTACTCGTCGTTCCAGATAAACGGTTTCAACGGTGTGCAGAGCGGCATCGGTGGCTTTCTGCTCAAGCCCTGGAACGAACGCCAACGCACGCAGATGGAGCTGCTGCCGCTGGTGCAGGCCAAACTCGAGCAGATCGGCGGGCTGCAGATCTTCGGTTTCAATCTGCCGTCGCTGCCGGGTACCGGCGAGGGCCTGCCGTTCCAGTTCGTGATCAACACCGCCGGTGACTACCCTGCCCTGCTGGAAGTCGCCCAGCGGGTCAAGCAGCGGGCGCAGGCGTCAGGCAAGTTTGCCTTCCTCGATATCGACCTGGCCTTCGACAAGCCAGAAGTGGTGGTCGACATCGACCGGGCCAAGGCGGCGCAGATGGGCGTGTCCATGGATACGCTGGGCAGTACCCTGGCCACCCTGCTGGGCGAGGCTGAAATCAACCGCTTCACTCTCGAAGGCCGCAGCTACAAAGTGATTGCCCAGGTGGAGCGGCCCTACCGGGACAACGCCGGCTGGCTGAACAGCTACTACGTGAAGAACGAGCAAGGGCAGCTGCTGCCCTTGTCGACGCTGATCACCCTCCGTGACCGCGCCCGCCCGCGCCAGCTCAACCAGTTCCAGCAGCTGAACTCGGCGATCATCCAGGGGGTGCCGATGGTCAGCATTGGCGAGGCGTTGCAGACGGTGCGCGATATCGCCCGGGAAGAAGCACCTGAGGGCTTTGCCTTCGACTATGCCGGGGCGGCCAGGCAGTACGTTCAGGAGGGCAGCGCCCTGTGGGTGACCTTCGGCCTGGCATTGGCGATCATCTTCCTGGTGCTGGCCGCGCAGTTCGAGAGCTTCCGCGACCCGCTGGTGATTCTGGTGACCGTACCCTTGTCGATCTGTGGCGCGCTGCTTCCGCTGTTCCTGGGCATTTCCAGCATGAACATCTATACCCAGGTGGGGCTGGTGACGCTGATCGGCCTGATCAGTAAGCACGGCATCCTCATCGTCGAGTTTGCCAACCAGTTGCGAGAGGAACAGGGCCTGAGCATCCGCCAGGCCATCGAGGAGGCTGCCGCCATTCGCCTGCGGCCGGTGCTGATGACCACCGCGGCCATGGTATTCGGCATGGTGCCGCTGATTTTGGCTACCGGTGCCGGGGCGGTCAGCCGGTTCGACATCGGCACGGTGATTGCCACCGGGATGTCGATCGGGACCTTGTTCACCCTCTTCGTGCTGCCTTGCATCTACACCTTGCTGGCGCACAAATCCGCTACCAAGGAACCGCTGGCAGCCTGATCCGGTCGCCTCAAAAACAAAAGGCCTCGCGTTCGCGAGGCCTTCATCTTGCTCGAGCGCCATCAGCCAAACGGCCGCAGCCCCTGGCGCATGCCGAAGAGGAACAACAGCAAGTCCTGGTCTGGTTCAGCCTTGACCTGCTGCGCCTTGAGCGTATGCGGCACCGCGCACTGGCCAGCCTTGCTGAACACCACAGGCCGCGGCTCTTCCCAGGCAGCTACCGCCGCCGTGGTCACAGCCAACCCAGCCACCAGAAACAAAGCTCGAGCTATTTCTAGTTTCATCGCCCTAACCCTTTGACAGCGCTGCCAAACGCCATCTGGTAAAAATAGAGCAGCGTTTGCCATTCCGTGTCATTTAGCGACGAGTGGCGGCGCAGCTGGCGCAGGTCGTTGCCTGCAGCCCGCTGACAGCTGATGCGTCGTCGGCACTTTTCCAGGTCCAGGAGTGCTACCTCGACGCGGGCCTGCTCACCTTCGCCGATGACCTTGATGAAGACGTGCTTGCCGTACAGGCAGCCATGCTGCCAATGCCCCAGGTGCATGCGCGCCAGGTTGTCGGCCAGGTCCTTGAGCATGCGTTCATGCACTACCTGCGGATACCGCTCGCGCGCACCTTCGGCATGCCAGGTGTCGAGCTCGACAAAGCCATCCAGCGCCTCGCTGACCAGCAGCGCACGCCATTGATGCTCAGGATCACGCTCGGCACCACAAAACACGATACGTGGCACGCGCACGCCGAGTTGTTCGAAGCTGTTCAGTGCATCGAGCTCGCGCAACACCGTCGGCCTGCCGAATGGGTGTAACAGGCTGCGATAGATATGGCCAACCTGACGTTTGGCATACAGCACCTTGCCGTTGCCATCCCTCAGGCGTTGTACGCCACTTTCACCACCGCGCCGCTGGTTGGGTTCCTCGACCCATTCACCTTGCTGGCGCCAGTAATAATCGAACCGCGACTCCCCATTTTGGGCTACAGCCATCAAACACTACCCCTTACGCAATACATATACCCGCCACATGGCATAGAACGGCAGGAAGTCGAGGCGCTCCTGGATTCTGAAGCCGGCGGCCTTGAATTCTGCTTCGACCGTTTCTGCCGGTAACACGAAACGGTTCTGATAGCTGCCCTGCTCGCCGTTGGCTCTGCGCTTTTGCTCGAGCTTCTGCCGGCGCCAAGCCTTGAAGTTACCGTCCACCCACAATGACAGGATTACGCTGTCACGGCTAACCCTCTGAAACTCGTCAAGTATGGTCTTGCGGTGAGCCGCTTGGCCTATGTGGTGAAACAGCCGCATGCAGAAAATGCTGTCGACCGAATTATCCGGCAAATCGATCGCGAATGCCGAAGTCTGCAAAGGACGTACCCGCGCCACCACTTCTGGCGGTTGTGCGGCACAGGCGGTCTTGATCATCGCCTCGGAGTTGTCGGCGCCGATGATCACCCGGTTCGGCTTTTCCGCCAGCAGCGGCCAGAATCGGCCCGCTCCGCAGGGCAGATCGAGGACCAGGCCCGGTTCGCCGGCCAGCGTCAGGGCCCGACGGGCGAGATGCTCGTCGCGCTTGTGGGACAGGCGTCGTGCCAGTCCATCCTGATGCTTGAGGAAATACGCCTGGGCATGTTGCTGGTCGTACTTCTCGGAAAATTCGAGTTTGATCGGGCTGCGCATCGAGAGGCTCCTATCTTCAATGCGCCTACCTTAGGTAACAAACCGTGGGAAACAGGTCATGCCAATGTGAAAATAACGTCATCAAACGGCAGGACTGTTTCATCATATTACAGGGTGGGATCGGTCTTTTCCGCGCTCTGGCTCAGGTCCACCTGGAAGCGGCAGCCGTGCGGCGAGGTCGAGGTCAAAGTCACCCGCCAGCCTTGGTCATCGCAGATCCGCTGTACCAGCGAGAGGCCCAGGCCGAGGCCTTCGCCACGCCGCTCCTCGCCACGCACGAAAGGCTGGAACATGGCCTCGCGCTTTTCCTCCGGGATACCCACGCCACTGTCTTCGACACTGAAGCCGTTGAGCTCCAGGCTCAGGCGGATATAACCGCTATCCGTGTAATGCGCGGCATTACGCAGCAGGTTGCCCATCACCGAGTGCAGGAAGGTGGCGTTGTACAGCAATGGGCCTGCACTGACCTGGCCATCATAGTGGAGCGCCAGGCCCTTCTGCTCGATGGTATCGCGCCATACCCCGATCAAGTCGTCGGCGACTTCGCGCAGGGTTGCCTGGGACGCCACGGCGCCCTGGTCACGCTGGGCACGCGCCAGCATCAAGAAGGTCTTGACCAGCTCGCGCATCTCTTCCGTGGCGCGGGCAATGCGCTCTACCTGGTTGCGCGAGCGAGTATCCAGATTGGGGTTTTCCATCAAAAGTTCGCACGAGGTGGCCAGCACCATCAGCGGTGTGCGCAGCTCATGGCTGACATCGCTGGTAAACAGACGCTCGCGGGTCAGTGCATCACGCAGCCGGCCGAGGGTATCGTCGAACGCCACCGCCAACTGGCCAACCTCATCGGCCGCGTAGTCCGGTGCCAAAGGCGGCGCCAGGCCGAGCAACTGGTCACGATGGCGAACCTGGCGCGCCAGGCGGATGACCGGTGCCATTACCCTGCGCGCCAATAGCCAGCCGAGCACCACGGCCAGTACCAGGCTGAGCACGAAGCCCACCACCACCACGGCGAACAGCACCCGTTCGCGCTCTTCGAAATCGCTTTGGTCCTGCAGCAGTACGTAGCGGCGACCATCGACGATCTCGACCATCGCGTGGTAGGACAGCTGGTCGCGGAATACTTCATGGAAGCCCACATCGAGGTGGCGCAAGTCCTTGGGCAGCTCGAAATCATCGCGCCCGCCACTGAAGTAGAACAGCTGGTCAGGCCGTGGCCGGTGGCTCCAGTCACTGACGCTGTCCATGCGCAGCAGGCGCTGCAGATCGCCGCCGAGCACCGATGAGATCAGGCGCTCCTCAACCAGATGCACGGTGGCAACGATACCGAAGGCGAAGGCGCCGGCCACCAGCGCGCTCATCAACGCAAAGGCGATGATGATGCGCTGGGCAAGGCTTTGCTTAAACTCCATCGCGGCCCTCGGCGAGGCGATAGCCGACGCCATGGACGGTATGCAGCAGCGGTTTTTCGAACGGTTTGTCGATCACTTGGCGCAGCTGGTGCACATGGCTGCGCAGGCTGTCGCTGTCAGGGCAATCATCCCCCCACAGGGCTTCTTCCAGCACTTCGCGGCGCAGCACGTGCGGGCTTTTCTGCATCAGTACGGCGAGCAGCTTGAGGCCGACCGGGTTGAGCTTGAGCAGGCGGCCCTGGCGGGTCACTTCGAGCGTATCGAGGTCGTAGCTCAGGTCCGCGACCTGCAGGGTACGGCGCCCGCCGCCCTGGGCCCGGCGCAGCACCGCTTCGATGCGCGCGGCCAGTTCGGACAGGGCAAAAGGCTTGAGCAGGTAATCATCGGCACCGGAGCGGAAGCCCTGCAGGCGGTCGTCCAGTTGGTCGCGTGCCGTGAGCATGATCACCGGGGTGTCACGGCGGGCATCCTCGCGCAGGCGCTTGCACAGGGTATAGCCGTCGATACCAGGCAGCATGATGTCGAGCACGATCAGGTCGTAATGCTCGGTGGCAGCCAGGTGCAGGCCCGAGAGGCCGTCCTGGGCGCAGTCGACGGTGTAGCCTTTCATGCCCAGGTAATCGGCAAGGTTGGCAAGAATATCGCGGTTGTCTTCAACCAATAGAATACGCATCGGGTTCTCCTGTGCGGCGCTTCGCTACGGTGCGCGGCAGGCGCAGCTTAAGGCCATCGCCGGTACTGTGCCAGCCCTGGGGCAAATTCAGCGAACTTGACAGTTTTTTCACTGATCCTTCACGGACAGAGAATAGCGGGCGCATGACAATGCCCGGTCTTTTTACCCCCTGGAGCTGTCATGCAACAACGCACTCGTCCGCGTCCGATCAACCTCTGGCTGTACCTGGGCATACCGCTGGCGGTTGCCGCGACCCTGCTCCTGCTGGAACTGACCTCGCTCGACATGGACGTCGCCAACCTGTTCTACGACCCCGCCGCGGGGCAGTTCATCGGGCGTCACAGTTACCTGCTGGAAACCGTCATGCATGACCGGGTCAAGCAAGGCGTGATCCTGCTTGGCCTGATCGCGCTGGGCGCGTTCGCTTCGAGCTTCTTCTGGAAACGCCTGTTCAGCTGGCGCCGCGAGCTGGGTTGCCTGGTGCTGGCGCTGGGGCTGTCGACCGCCTTCGTCACGCCGCTGAAGAAGGTGACCCAGGTGCAATGCCCCTGGAGCCTGACCCAGTTCGGCGGCAAGGAAACCTACAGCAAGCTGCTGGAACATCGCCCGGCGACCGACAAGCCAGGCCTGTGCTGGCCAGGTGGGCATGCCGCCACCGGTTTTTGCCTGTTCGGCCTGTTCTTCATGCTGCGTGACCGCAAGCCGAAGCTGGCGCGGGTGGCGTTCGGGGTGGCCCTGGTGGCTGGCTCGGCGCTGGGGCTGGGGCGGATGCTGCAGGGCGCGCACTTCCTGTCGCATAACGTGTGGACGGCGGTGTTCTGCTGGTTGATCGGCCTGGGGTCGTATTACCTGGTGCTGTATCGCAAGGGCATGGCCGAAGTGCCAGCCGCCGCGCATCGCGTCGCCTGAAAATGAAAAAGCCCCGCACTAGGCGGGGCTTTTTCTTGGTGCAGGGGGTAAGGCTGGCTTACATCATGCCGCCCATGCCACCCATGCCGCCCATGTCAGGCATGCCAGCAGCTGGCTTGTCTTCCGGCAGGTCGGCAACCATCGCTTCGGTGGTGATCATCAGACCGCCGATCGAAGCAGCAGCTTGCAGCGCCGAACGGGTGACCTTGGCTGGGTCGAGGATACCCATCTCGATCATGTCGCCGTATTCGCCGGTAGCGGCGTTGTAGCCGTAGTTGCCCGAACCTTGCTTGACCTTGTCAGCGACAACGCTTGGCTCGTCGCCGGCGTTGGCAGTGATCTGGCGCAGCGGGGCTTCTACAGCGCGACGCAGCAGGGCGATACCGACGTTCTGGTCTTCGTTGTCGCCTTTGAGACCGGCAATGGCAGCCAGGGCGCGAACCAGGGCAACACCACCGCCAGGCACCACGCCTTCTTCGACGGCTGCGCGGGTAGCGTGCAGGGCGTCTTCAACGCGGGCTTTCTTCTCTTTCATTTCAACTTCGGTGCCAGCACCGACCTTGATCACGGCAACACCGCCAGCCAGCTTGGCCAGACGCTCTTGCAGCTTCTCACGGTCGTAGTCCGAAGAGGTTTCTTCGATCTGGGCACGGATCTGCTTGACGCGTGCTTCGATGTCGGCGTCAACGCCAGCACCGTCGATGATGGTGGTGTTTTCCTTGGACAGGATGACGCGCTTGGCGTTACCCAGGTGCTCCAGGGTGGTGGTTTCCAGGGTCAGGCCGATTTCTTCGGAGATGACCTGGCCGCCAGTCAGGACGGCGATGTCCTGCAGCATGGCCTTGCGGCGGTCGCCGAAGCCCGGTGCCTTGACCGCAGCAACCTTGACGATGCCGCGCATGTTGTTGACCACCAGGGTAGCCAGGGCTTCGCCTTCGACGTCCTCGGCAACGATCAGCAGAGGGCGGCCGGCCTTGGCAACGGCTTCCAGAACTGGCAGCAGCTCACGGATGTTGGAGATCTTCTTGTCGACCAGCAGCAGCAGCGGGCCTTCCAGCTCGGCAACCATGGTGTCCGGCTTGTTGACGAAGTATGGCGACAGGTAGCCACGGTCGAACTGCATGCCTTCTACGACGGACAGTTCGTTTTCCAGGCCCGAGCCTTCTTCAACGGTGATCACGCCTTCTTTACCGACTTTTTCCATGGCTTCGGCGATGATTTCACCGATGGAGTTGTCGGAGTTGGCGGAGATGGTGCCTACCTGAGCAATGGCCTTGGAGTCGGCGCATGGCTTGGACAGGTTCTTCAGCTCGGCGACAACGGCGGCGGTGGCCTTGTCGATGCCGCGCTTCAGGTCCATCGGGTTCATGCCGGCAGCGACAGCCTTGAGGCCTTCGTTGACGATGGCCTGAGCCAGAACGGTAGCGGTGGTGGTGCCGTCACCGGCAGCGTCGTTGGCCTTGGAAGCAACTTCCTTGACCAGCTGGGCGCCCATGTTTTCGAAGGCGTCTTTCAGCTCGATTTCTTTGGCGACGGAAACGCCGTCCTTGGTGATGGTCGGAGCGCCGAAGCTCTTGGCCAGCACTACGTTACGGCCTTTCGGGCCGAGGGTCGCTTTTACTGCGTCAGCCAGAACGTTGACACCAACCAGCATTTTCTTACGAGCGGAATCGCCGAATTTTACGTCTTTAGCAGCCATGATCGTTTAATCCTTGAAAAATCTTTGGAGTAACGGGAAGTCGGGGAAAATCAGCCTTCGACAACGGCGAGGATTTCGTTCTCGGCCATGATCAGCAGGTCTTCGCCATCGACTTTCACGGTGTTGCTGCCCGAGTAAGGGCCGAATACCACTTTGTCACCGACTTTAACGGCCAGCGCACGTACTTCGCCGTTTTCCAGAACGCGACCGGTGCCAACTGCAACGACTTCACCGCGGTTTGGTTTTTCTGCGGCCGAACCCGGCAGGACGATACCGCCAGCGGTTTTCGATTCTTCTTCGCTGCGACGGATGACTACGCGGTCATGCAGAGGACGAAGCTTCATTGTCGATCTCTCCCAAATAGTGGTTTTCATCGGCCGGTACGAAACCGGCGGGTTAATGCAATCCGGCGATGCCGGGGGTGGCCCGCAAAGGGCGAACCACCTTTGTCATGACTGGTGTTTCCACCAGAAACCTTGCGGTGACCACATACATGAGGCCGCCATATGCAATTACAAGGCTTGATATGCAAAAAATTTCAGGGTGCTGAAAAAGACCGAGGCCGCTTGCGCGGCCCCGGAGGATACAGCCCTGTTTATTGATCGCGGCGCTCGTACTCGCCTTCGATCACGTTCGGCCGATGGCCGCCGTCACGCGGCGGTGCCTGGAACGGCTCGTCCTGGAACGCACGCTGGCGCATGGCCTGGGCCTCGGCGCGTTGGCGCATCTTGCGCGCCGCCAGATGGCGGGTGAACGGCAGCAGGCACAGCAGGCCCAGCACATCGCTGATAAAGCCGGGCAACAGCAGCAACCCGCCACCCACGGCCAGCATCAGGCCCTGGAACATGTCCTCGGCAGGCAGTTCGCCGCGCTGCAGGCTTTCACGGGCACGCAGGGCGGTGGCAAGGCCCGCCACGCGGACCACCAGCACACCCAATGCAGAACCGGCGATGATCAGCAGCAGCGCCGGAAAGAAACCGATGGCGCCGGCAATCTTGACGAAAACGAACAACTCCAGCACCGGGAACAGGAGAAACAGCAGTAGAAAAGCACGCATCAAAGCATTCCTCGTCGGAAGAGACCCTTCCTGTAAGACCTACAGATGGATGCATGCGCTCGCTATTTCAAGCCTCGACTTCAGTCGCAGTCGGCCATTGGTCGGCGCGCGCCAGCAGAACCAGGGCTTCGCGGACTTGTGTCGGGGTGTTGCAAGGAGCGGGAAATGCCAACCAGTAGATGCCCTGGCCGATACGCAGGTGCATGCCTTCGCTGTCGATGCCGACCATCTGTGCCGGCACGCTGCGCGGCAGGTCGCTCAGCGCTACATAATGAGCGATGGCATTGGCATGGTCGCTGTTCATGTGCTCGATCATGCTCGCCTCGGCCTTGCCCGCAAAGGGATTGGCCAGGGTTACGTGGTCGAGCCAGTGGATCGCACCGAAGCCGCCAATGTAGCGATGGCGCACTGGCTGCAGGACCCAGAAGTCGAAATCATGGGCCTTGTGGTAGTTGGCGGCATCGGGGAAGTAGCGGTAGTAGCGCTCGGCGGCGGCCTCGATGGCAGCCTCGTCGACCAGCTTGTGCGCCTCGGCCATCACCGTCAGGCGGCCTACGGCCTGCACGTCTTCGGCTTCGCGCTCACCGACCAGCAGCGAGCACTTGGGGTCTTTCTGCAGGTTGTGAGTGTGCTGGGCGATGCGGCTGATCAGGATCAGCGGATTGCCCTGGGCATCCAGGCAATACGGCACCACTGATCCGAACGGGAAGCCAGGCATGGACTTGGAATGGGTCGAAAGCACGCCACGGTATTCCTTGAGCAGCAGTTCCCGGGCGGGACGAATGGCGTTGGTACTCACGTGAGGGCGGCTCCTGGCGGCGGACTGGATGCTGACAAGATAAGCATTATCAGCTGCCAGCGCCAATGGGCTGCTGCGCAGCCCCCGACGATTTACCAGGCCACACCGAACCCTGCGGTATAGCGGGTCTTGTCCAGGTCGCTGTCGCGCGTCCCGGTGATGATGTCCTTTTCTGCCTTGAGGTTGAGCGAAGCCCATTCGGTGACTTTGTAGCGCAGCCCCACTTCGGCATCCAGCGCGTAGTCGGCCACGCCACCCAGCGGCTTGGCGAACTCGCCATTGGTGAACAGCTGGACGTTCTTGCCGATCAGGTAGCGGGTGTAGTCCCACTTCACCGCTGCCGAGTAGAAGTTGTCCTTGGCGCCGTCCTGGTACTCGAAGTCAGTACGGTTGATCAGCGAGCCCAGCGAGAACGCGCCCAGTTCATCGTCCCAGAACTGGTAGCCAGGGCCGGTACCGATCGTGCGCTGGCGGGAGAGGTCTTCGATGCGGTCACGCTTGTACTCCATGCGCCCCTGCCAGAACCACTTCTCGGTGATGAAGCGGTCCAGCGCGTACTCGGCGCTCCAGTTGTCGGTGGTGGTGACGTCGTCCTTGGATTCGCGGTTGTATTCGCCTTCGGCATTGTGCCGCCAGCGACCGTGGCGGGCGGTGGTCTTGAAGTCAATGTCGTAGTCGTCGCTGTCGGTCTCGGCACGCTTGTAGTCCATGGCCACGTCGACGTTGCCTTTCCAGATGAAGTCCTCGACCAGCGGTTTTGGCTTCATGATCTGCTGGACGCTGGCGAGGTCGACCGTCTTCGGTGCATCGCCGTTGGCCAGGGTCACCTTGCCCGGTTCGGCAGCCTTCAGTGACTTGGCCTTCTCGCCGCTATAGGCGTCCTGCTTGACCAGCAGTTCCTGGTCGCTTTCCAGGGTCTGGACCTGTTTCCAGTCCAGCGAGATCGAGCCGCCATAGGGGGTTTCCAGCAGCAGCTTGCCACCGTCGAATACACGGATCTTGCCGCTGAGCCGATCGCCGTTCTTCATCCACACGGTGTCGGCGAACACCGGACTGGCGCACAGGGAAGCGGTCAACAGGCAAAGCAAGGATCTAGAATACATAAGCGCGCTACAGGTTCGATTTGACGAAAAAAGCCGGGCATTATCCAGATACCACCGACCAGAGCAAGGACTGACCCAGGAGCATGCCATTGAGTTCAACTCTCATTTGCCGTGACCATTCGTCCGGTTTCATCCCAGGCCAGGGCAGCCCTGATGTCTGAGGGATATGAGCACGCCCTGGCATCGCCCGAAGCCCGACGAACGGCGCTGTATTCGGTGCTTGGCCAGGTACCCGAGGGCAAGGTGGTCAGCTACGGCGAGCTCGCCGCGCTGGCGGGGCTTGGCCGGGCGGCACGTTGGGTCGGGCGTACCCTTGGGCAGTTGCCAGCCGACACGCGCCTGCCCTGGCACCGGGTACTCGCTGCTGGCGGGCGGCTGAGCCTGGCGCTGGGCACCCCTTCGGGCGATGAACAGCGGGCCAGACTGCGCGCAGAGGGTGTGAATGTGACCAATAATCGTGTGGATCTGACGCTCCATGGCTGGCGTCCGATGGAGCACAGCGGTTAGAGTGCGCGCTTTGTTTTCGCAAATTTGAGGCAGATGTTGGCCCATGCCCCGTAAAACCTGGCGCGCTGCGCTCGCTGCCTATGCCAGCCCGTCAACCTTGGTACTTTTGCTGCTGGGCTTTGCCGCCGGCCTGCCCTACATGCTGGTGTTCTCGACCCTGTCGGTGTGGCTGCGTGAAGCCGGCGTGGCCCGTGAAACCATTGGCTATGCCAGCCTGATCGGCCTGGCCTATGCCTTCAAATGGGTCTGGTCACCGCTGCTCGACCAGTGGCGCCTGCCACTGCTTGGCGGCCTGGGGCGACGACGCTCATGGCTGTTGCTGTCGCAATCGCTGGTGGTGATCGGGCTGGTCGGCATGAGCTTGTGCGACCCGCAGCAACACCTTTCCTGGCTGATCGCCCTGGCGGTGCTGGTGGCCTTTGCCTCGGCCACCCAGGACATCGCCGTGGATGCCTATCGCTTGGAGATTGCCGACGACCAGCGCCAGGCGGCCCTCGCCGCCAGCTACATGGCCGGTTACCGGGTTGCCGCCCTGCTCGCGACAGCAGGCGCGCTGTTCTTCGCCGAATGGTTCGGCTCCACCGGTTTCAGCTACCTGCACAAGGCCTGGGCCGGTACCTACGTGCTGTTCGGTGTGTTGATGCTACCGGCACTGTTCACCACCCTGGTGATGCGTGAACCACCGGTGCCAATGCGCACCCAGTTGTCGGCCGCACGCTATGGCCTGATGCATCAGATGGCCTCGGTGTTCGTGCTGATCATCCTGTTGGTGTCGGTGCCGGCCAGCTTTACCCAGATGTTCAACACCGGCTGGTCGAGCGTCATTTCCGGCGATGCGACGCCTCTCGACCTGCTGCTGGAAGACCGTGCCTTCCTGCGCCTGATCCTCTACGTGCTGCTGACCTGGGCCTGCCTTTCGAGCATGGGCCGGCGTGGCCTGGCCCCGGTGCTGACACCGGTGCACGACTTCATCTCCCGCTACCGCTGGCAGGCCCTCTTGCTGCTCGGCCTGATTGCCACCTATCGCATGTCGGACACGGTCATGGGCGTCATGGCCAACGTGTTCTACATCGACATGGGCTTCACCAAGGACCAGATCGCCAGCGTCAGCAAGGTTTTCGGCCTGATCATGACCCTGGTCGGTGCGGGCGTCGGCGGCTTGCTGATCGTGCGTTTCGGCATCCTGCCGATCCTGTTCATCGGCGGCGCGGCCTCGGCGGCCACCAACATCCTGTTCCTGATGCTGGCCGACATGGGGCCGAACCTGGAAATGCTGGTGGTGACCATTTCGCTGGACAACTTCAGCTCGGGCCTGGCGACCTCGGCGTTCGTCGCCTACCTGTCGAGCCTGACCAACCTGAAATTCTCGGCCACGCAATATGCCTTGCTCAGTTCGATCATGCTGTTGCTGCCACGCCTGATCGGCGGTTATTCAGGGGTGATGGTGGAGAAATACGGGTATCACGACTTCTTCCTGATCACTGCGTTGCTGGGCGTGCCCACGCTGATCCTGATCGCGCTGCACTGGCGCCAGGAAGTGAGCCGGGGAAAGCAGGTGCCGGTGGATAACCCGGCGGCCGAGCAGCCCTGATCGTTCTCCACTGCCTGTACCGGCCTCTTCGCGGGTGAACCCGCTCCCACAGTTACCACACCGCCTTCAAGGCAAGTGAAGAACCTGTAGGAGCGGGTTTACCCGCGAAAGGGCCGGTACAGACACAAGGATCATTCAGCCACAGCCCCTTCCCCAGGCCGCCCACCGACCACGAACCACAGCGGCCACAACGCCAGGGCACCCGCCACTCCGGCAGCCAGGGCAAAGTGCAACAAGCTGTCCCCCGCCCCGATCATCGCCAGAACCGCACCACCCAGCCCCAGCAAGGCAATGGTGATCATCCCCAGCATCGCCGACACCAACCCCTTGCTTTGCTCGCTGGCGAACAGCGTCATGCGGTACAGCACCGCATTGGCCACGCCCAGCCCCAACGCATACAGCGACATGCCAGCGACCACGCTGGTCACCGTCGGCCACATCCAGGTCGCCAGCACCATCAGGCACAAGCCGGCCAGGTACGGCCCAAGCGCGCCGCGCACCAGGGCCGGCAGCGGGTAGCGGTCGGCAATGCGGTTGATGATCAGGTTGCCCAGGATCAGCCCACCAAACACCGGCAACTGCCACAGCGCATAGGCCATCGTACTCAGCCCCTCATCGTGAATCAGCAGCACCGGCGACAGGCCGATCCAGCCAATCAGTGGCAGGCCCACCAGCCCCAGCGCGGCACTGCCGGCCACGAACTTGCGGTTGGCCAGCAACTGGCCGTAACCGACAAGCAGTGGCAACAGGTGGATCGGGGTGAACGGCAGCCGTGAGCCGTCACGACGCTCCACTCCGAGGGTTTCCGGCATCAGCCGATGCAGCAGCAGCCAGCACAACACCGCGCCGATGGCAAAGGCCACGAACAGCCAGCGCCAGTCCAGCCATTGCAGCATGAGGGTGCCGACCAGCGGGCCGAGCAGCGGCGACAGCAAGGCGATGTTGGCCAGCAACGCCATCATGCGCACCGCGTCCGCTTCGCTGAACGACTCGTTCAGTGCCGGGTAGCTGACCGTCACCACGAAGCCCAGGCCGATGCCCTGCAACAGGCGCAGCAGGTTGAACAGGCCGATGTCCTGCACCCAGTAGGTGGCCAGGCAGGCGCCGCCGAAGAACGCGCAGCCGGCCAGCAACAGGGGACGGCGCCCATAGCGGTCGGCCAGCGGGCCGATCAGCCACTGCAGCACCACGCCACCGAGCAGGTACAGGTTGAGCGCGTGCGGGATGTATTCGGGGCTGGCGTTCAGGTGCTCGACCACCACCGGCATCGCCGGCATCACGGCGTCACTGGCCAGGTAAGTGAGCAGCTCGAACAGGGCCAGAGTCAGGCCGAACAACAGGGCACGAAGCGGTGTGATGTACAGCAGTGGTTTCATGATGGCGTATCAGGTGCAGGCAGGAGGGGTCAGGCTATATGCCAGAAATGGCGGGCGATTGCTGTGAACAAGTGTAAGGGGCTGAAAAACAATGGGGCCGCTGTGGCGGCCCCGGTCTGGCGTTACTGCGCTGCAGTCTCCTGCACCACGCGGATCACCCGCTGCGGGAACGGAATGTCGATTCCTTCAGCCTTCAACCGGTCACGGGCATGCTCGTTGAGCATGAACATCACGTCCCAGTAGTCGGCGGTCTTGGTCCACAGGCGCAGCGACACGGTGATCGAGCTGTCACCCAAGGTCGAGACGACCGCCTGCGGCGCCGGGTCCTGCAGCACGCGCGGGTCCTGCGCCAGCTCCAGCAACACGTTGCGGGCCTTCTGCAAGTCAGCCTCGTAGTCCACACCCACATCGAACACCACCTTGCGCGTCGGCTGGCGGTTGGTGTTGGTGATGATGCCGTTGGACAGGCTGCCGTTCGGCATGATCACGGTCTTGTTGTCACCGGTGCGCAGCACGGTGTGGAAGATCTGAATGCTGTCAACGGTACCGGATACACCCTGTGCTTCGATCCAGTCGCCGATGCGGAACGGGCGGAACATCAGGATCAGCACGCCACCGGCGAAGTTCGCCAGGCTGCCCTGCAACGCCAGGCCGACAGCCAGCACAGCGCCACCCATGGCTGCCACGAACGAAGTGGTCTCGATGCCGATCATCGACGCCACACTGATCGCCAGCATCACCTTCATGACGATGTTGGCCAACGTGCGAATGAAACCCTGCAACGCCGGGTCCGCAACCCGCAGGCCGACAAGCCTGGCCAAGCGGTCACTGACCTTGTTGGTGATCCACCAACCGATGGCCAAGGTCACCAGCGCAAGCAGCAGACGGCTGCCATACGCCATGATCATGGGGATCCAGGTCTGCGACTGGCGAACCAGCTGATCGACTTCAGCGTTCAAATCCATGTATTCATCTCCTGATGCCGTGCGGCACGTACACAGTAAAGCAGGCCGCCGGTCATCCAGCGGCCACGGCCCCCATGGACATCATTGCGCCATCGAGGTTCCGAGCAACCCTGCGATCAGTCGCGGAAGTTGTTGAACTGCAGCGGCATGTCGAATTCCTTGGTACGCAGCAGGGCAATGGCTTCCTGCAAGTCGTCGCGCTTCTTGCCGGTGACACGCACCTGCTCGCCCTGGATCGCGGCCTGGACCTTGAGCTTGCCATCCTTGATGGTGGCGACGATCTTCTTGGCCAGGTCCTTGTCGATGCCTTCGCGGAACTTGGCTTCCTGTTTCTTTTCCTTGCCCGAGGCGTACGGATCCTTGGTTTCCAGGCACTTGACGTCGATCTTGCGCTTGACCAGCGCCAGGCGCAGGATTTCCAGCATGGCTTCGAGCTGGAACTCTTCCTCGGCGGTCAGCACCACGGTCTGCTCCTTGTCCTTGAACTCGAAGCTGCCCTTGCCCTTGAGGTCATAGCGGCGATCGAGGTCCTTGATGGCGTTGTCGACCGCGTTCTGCACTTCGTGCTTGTCCAGTTCCGATACCACGTCGAACGAAGGCATGGGTAATCTCCATAAAATAAACGCGCGCTCAGTCTGAACATGGAGCGCGTCGGTGTTAGCGGGTTAAAATGCGGGCTCATTATAACGGGTTGCGAAACGCAGATGAGCAGCACCTGGCATATTCTCGGCGCCGGTAGCCTCGGCAGCCTCTGGGCCTGCCGCCTGGCACGCGCCGGCAAGGCAGTACGCCTGATCCTGCGTGATGGGCAGCGCCTGCAGGCCTACCAGCAGGCCGGCGGCCTGACGCTGGCCGAGCAGGAGCAAACCCGCCGCTACGCCATCCCGGCCGAAACGGCCGAGTCCGGCGGCCCCATCCATCGCCTGCTGGTGGCCTGCAAGGCCTACGATGCCGCTCCCGCCGTCGCCCGCCTGGTGCCGCGCCTGGCTGAGGGCGCGGAACTGGTGCTGTTGCAGAACGGCCTGGGTAGCCAGGACGAAGTCGCCGACCAGGCCCCCCTCTCCCGCTGCATCTTCGCCTCCAGCACCGAAGGTGCATTCCGCGAGGACGACTGGCGAGTGCGCTTCGCCGGTCATGGTTTCAACTGGCTGGGGGACCCGGCCAACCCCACCCCACCAGCATGGTTCGATGACCTGAACGACGCGGGCATTGCCGCCGAATGGACGGTCGACATCCTTACCCGCCTGTGGCGCAAGCTGGCGCTCAACTGCGCCATCAACCCGCTGACCGTGCTGCACGATTGCCAGAACGGCGGTTTGCTCGGGCACCTCGGCGAGGTCGAAGCGTTGAGCACTGAGCTGGCCGAGCTGCTGCGCCGTTGCGGCCAGCCCGAAGCCGCAGCCGATCTGGACGAAGAAGTGCTGCGGGTGATCCTGGCCACTGCGGCCAACTACTCTTCCATGTACCAGGACGTGCGCGCTGGCCGGCGAACCGAAGTGCACTACCTGCTGGGCCATGCCTGCCGGGCAGCCGAGCGCCACGGCATGGCGCTGCCGCAGCTGGAACACCTGCACCAGCGCCTGGTCGATAACCTGCGAGCGCGTGGTCTGCCCAGCGCCTGACGTCAACCCAATACGGACATTGCCTTGCCCATGAGCCTGCGCCAACGCCTGGAAAACCTCCCGGTCGGGCAGAAACTGCTGGCAGCCCTGCTGGTACTGCTGGTGACCATCCTGCTGGTCGCCAACCTGACCTTCATCAGCGCCGCCTACTGGATCACCCAGGAGAGCATGGCGCCGCAGGCGTTGCAGACCATCGGCAAGCTGGTGGCCAACCCGCAGCTGTCGGCCCGCGCCGGCGACTCGACCGAGACCGCCACGGCCCTGCTCAAGGAGCTGGACAGCTACACGCCGCTGCGCGCCGCAGCCATCTACGGCGGCGACGGCCGCATGCTGGCCCAGCTCCAGCACGGCGAGTCACTGGCCCTGCCCAAGCGCTACCGCAACATCGACGGCTGGCGCCTGATGGAGTTTCGCAGCACCCAGCTGATCCGCATCCCGCGCAACGCCAGCCCACCGGCGCACCTGCTGCTGGTGGCCAGCAGTGAGCTGCCCACGGCGTTCTACACCGGCACGCTCAGCGCCAGCCTGGCGATCCTGGTGTTCAGCATCCTGCTGTGGTTGGTCATCGCCCGGCAGATCAAGCGCCTGATCACCCAGCCGATCAACCAGCTCGAAGAACTCAGCCGTCAGGTCACCCGCGAAGAAAGCTATGCCCTGCGCGCTACCCGCGGCAACGACGACGAGATCGGCAGCCTGGCCGAAGCCTTCAACACCATGCTTTCGCGTATCGAGGCCCGCGAGCAGCAACTCAAGCGCACCCGCGATGAATTCCAGACAGCCTACGACCAGGCCCAAGGCCTGGCCGAGGAAACCCGTAACACCAATCGCAAACTGGAGCTGGAAGTCCAGGTGCGCAGCAAGATCGAGAAGAAGCTCACCGGGTTCCAGAACTACCTCAACAGCATCATCGACTCCATGCCCTCGGCACTGATCGCCCTCGATGAGCAGCTCTATGTCACGCAGTGGAACCACGAGGCCACGGTACTCTCCGGCACGCCGCTGGACGAAGCGCTGAACCAGCCGATCTTCATCGCCTTCGAACCACTCAAGCCGTTCCTGCCGCAGCTCAAGGAAAGCGTCGAAAAGCACCGGGTGGCGAAAATCGAGCGGGTCACCTGGCCCAAGGGCGACGACCTGCGCCATTACGCCCTGACCTTCTACCCGCTGATGGGCGGCGGCGGCCGCGGCGTGGTCATCCGTATCGACGACATCACCCAGCGCCTGTCGCTGGAAGAGATGATGGTGCAATCGGAGAAGATGCTCTCGGTCGGCGGCCTCGCAGCCGGCATGGCCCATGAAATCAACAACCCGTTGGGCGCGATCCTGCACAACGTGCAGAACATACGCCGACGCCTCTCGGCAGAGCTGCCGCGCAACCAGGAACAGGCCAGTGAGCTGGGCATCGACCTGGCCAACGTCAACCGCTACCTGGAAAACCGTGAAGTGCCGCAACTGCTCGACGGCATCCAGCAGGCCGGCGCTCGCGCAGCGAAGATCGTCACCCACATGCTCAGCTTCAGCCGTCGCAGCAACCGCCAGCTGGCGCCTTGCGACTTGCCGGCGCTGATCGACCAGGCCGTGGAGATCGCCAGCAACGACTTCGACCTGACCATCGGCTTCGACTTCAAGGGCCAGGCCATCATCCGCCAGTTCGACCCCAACCTGGGCCCGGTGCCCTGCACTGCCAACGAGCTGGAGCAGGTGCTGCTGAACCTGCTCAAGAACGCCGCCCAGGCCATCCATCAGCGGCCGCAGCCCAGCGAGCCAGGGCGCATCATCCTGCGTACGAAGCTGAATCCGCCGTGGGCCGAGATCCAGGTCGAGGACAACGGCGTGGGCATGCCCGAAGCCGTTCGCAAGCGCACCTTCGAGCCGTTCTTCACCACCAAGGAGATCGGCCAGGGCACCGGGCTCGGGCTGTCGGTTTCGTACTTCATCATCACCAACAACCACAAGGGGCAGATGGAAGTGCAGTCCACGCCCGGCCAGGGCACCTGCTTCACCCTGCGCCTGCCCCTCGGCCAGCCGCCAGCGGCTGCGCCGACCCACACGGAGGCATGACATGGGCTATCGCCTGTCGAAGATCTACACCCGCACTGGCGACAAGGGCGAAACCGGCCTGGGCGACGGGCGGCGGGTACCCAAGGACCACCCGCGGGTCGAGGCGATCGGTGAGGTGGACAGCCTCAACAGCCAGCTCGGGCTGCTGCTGGCTGGCCTGGATGAGCACAAGCTGGATGAGGTGAGTCGTGTTCTGGGGCCATGCCAGCATCGCTTGTTCGACCTTGGTGGCGAGCTGGCGATGCCCAGCTACCAGGCCTTGAACCAGGCTGAGGTGGAGCGGCTCGAAGCGGCGATCGATGTATGGAACGAAGAACTGGGGCCGCTGAAGAACTTCATCCTGCCCAGTGGCTCGGCGCTGGTGGCGCAGGCCCATGTGTGCCGCAGCCTGGCGCGCAGTGCGGAGCGGCGCTGCCAGCAGTTGAATGCGCTGGAGCCGTTGGAGGGGGTCGGGTTGGCTTACATCAACCGGCTTTCGGATCTGCTGTTCGTGGCGGCACGGATCATTGGACGGCGGCAGGGGGTTGCCGAGGTGTTGTGGCAGCCTGCAGAAAAACCTCAGGGCTGATGGGGCCGCTGTGCGGCCCCGGACAGTCAGGCCTCAGGCCAGAATGCGCGAATCCCGGCCACACCTTGTGCTCCGGCCTGCCAAGCCCGCTCCCGGTCACCCGGCCCGACCCCACCCAGCAGGTAAACCGGCTGGTTGAACCCGGCAATCAGCCGCTGCGCCTCATCCCACCCCAACGGCACCGCTTCGGGATGGGTCTGGGTCGCCTGCACGGGCGACAGGGTGACGAAATCCACGCCCATCTGCTCGGCCAGCGCCAGCTCTTCGGCGCTGTGGCACGACGCTGCCAGCCAGCGTTCCTTGGGGAACGGGCGGCCATTTGCTGCGTACTTGCGTAGCTGTGAGGCGGTCAGGTGCCAGCCAGCGGAGGGGAAGTCGCCCAACCATTCCAGCGGCCCCTTGAGCATCAGCTGCGCCTTGCCGGCGCACAACCCGACCGCGTCCACCGCCACATCGCGATACTTGGGGTCGTACATGTCCGGGGCGCGCAACTGGATCAGGCGGATGCCACTGGCCACGGCCTTCTGGATACCCTTGAGCATCTGCGGCACTTCCAGGCCATCCGGCGTGATCAGGTACTGATCCGGCAAGCGTGCAGCAGCCACGATCGGCTTGTTGGCTTCAGGAAATTCGTACTGTGCCAGGTCCCGCGGGGCGACCCAGGCCAGCGGCTGGCCCTCGGCGCCATGGGCTTCGCCGGTGAACGCATCGACCTCACGGACATCCAGCAGCACCTGCTTGTCCGGGTAGTCGTGGCTGACCTTGATCAGCGCCCGCGAACGGGTCACTTCGATACCCAGTTCTTCGCGCAACTCGCGGGCGAGCGCCGCTTCGACGCCCTCGCCCTCTTCCACCTTGCCACCCGGGAACTCCCACAGGCCGCCCTGGTGCTGGGTATCAGCGCGGCGGGCAATCAGGATGCGCCCGTCATTGCCGCGGATCACTGCGGCGACTACATGAATTCGTTTCAACCTGCACGCTCCGCCAGGCCAGCTTGCCGCCAGGCCTGGAAGGCCGGCCACTGGTAAATGGTTTCGATATAGGTGGCTGCCTCGGCGGGCACCTCTACGCGGTAGCTACGCAGGCGCACCGCCACCGGGGCGAAGAAGGCATCGGCCAAGGTCGGCTTGCCGAACAGGAAGGGGCCGCTGTCCTTGGCCACCAGGCGGCATTCGGACCACAGCGCGACGATGCGGTCGATATCCACCTGGACCTCCAGCGGGATGTTATCCAGCCCCTGGTCACGGGTCAGGTCGAACGGCATGGCACCGCGCAGGGCGAAGAAGCCGCTGTGCATCTGCGCACAGGCCGAGCGGGCCTGGGCACGGGCGGCAACGTCTGCCGGCCACAGCTGGGCCTCGGGGTGGCGTTCGTTGAGGTACTCGGCGATGGCCAGGGAGTCGGCGATCACACCGTGCTCAGTCTTGAGCAGCGGCACCTTGCCGGTAGCGGAGAATTCGAGGATGCGTTTGCGGGTGTCGGGCTGGTTCAACGAGATAAGCGTTTCTTCATAGGGCACGCCAGCCAGCTCGAGGGCCAGGGCGCCACGCAGCGACCAGGAGGAATACAGCTTGTCGCCGATGATCAGGTGGTAGCTCATGGTTCGGCTCCATGTATTGGGATTTTGGGGCTGCTTTGCAGCCCATCGCGGATAAATCCGCTCCTACAGTGACCGCATGACCCTTGTAGGAGCGGATTTATCCGCGAAAGGGCCGCAAAGCGGCCCCGTTTGAATCAGGTGCGGTATTCGGCGTTGATCTTCACGTATTCGTGGGACAGGTCGGTGGTCCAGATGGTTTCGCTGCACTGGCCACGGCCAAGCTCGATACGGATGGTGATCTCTTCCTGAGCCATCACCGCCGAACCTTGTGCTTCGGTGTAGCTCGGGCTGCGGCCGCCTTTGCTGGCGATGCACACGTCACCCAAGTACACGTCGATCAGGCTGACATCCAGTTCTGGCACACCGGCACGGCCCACGGCAGCCAGAATCCGGCCCCAGTTAGGGTCGGAAGCGAACAGCGCGGTCTTGATCAACGGCGAGTGGGCCACGGCGTAACCGACATCCAGGCACTCCTGATGGTTGCCACCGCCATTGACCTGCACGGTGACAAACTTGGTGGCGCCTTCGCCGTCACGGACGATGGCCTGGGCCACTTCCATGCACACTTCGAACACGGCCTTCTTCAGCGCTTCGAACAGCGCACCGCTGGCTTCGGTGACTTCCGGCAGGTTGGCCTTGCCGGTGGCGATCAGCATGCAGCAGTCGTTGGTCGAGGTGTCGCCGTCGATGGTGATGCGGTTGAACGATTTGTTGGCGCCGTCGAGGATCAGGTCCTTGAGCACGGCCGGAGCGACTTTGGCATCGGTGGCGATGTAGCCGAGCATGGTGGCCATGTTCGGGCGGATCATGCCGGCGCCTTTGCTGATGCCGGTGACGGTGACAGTCACACCATCGTGGTGGAACTGGCGGGTGGCACCTTTGGGCAGCGTGTCGGTGGCCATGATGCCGGTGGCGGCTTCAGCCCAGTGGTTTTCCGACAGGTTGTCCAGGGCGGCTTGCAGCGCGCCTTCGATCTTCTCGACCGGCAGGGGCTCACCGATCACACCGGTGGAGAACGGCAGCACCGACTCGGCCGGCACGCCGGTCAGTTCGGCGAGCTTCGCGCAAGTACGTTCGGCAGCTGCCAGGCCTGGCGCGCCGGTACCGGCGTTGGCATTGCCGGTGTTGGTCAGCAGGTAGCGCACGGTGCCCTGCACGCGCTGCTTGGAAAGGATCACGGGAGCTGCACAGAAGGCGTTGAGGGTGAACACGCCAGCCACGCTGGAGCCTTCGGCGCAGCGCATGACCACCACATCCTTGCGCCCAGGACGCTTGATGCCGGCAGAAGCGATACCGAGTTCAAAACCCGGAACCGGGTGCAGGGTGGGCAAAGGACCAAGACCAACAGCCATTAGAGCGCTCCTAGAAAAGCGGTGAATATGGAAAAAGGGGGCCGCAATGCGGCCCCCAGGGTTGTCACGATACAACAATCAGCTCAGGTCACTCGATCTGACCATGGCAATGCTTGAATTTCTTGCCCGAACCACACCAGCACGGCTCATTACGGCCCAGCTTCAGGTCGTTGCGCACCGGGGCAGCGGCAACCGCCACTTCGGCGCCCTCCTCGCTCAGTTGCTCGCTTTCAAGGCCTGGCGCAGGGGCATGCTGGAACTGCATGCGGCTGGCCAGCTCTTCGGCTTCGCGGCGCAGGCGGGCTTCTTCTTCGGCCGGGTCTTCGCGGCGCACCTGAACGTGCGACAGCACGCGGATGGTGTCGCGCTTGATCGACTCGAGCAGTTCCTGGAACAGCGCGAACGACTCGCGCTTGTACTCCTGCTTCGGGTTCTTCTGTGCATAACCACGCAGGTGGATACCGTGACGCAGGTGGTCCATGGTCGACAGGTGGTCTTTCCACAGGTCGTCCAGCACACGCAGCAGGATCTGCTTCTCGAAGGTACGCAGGGCTTCGATACCGGCCTGGTCTTCCTTCTCGGTGTAGGCGGTGGTGATCTCGTTCAGCAGCTTCTCGCGCAGAGTCTCCTCGTAGAGGTGATCGTCTTCGTCCAGCCACTGCTGGATCGGCAGCTTGATGGCGAAGTCGCTGGCCAGCGAAGCTTCGAGGCCGGCCACGTCCCACTGCTCCGGCAGCGACTGCGGCGGAATATGCTGGCTGATGGTGGCATCGAGGACTTCCTGGCGGAACTCGACGATGGTGTCGCCAATGTTCTCGGCCGCCAGCAGGCTGTTGCGCATGTGGTAGATCACCTTGCGCTGTTCGTTGGCCACGTCATCGTATTCGAGCAGCTGTTTGCGGATGTCGAAGTTGCGGCCTTCGACCTTGCGCTGGGCTTTCTCGATGGCATTGGTGACCATGCGATGCTCGATGGCCTCGCCGGACTGCATGCCCAGTGCCTTCATGAAGTTCTTCACCCGGTCAGAGGCAAAGATGCGCATCAGGCTGTCTTCCAGCGACAGGTAGAAGCGGCTCGAACCCGGGTCGCCCTGACGGCCGGCACGGCCACGCAACTGGTTGTCGATACGGCGTGACTCGTGGCGCTCGGAGGCGATCACGTGCAGGCCACCGGCTTGAATCACCTGCTGGTGACGCTTCTGCCAGTCGGCCTTGATCTGGGCAATCTGCTCAGGGGTCGGGTTTTCCAGTGCAGCCACTTCGGCTTCCCAGTTACCGCCCAGCAGGATGTCGGTACCACGGCCAGCCATGTTGGTGGCGATGGTCAGCGCACCCGGCGCACCGGCCTGAGCGATGATTTCGGCTTCCTTCTCGTGGTACTTGGCGTTCAGTACCTTGTGGTCGATACCTTCCTTTTTCAGCAGGTTCGACATGTGCTCCGAGGTTTCGATGGTGGCGGTACCCACCAGGATCGGGCGGCCCTGGGTCATGCTCTCTTTGATGTCGGCGATGATCGCGGCGTATTTCTCGTCGGCGGTCAGGTACACCAGGTCGTTGAAGTCTTTACGCGCGAGTGGCTTGTTCGGCGGAATGACCATGACGTTGAGGGCGTAGATCGACTGGAACTCGAACGCTTCGGTGTCGGCGGTACCGGTCATGCCGGACAGCTTGGTGTAGAGACGGAAGTAGTTCTGGAAGGTGGTCGAAGCCAGGGTCTGGCTTTCGGCCTGGATGTTCAGGTTTTCCTTCGCCTCGATGGCCTGGTGCAGGCCTTCGGACAGGCGACGGCCGGGCATGGTACGGCCGGTGTGTTCGTCGATCAGCAGGACCTGGCCGTCCTGGACGATGTACTCGACGTTGCGGTGGAACAGCTTGTGCGCTCGCAGGCCGGCGTAGACGTGGGTCAGCAGGCCGAGGTTATGCGCCGAATACAGGCTCTCGCCTTCGGCCAGCAGGCCAGCCTGGGTGAGCATTTCTTCGATGAACTGGTGACCGGCTTCGTTGAGCTCGACCTGGCGGCTCTTCTCGTCGATGGTGAAGTGGCCTTCCTGGGTGACCTGGCCTTCGACTTCTTCGATGTGCTGGGTCAGGCGCGGGATCAGGCGGTTGATCTCGATGTACAGCTTGGAGCTGTCTTCGGCCTGGCCGGAGATGATCAGCGGGGTACGCGCTTCGTCGATGAGGATCGAGTCGACTTCGTCGATCACGGCGAAGTTCAGTTCACGCTGGAACTTCTCTTCCTGGCTGAACGCCATGTTGTCGCGCAGGTAGTCGAAACCGAATTCGTTGTTGGTGCCGTAGGTGATGTCGGCAGCGTAGGCGGCGCGCTTTTCTTCGGGCGGCTGGAAGGCCGAGACGATGCCCACGGACAGACCGAGGAATTCGTACAGCGGACGCATCCAGTTGGCGTCACGGCGGGCCAGGTAGTCGTTCACCGTGACCACGTGCACGCCCTTGCCGGACAAGGCATTGAGGTAAACGGCCAGGGTACCGACCAAGGTCTTGCCTTCACCGGTACGCATTTCTGCGATCATGCCCTCGTGCAGGGTCATGCCGCCGATCAGCTGCACGTCGAAGTGGCGCATGCCCATTACACGCTTGCCAGCCTCACGGGCCACGGCGAAGGCTTCGGGCAGCAATTGGTCCAACGTCTCGCCTTTGGCCAGGCGCTCCTTGAACTCTGCGGTCTTGGCCCGCAGTTGCTCATCGGAGAGGGCCACCATCTTCTCTTCGAAGGCATTGACGATAGCTACCGTCTTGAGCATGCGTTTGACTTCACGCTCGTTCTTGCTTCCAAAAAGTTTTTTTAACAAAGGCGCAAACATATCGGCAGGATCTTCCACACGTAGGGATGGAGGGCGGCCCCATGAGTCGCCCGTGCAGCCCTGAGGCCGCATGCGAACGAGCATTCTACCCGGAAACGATGGTGAGGAAAGTGGTCGATTGCCACGATGCTGGCACAGCGCTTTGGCGGGGGCTTCTCTAAGATAGGGGCATTTTCCCTGAGTTCAACCCGCAGGTTGATGAAACGTAGCGGGGATGACTCTTAACCCGCGAAGAGGCCAGCTCAGGCGACGGGGATGTTAGACTGGCCACTTGTCACTTCATGCACACCGCCATGGCCTACAAACCCTCCCCCGCCCAGCCGCCCGCCACCCTGCTGCGCCAGAACCGCCCGCTGCGCCTGCTGCTGAACCAGGCCGAACGCCTGGCGCATTTGCAGCGCCTGCTGGAAAGCCAGCTGCAGCCGGCTGCCCGCGAGCACTGCCATGTGGCCTCGTGGCGCGATGGCACGTTGTTGCTGGTGGTGACCGACGGTCATTGGGCGACTCGCCTGCGCTACCAGCAAAAGCGCCTTCAGCGCCAGCTGCAGGCCCTGGAAGCCTTTGGCAACCTGCAGCGCATCCTCTACAAGGTGCAGCCACCCCTGGTGCCGGCCAAGCGTGGCGGTAACACGACCGAGCTGTCGAACGATGCCGCCGAAAGTATCCGCGATTCCGCCCAAGGCATCGCCGATCCGAAGCTGCGTGCCGCCCTCGAACGGTTGGCGGCGCATGCGAAGGATAAAGGCTAGGGGCGCTTGCCTCCGGTTTTGTGCTGGCGCTCGGCCTCACAGGCGCTGAAAAGCTCATGCCAGGCACCCTCCCCCCGCAACGTCCGCCATACAGCCATAAAAAAGGCCACCCGAAGGTGGCCTTAATGAACTAGAGAGTGTTCGAACTTACACAGCCGCAACAGGGCGCATGTACGAGATCGGTGCCGTGCTGGCATCTTCGAAAGTGACCACTTCCCAGGCATCGGTTTCAGTGATGAGCTTGCGCAGCAGCTGGTTGTTCAGCGCGTGGCCGGACTTGTAGCCCTTGAACTCGCCGATCAGGCTGTTGCCCAGCAGGTAAAGGTCGCCAATGGCGTCGAGGATCTTGTGCTTGACG
>Ga0153918_1000310_pt1 | contig 26617 bp, 24 predicted proteins | sample TSFL002MetaG_FD_104687 | JGI IMG/M metagenome (GOLD analysis project Ga0153918, IMG submission 104687) | Attine ant fungus gardens microbial communities from Florida, USA - TSFL002 MetaG | ecosystem: Host-associated > Fungi > Mycelium > Unclassified | place: USA: Florida, Paynes Creek Historic... | reverse complement strand
GTGCAGCGTCTGCGAGCCGATGACGAGCGTGTAGGGGCGGAAGCCCGTGCCCTCGGCCGACCAGCCGGAGTTGGTGGCGCCGCGGAAGACGCGCAGCACGTCGACCAGGTCGGTGCCGCGCACAAGGCCGACGCCGTGCTCCCGGTAGGAGGGGAAGATCGCGTCCTGCGGGCGCATGGCGTAGGCGGAGCCGATCTGAGCGGCCTCCTGGCCCTCGGCCGGCACGTAGAGCGCCAGCTGGCCCTGCCGCTGCAGGTGCGTTCCCTCCCGGTCGAAGTGGCGCACCCGCACCATGTCGCGGTACATGGCCTCGACGTCGGACACGGGGATGTGCTCGACGAAGGGGAGGAACTCCTCGGCCGCCGGCGTCGGCGCGAGCACGCCGTCGGGCCCCAGGATCCGAACCTGTTCTGCGGCGGGCTGCTCGGTGACGCTCAAATCGGTGGTGCCTTCCTGTTCGCCGGTTCGCCGCGGATGCGAGTGATGCGAGGCGTGCGACATCCGAATCAGTCTAATGAGCGGCGACTGGGTCGCCCCAGAGGATTCATCCAAACGATCGTCGGAAACGTTGCGGGAAGGGCCAATGCGCGCAGTCGATCCGGCTGCGAGTCGGGCTCACGGCCGCGGCGACCGCGCGTCCGGGCCGCTTCCCGGGTGCCGCAGCACAGCCCACCAGCCGAGCGGCTCGGCCTCGCGGACTCGCGCCGTCGCGGCATCCACCGCGCCCGCGGCGACGGCCGCTCGGAGCTCGTCGCGACGCGCCTCGAGCAGGCAGTCCCGCTCCTCATCGGAGAGGCCGCCGATCGCCTCGCCCAGCCGCTCCGCGACCTCGACGAAGCCCTGGCCGCTCTCGACGAGCAGCGCCGTCGCCGGAGCGAACGCGCGCTTGAAGGCGCGCACCTGCACGAGGTCGACGACCCCGAGGACGAGCGAGGCGAGGGCCGTGAGGGCGGTCGCGAGCACGAGGAACGGCGTCGCGCCCCGGTCGTCCAGCGTGCCGTTGGCGAGTTGCACGACGAGCGCGACGGCGCCGACGACCGCGCACGCGCCCGCCGCGAACGGGAGCGAGAGGCGCTGCGCGCCGCCCACGAGCGCGACGGCCTGGGTGAGCCGCCCGGCCACGATGCCGACCACGGCGGCCAGCACCACGACGGTCGCGACGATCGCCAGCACGAGCCCCCATCCCCGCCCGCGGCCGTCGGCGAGCGGGCCGGCGATCGCGCACGCCCCGCCGAGCACGGCGAGGACGGCCACCGTCAGGGCGACGCGCTGGCGCGCTCCGCCGCCGACCCCGGCGACCGCGGTGAGGGCCGACTCGACCCCGGCGCTCGCCCGACGGTCCTCGGCGTGGCGGTGGCCGAGCTCCCGTTCGACCTCGGCGACGGCGCCGCGAGCCTCGGGGGCGCGGTCGAGCACGCGCCACTCGATGCTCGCGAGCACCTCCTCGAGGCGGGAGCGCGCGGCGGCCTCGGCGGGAGATTCGACGAACGCGGGGGCGGAGCCGGATGCGGGGTTCGAGGTCATGACTCCATCCCAGCACGGCGCGGCGGCCCGCCCGGGCCGGGACGGCGGGAGCGCGACCCGGAGAGGAGCGAGGATCATCCGGACGGGGGAAGCCGCAGGCGGAAGGCGTCGCAGGCGGGCGGCCGAACCGTGGGGACATCCGGCGCGGCCGGCCGTACGGAGCAGCGCGGGATCGGCGAGATCCCGCCCGACCGGCCCGCCGCGGCGCTCGGCGGCCCCCACGGTTCGGCCGGGCACGACGCGAGAGCGGCCGCGCGGCGGGCGCCGGAACGGAGGCGCTAGGCGCGCGCGAGCTCCGGGAAGCGCCCGATCGCCTCCGCGGCCGCCGCCAGCAGCGGATCGGTCGCCTCGGCCTCGCCGATCGACACGCGGATGCCGTCGCCGAGCGCGCGCACGATGACGCCGTGCTCACGGAACACGCCCTCGATCTCGGCCGTGCGCTCGCCGGTCGGCAGCCACACGAAGTTGGCGTCCGAGTCGGGCACGTCCCAGCCCTGCTCGCGCAGCGCCGCCTGGATCTCGCCGCGGCGCTCGACGATCTCGGCGACCCGCTCGCGGATGACCGGCTCGTCGTCGAGCGCGGCGAGGGCCGCCGCCTGCGCGACGCCCGTGACGCTCAGCGGGATGCCGGCCGTGCGCAGCGCCTGCAGCACCGTCGCGTCGCCGATGAAGTAGCCGATGCGCAGGCCGGCGAGGCCCCACGCCTTCGAGAAGGTGCGGGCGAGGATGACGTTCGGGCGCTTCCCGAGGTACGCGGTCGCGTCGACGGCGCCCGGCGTCGTGACGAACTCGGCGTACGCCTCGTCGACGATGACGAGCACGTCGCTCGGGATGCGGTCGAGGAAGGCGTCGAGGTCGGCCTGCTGCACGGTGGTGCCCGTGGGGTTGTTCGGGGTGCAGACGATGACGAGGCGGGTGCGCTCGGTCACGGCATCCGCCATCGCGTCGAGGTCGAGCGCGTGCCCCGCGGTGAGCGGCACCTGCACCGAGGTCGCGCCGGCCACGACGGCCATGCCGGGGTAGGCCTCGAAGCTGCGCCACGGGTAGACGACCTCGTCGCCGGGGCCGGAGGTCGCGAGCACCGCCTGGTAGAGCAGCGAGACCGAGCCGTTGCCGATGAGCACCTCGTCCGGGGAGACGCCGAAGCGCTCGGCGAGGCGCTCGCGCACGACTCGGGCCGAGGCGTCGGGGTAGCGGTTGTACTCCGAGACGCCCGCGACGGCGTCGAGGACGCGCGGCGTGGGCGCGAAGGGGAGCTCGTTGCTGGAGAGCTTGAAGTCGTTCGCGCGCGCGGGCTTGCCCTGCTGGTAGGCCGCCTGGGCGAGGATCTCGGGGCGAAGACGCACTGGGGACGCACTCATGCCCACAGTGTATGGGCCGGTCCGCGGGTCTCCGCGAGCGGTCGCGGCGTCGTTCCGGATGCCGTGCCGACCGTCTCGCGGCCCCGTCGCGGCCGCGAACGGGCGGCGCTCGCAGGCGTCCGGCGATGCCGCCCGTCCCCGCGTTTCGGGACGCTCGACGCGTTCGGCCGGACGCTCGGCTCGACGAGCCGCGCGACGGGACGATGCGGGCGTCCGGCTGAGCGGGCCGAGCGCAGAAGCCGGGAGGATGCGCGAACAGATGCCCGTATGAGGGATCTGTCGACGCATGCTCCCGGCTTCTGCGACGGCCTCCCCGCGCCCGCGCGCTCCCCGTCGCTCGCCCGACGCTCGCGCGCCGCTCCCCCGCTACTCGCCCGCGCCGAGCCGGTCGCGGTAGGCGCGACCGCGAGCGACGACGACCTCGATCGCCTCGTCGGCGTCGAAGTCGTCGTCGGCGTGCGCGGCGCCGACCTCGGGCAGCTCGACGAGCCGCATGACCTCGAGGTGCAGGTCGAGCGCGTCGGCGTCGCGCAGCGCGCACGCTCCCTCGCTCACCCGGCGGATCTCGATCGGCCCGGTGAAGCCGCGCGCCTCGGCTCGCTCGTGCGTGACGCGCGAGTACTCGTCGAGCGCGCGGGCCACGTCGCCCGCGTGCAGGCGTGCGATGCCGGCGGCCAGCTCGACGCGGTCGGATGCCGTGAGCGAGGCGTCGTGCTCGAGGCCGTCGCGCTCGCGGGAGGCGAGCTCGGTGAGGCCGATCCGCTGCACGAGGAAGTCGGGGTTGATCGGCACGAGCAGGCCGGCGGTGCGCTCGGCGAGCGAGCGGGATGCCGCGGCGGACTCGGGGGCGGTGGATTCGGTCGGCACGGTTCGGTTCCTCCGTCGGAACTCGGCGCGTCCGTCGCGCTGCGATGCGCGTTCGACGCGGCGTCACGCTCAGCCCATTGCTCCGTGATGCGGAAATTCTATTCCATGAGATGAGATATGTCGACGAGTGCGGGCGCGAGAACGACGCGCACGGCGCCCCTTCGGCCTCGCCTGCCACGATGGTCGCATGCGAGTCATCGTCAGCGTCATCGTCAATGCGGTCGCCCTCTGGCTCACGACCCTCATCGTGAGCGCAGGCGTGCACGTCACGCCGTACGGAGCGGGAGGCACCCTCGAGCTCGTGCTCACCTACGCGCTCCTGGGCGCCATCTGGGGCGTCATCAACGCGGTCATCGGCAGCGCCATCCGATTCGTCGCGTTCCCCATCTACATCATCACGCTGGGCCTCGTGTCGCTCATCGTGAACGGCTTCCTGTTCTGGCTCACGGGCGTCGTGAGCGGCTGGATCAAGTTCGGCCTCACGGTCGACTCCTTCGGCTGGGCGATCCTCGCGGCGCTGGTGATGTCGATCCTCACGGCGATCCTGGGCGCCGTCACGCGCGGCGCGCGCGACTCGCGTCGCCGCGACGACGACTGAGCCCTTCATCCCGTGGGGCCGGCGGAGCTCGCCACCCTAGAATGAAAACGCGTTCGTCCATTCCGTGGAACGGCACGGCGTCCCGGCCGACGGCCTCCGCGCAGCGGCGGCGCCCTGGGAGCTCCCGCATCCCGTCGACCGCACCGAGACCGAGGAGGCGCCGTGACCGCGACCGCGTCGGAGCAGCCGACGCCCGAGGCGGAGACCGCAGACTCGGGCACGGGACCGCGCGCCGTGCACCGGGCGCTCGAACTCCTCTCCATCGTCGGCGAGAGCGGCCCGCTGGCCCTCTCCGACCTCGCCCGCGCGAGCGGGCTGCCCGCCAGCACGGCGCTCCGCTCGCTGCGCGCGCTCGAGCACTGGGACTACGTGACGCGCCTCGACGACGGCCGCTACGCGACGGGCCCGCGCTTCGCCCGCTACCGCTTCGAGGCCGAGCCGGCGGCCGCCGAGGACCTCATCGACGCCTCGGCCGACATCCTGCAGGGTCTCACGCGCGACACGGGCGAGTCGAGCTATCTCGCCGTGCCCGGCCCGGGTCGGACCTGCATCTACCTCCGCGAGGTGCAGAGCGATCAGCCGATCCGCCACGTCGGCTTCGCCGGGTGGACGGGGCGCACGGTGTCGAGCGAGGGATCGGCCGTCGGCGCGGTGCTCGACGGGGGCTCGCCGACGCACGGCTACCTGGCCATGGATGCCGTGCTCGCGCCCGATGCGACGGTCGTCGCCGCCCCCGTGCGCGACGCCCACGGCGCCGTCATCGCGGCGGTCAGCATCGTGGGACCGAGCTTCCGGATGGGCGAGGAGGCGGTCGGAGCACTCGGCCCCGTGGTGCGCGACGCGGCCCGGGCGCTCACGGCGCGCATGACGGGCGACGCCGGCCGGGACTGACCGGAGACCCGCGCGGCGCCCGATCGCGGCCGGGGCCGGGGCCGGCCCCGGCCGCGGTTCCGGCCCCGGTTCCGGCGACTCGGCGGAGGACGACGACGCCCGGCCGTCGTGCGGCGCACGCCGCGACCGGAGCGGTCGGGCGCGAGGCCGCCGGCGTCAGCGGCCGTCGAGCTGGTCGGCGATCGCCTCGAGCACGGTCACGACGCCCGCGTCGGCGTTCGAGGGCGCGATGAAGCGCGCCCGCTCGAGGATGCCGGTGTGGGCGTTCGCCATCGCGAACGAGATCCCGGCGGCATCCAGCATCTCGAGGTCGTTGAGATAGTCGCCGAAGGCCGCCGTCTGCTCGCGCGTCGCGCCGATCGTCCGCGCGAGCTCCCGGAGCGCGGCGCCCTTGTTCGCCGCGCTCGACATGACGTCGATCCAGTCGTGCGAGGAGACGACCACGGCGAGCTCGCCGCGGAGCTCCTCGAACGCGTCGACCGTCCCGCTCTCGACGCCGCCCGGCTGGAAGATCGCCAGCTTGACGATGTCGTCGTCGACGGATGCGAGGTCGTCGTGCTGCTCGAGCGCGTGGTAGTACCGGCCGACGGCCTCGACGAATCCCGCGTCGCGGCGCTCGACGTGCGCGGCGCGCTTGCCGCCGAGCACGATGCCGAGGTCGTGCCCCTCCTCCCCGAGCCGCCGCACGATCTCCACGGCGCGCAGCACCCGGTCGCGATCGAGCGTCGTCGAGCTCACCTCGACGCCGTCGCGCATGACGAGCGCGCCGTTCTCCGCGATGATCGTGAGTCCTTCGCGCAGGGGTGCGAAGAGGTCGTGCAGGGTCGCGTACTGGCGTCCGCTGGCCGGGGCGATGGTCGCCCCGTGCGCGATGAGGCGGCGCGCCACCGCCCAGAATCCCTCGGGGACGCTCCCGGATGCGTCGAGCAGCGTCCCATCCATGTCGAGCGCGATCAGGCGGATGTCGAGGTCGGCGCCGCGGTTCACGAGCTCGGCGGGGAGCGCCCAGTCGGCCGACGCGGCCGAGGGCTCCCCCTCCGTCGCCTCGGTGGGCGCCCGCCCGCCGACCGTCTCGTCGATCGTGGTCTTCGTCGCTTCGGTCATGCGCCCGCCAATCGCTGCTCTCGCCGTCGTCGTTCCCGTCGTGCCGACCGTACCCGCAGCGAGCGTCGAGCCTGCGGCGGACGCGTCGCAGCGCCCAGGTCGGGCGCCCGTGGGCGGCGCCGTCGAGGCCGCGCTCCTCGCCTCCCGTCGCCGGCTCATGCGCGCGTCACCGTGTAGCGCGCGCTCGACGTCTGCTGGTAGCCCTCGTAGAGGCCCGCGAGCGCGGCGCGCGCCCGCACGGCATCCCGGTCGTCGGACCGGTCGAAGAGCTGCGCGGTCTCGACGTAGAGACGCTGATCGTGCGCCGCGAAGGGCCCTCCCGCCTCCGCCGCCGCCCGCCCCTCGGCTCCGTCCAGCACGGGCCGCGTGGCCCGCACCCGGTCGGCGCCGGGCTGGGCGTCGGGGAGGCCCTGCAGGCCCACGACCGGATCCTCGTCGTGCTCGAGCTGGACGAGCTGCGTGCCCTCCGGGACGCGGGACGGGTCGACGGGGCCGCCGATCGTGACGATCGAGCGCGCGTCGTAGGTGCCGTCGGCCGCGATCGCGGCGGCGACGAGCGAACCCTGCGAGTAGCCGGCGAACACGACGGCGTCGCCCGGCCGGATGCCGGCGTCCTCCATCGCCTGCCGCACGGCGGCGACCGACTGCTCCTGCGAGAAGCCGAACGCGGCGAGGTTGCCGGCGTGATCGAAGGGGTTGGCCCCGCCGAACGCCTGCGACGAGGTGCCGGTGATCGCGACCTCGTGCAGCACCTCGCCGCGCTCGTTCTCGTAGCTCGTGATCGACACCTGGGGTCCGTCCGCCCGAGCCGCGGGGATGCGGGCGACCAGGTCGCCGACGCCCGTGGGCGGGCCGACGGCCGGCGCGCCCGCGGCACCGGCGACGGCCTTCGTCCGCTCCCGGGAGACGACGAAGGATGCGGCGGGCATGACGCCGACGGCGGTCGCGAGCGCGGCGCCGCCGGCCGCGAGCGCGGGCTCGGGGACGTCGAGCGGAACGGGGAGGCCGACCAGCCCGGACGCGAACGAGTCGACGTGCTCGACGCCCAGTCGGACGAGCTGCTGGCCCAGCGGCGAGCCGAAGAGCTCGGGCGACGAGACGATCGACGCGCCGATCGCGCGCAGGGCGTCGAGGAAGGCTGGCACCGGGTCGGCCGCGCGGACGACGTCGCCCCAGCTCGCGCCGTCGTCCGCCGGCCTCGAGCCGAAGGCGCCCGGCTCGAGGGCTCCTCCGCCGGGCAGGCTCCGCACGGCGTCCTCGGCGAGCCCCGCGACGCCGCGGACGCCCCGTTCGACGACGTCGACCACGGCCGCGACCGATGCGAAGGCGAGGCTCGTGAGCAGGGGGATCGCGATGAACGGCGTGACCGCGAGCACGACGGCGGGGAGCGCGACGCCCACCGCCCACGCCGCCCCGCCGCCCGCGCGGCGCACGGCCTCGGCGGCCAGCCGCTCCCCCTCCTGGTATCGGAGGTCGGCCGCGAGCGTCTGCGCGTGCGTGGCGACGGCGGTGCCGTGGGCGGCGACGACCTGGAGCCTGGCGCCCGCGGCGGCGACCTGGGCGCCGGTGAGGTTCGCGCCGATGGCGAACCCGGTCGGCACGCCCTCGAGCCACGCCGGGGCGCCGGCGAGATCCCGGGCGCTCTCCGCGAGGGAGAGCTGCGAGGCGGCCTCGTCGAGGGCGCCCGAGACGGCGGCGAGCGCGGCCGCCGCCTCGGCGAGCGCGGTCTCGCCGACGACGCTGAGCGTTCCGGACACGGCCTCAGCCGCCCAGCTCGGCGTCGACGAGCGCGAGCGCGCCGGCGAAGAGCTCGTTCGCGGCGCTCGCCGCGGCGAGCGCGAGCGCGGCCTGCCCGCGGATCGCGTCGAGCGCCAGATCGTAGACGCCGCGCGGAGGCGCGCTCCAGTCGACGGCCGACGCGGTTTGCAGGCCGCTCGGCACGACGCCCCGGAGCAGCTCGACGGCGGTCGCGGACGAGCGGAGCCCGAGCTCCGCCGCCTCGCGGGAGGCGGCGAGCGACGCGGCCTGCGCGGGGCCGAGCGCCGCGGCGCCGAAGCCCGCGGCGCCGGTCATCGCGGCCGAGGCCGCCCCGGCTGCTGAGCCGCCGATCCCGGCGGCTCCCACTCCGACCGCCACGGGTTCTCCGCCGAAACCGGATCCGATTCCCGTCATTCCCATCTTCCCTGCGCTCCTCGTCCCGCCCGTCGGCCGGCTCGATGCCGGCCGTGCAGGACTCGAGGATCGCGACGACGCCCTCCCCCGCGCCAGCCCGGACGGGCGCCTGTGGACGGTTCGGCCTCCACAGGCCCGAACGGCGCGCACGGCGCCCGGCGCGTCTTCGCCCGGGCGTCGTCGACGGCCGGCGCGGCCGACCGCCTCCCCGCGTCCTGCCGCCGAGCGCGAGCCGCGCGGATACGCGACAATGGATGCCATGGCCAAGAACGGCAAGCCCGTGTTCCGCATCATCTTCGTGTGCACGGGCAACATCTGCCGCTCGCCCATGGCCGAGATCATCCTGCGCGACCTGGCCGAGCGCGCCGGGCTCGGCGACGCCATCCAGGTGTCGTCGGCCGGGACCGGCGAGTGGCACGTCGGCGAGCAGGCCGATCCGCGCACGCGGGCCGCCCTCGCCCGTGCCGGCTACTCGGGAGAGCAGCACCGGGCGCGGCAGTTCGACGTCGCCTGGATGGGCGACTCCGACCTCATCGTCACCTTCGACCGCGGCCAGCGGCGCATCCTGCGCGCGTGGGCCGAGAACGACGACCAGCGCACGCTCGTGCGCCCCCTCATGTCGTTCGACCCGTCCTCGCGCATGAACGAGGTGCCCGACCCCTACTACGGCGACGACGCGCTCTTCGACCGCGTCCGCGACATGATCCACGCCGCGTGCGTCGGCCTCATGGCGCAGATCGAGCCCGGGGTCCGAGCCGCCCTGCGCGCCGAGGCGGAGGCCGACGCCGAACCCGTCGACAACTAGGGTGTTCCTGCCGCGGATCGGCCCGTTCGGTCCCGGATTCCGCGAAATGCGCACCGGTCGTCGCGCACCCGCATCCAGACTTCCCCCGCACCCACCTCGAGGAGAGACCCGAATGAGCCCCCTTCCCCCGCAGCTGCTGAGCCCGCTCGACACCCGCTACCGCGGCGCCGTCGCACCGCTCGGCGAGCACCTCTCGGAGGCCGCGCTGAACCGCGCCCGCGTGCAGGTCGAGGTCGAGTGGCTCGTCTACCTCACCGACCACTCGCTCTTCGAGACCTCCCCGCTCGGCGACGAGCAGAAGGCCGCCCTGCGCGCCGTCGTCGAGAACTTCGGCGAGGCCGCCATCGCCGAACTCGCCGAGACCGAGGCGCGCACTCGCCACGACGTCAAGGCCGTCGAATACTACGTGCGCGCCCGCCTCGAGGAACTGGGCCTCGGCGCGATCGCCGAGCTGACGCACTTCGCCTGCACGAGCGAGGACATCAACAACCTCTCCTACGCGCTCACGGTGCGCGCCGCCGTCGAGCAGGTCTGGCTCCCCCGCGCCGAGGAGCTCATCGCGAAGATCGCCGGCCTGGCAGCCTCGTACCGCGACGACGCGATCCTCTCGCTCACGCACGGCCAGCCCGCCACGCCCTCGACGCTCGGCAAGGAGTTCGCGGTCTTCGCGCACCGCCTGCAGCGCGTGACGAAGCGGATCCGGCAGACCGAGTACCTCGGCAAGTTCGCGGGCGCCACGGGCAACTTCGCGGCGCACACCGTCGCCGGCCCCGACCTCGACTGGGAGCGCATCGCCGACGAGTTCGTCACGCGCCTCGGCCTGAAGTGGAACCCGCTCACGACGCAGATCGAGTCGCACGACTGGCAGGCGGAGCTCTACAGCGAGATCTCGCACTTCAACCGCATCCTGCACAACGTCTGCACCGACATCTGGACGTACATCTCGCACGGCGTCTTCCGCCAGATCCCGCAGGCCGGCGCGACGGGCTCGTCGACCATGCCGCACAAGATCAACCCCATCCGCTTCGAGAACGCGGAGTCGAACCTCGAGCTCTCGAGCGCGATCCTCGACTCGCTCGCCGCGACGCTCGTCACGAGCCGCCTGCAGCGCGACCTCACCGACTCGTCGACGCAGCGCAACATCGGCGTCGGCTTCGGCCACTCGTACCTCGCGATGGACAACGTCATCCGTGGCCTCGGCGAGATCGCCGTGGACCGCGACGTGCTCGCGCGCGACCTCGACGCGAACTGGGAGGTGCTCGGCGAGGCGATCCAGACGGTCATCCGCGCCGAGATCGTCGCGGGCCGCTCGACCATCAGCGACCCGTACGCCGTGCTGAAGGACCTCACGCGGGGCCGCCGCATCGGCCGGGAGGACCTCGTCGCCTTCGTCGAGGGCCTGGAGATCGGGGATGCCGCCAAGCAGCGCCTCCTCGCGCTGACGCCCGGCGCCTACACGGGCCGCTCCTCGCAGCTGGTCGACCGCCTGAACGCGTAGCGCTCCCGCCTCTGCGCGCCGAACTCTGGCGATATCGACGAGGTGCGCCGAATAGCGCCCCACCTCAGCGATATCGCCAGAGTTCGGCACCGGCTCACGCCGGCGGCACGTTCTCGTTCAACCGGAACAGGTTCTCCGGGTCCCAGCGGCGCTTGAGCGCAGCGAGCCGGGCGAACGTCTCCTCCCCGTAGGCCTCGCGCACCCGCTCCGGCCCCTCGTCGACCACGTGGTTGATCTCCGCGCCGACCGCGAAGGGCACCATCGCCCGCCAGCAGCGTTCCGCCCACGCGGTCGCCGCCTCTCGGCCCTCGTCTCCGGGCGAGGCTCCCGGCGCCCACGCGCCCGCGATCTCCACGTTGTACGCCGCGAGGCGCCCGCGGAACGCGGTGGCATCGACCGCGACCTCGGCGACCGCTCCCCCGAGCGGCACCAGCAGCACGCTGCTGAGCCCGGGCGGGAGGTCATCGGTCTCGTCGATCAGGGTGCGGATCGCCTCGGCGGAGAGCTCGCCGAGCAGGTGCGAGCGCATGTGGAACCCGACCGACCCGTTGAACCCGTCGAAGAGGTGCTGCAGCACGGCGAACGGCCCCTCGGCGACCAGGTCGACCGCCGGTCCCGCCGCGCGCAGCGCGGCGACGCGCTCCGGCCCCTCCTCCAGCGGCCCGATCCACAGCACGCCCAGCAGCACGCAGGGCCGACCCTGCAGCTCCTCGGGGACGAACGGCTCCGGCGGCGCCGTGACCAGGGCCGCGAGGATGCCGAGGTCCGGCCCGCCCTCCGCGTTCAGCCGGCCGACCGCGGCGAGCACCTCGCGCACGGCGGCGCGCGGGAACAGCATGAGGCCGGCGTAGACCGCGGACAGCTCGTGCACCCGCACCGTGAACGACGTGACGACGCCGAAGTTGCCGCCGCCGCCGCGCAGCCCCCAGAAGAGATCCGCGTGCTCGTCCGCGGCGGCCCGCACGACCTCGCCGTCGGCGGTCACCACGGTCGCCTCGACGAGGTTGTCGCAGGCGAGGCCGTGCCGCCGCGCCAGCCAGCCCACGCCGCCGCCGAGCAGCAGGCCGGGGACGCCCACGCCCGAGACGTGCCCGCCGACCGCCGCCAGCCCGTGCTCAGCGAGGGTGTCGGTCACCTCGCCCCAGCGGAGGCCGGGGCCGAGGCGCGCGACGCGGACGGGCGCGCCGTCTCCCGCATCCAGCTCGGCCGGCTCAAGCTGCCGCAACGCGGCGAGGTCGAGCACCACGCCGTCGTCGCAGGTCGCGTACCCCGCGAAGCCGTGGCCGCCGCCCCTGATGGCGAGCGGCGCGCCGTTCCGCCGGACGACCGCGAGCGCCGAGCGAACGTCGTCGACGTCGCGGCATCGCATCACGGCGCGCGGATGCCGATCCACCGCGGCGTTCCAGACCCGTCTCGCCTCGTCCCAGTCGGCATCGCCGGGCAGCGCCATCGGCACCCCGGTCGCCGCCAGTTCGTCCTCGATCGTTCCCATGGCCCCACCTCTCGAGACAGCCGCTCGCCGCGGTGCTCCAAGTCTGCGGAGCCGAGCGTCCGGGCGGCAGTACCGGCTTTCCTGGTCTCTGCCGGCAGGCGCGTCCCCCGGCCGTCACCGCTCGGGGCTCGGCGTCGGCAGCGGCTTCGCTCCCGACGCACGAGCGCCGAACTCCGGAGCATGCGAGCCGGTGCGCCGAATACGGCGCCACCGAGGCCCATGCTCCAGAGTTCGGCGCGAGCAGCGTCCGGCGCGGCGCGGCGCGAGGCGCCGCAGACCGGCGCCTAGTGCCAGAGCCCGAGCGCGAACTCCGCGACGATCGTCGAGAGCAGGAAGGACGCGACGATCGCCACCGTGCCGACGGGGATGATCTTCCAGCCGATGCTGCGCAGCAGCGGCAGGTCGCGACCGAGGCTGAGTCCCGCGATCGTCAGCATCATCGTGATGACGCTGAGGAAGTCGACGCTCTTCGCGGCCTCGAGAATCGGCGCGGCGACCGGCGAGATCGGCGAGGTGAGCAGCGCGCCCACCGTGATGACGGTGATGATCGCGGGCACCTTGCCCTTCGTCGCCTTGGCGAGCCAGATGGACAGCGCCGCGATGAGCGAGAGCAGGGCGTAGACCACGAGCATCTGCCACTGGAAGCCCTTCGCGGCGATCATCGAGACGACGAGCCCCGCGAGCGCGATGACGGCGAACGAGCTGACCAGCCCGACGTTGACGGTCGGCGCCTGCAGGATCGCCGCCGCCTGCTCGCGCGTGGCCGTGAGCTCCTCCTCGCTCGGCTTCTTGGCGCCCGGGATCTCCGGATTCCGGCGGCGCGTGAGCAGCGTGTAGAAGCGGTCGGCGAGGGGCAGCGAGACCCACACGCCGATGTAGAGGCCGAGCAGGCTCGTGATGAGGTTCGAGGCGGCGGCCACGGCCAGGACCTGGTCCTGCATCTCGGGGTGGGCGGCGACGATGACGCCCGTCGCGGCAGCCATCATCGAGCCGGAGCCGACGCCCGAGCCCATGGCGAGCGCGAGCGGGTCGAAGACGCCCATCGAGACGGCGAGCGAGGCCGTGAGGCTCACGATGACGGCGCCGAAGATCGTGCCGAACACGTACATGGAGAGCACGCCGCGGTACTGCGGCGTCGAGGCGCCGTAACGCTCGGCGACCATGGCGAAGGAGGTCTCGCGGTCGATCGAGAAGGTCGCGCCGATCGTCGCCGGCCCCATGCGCAGGAGCACGGCGAGGGGCAGCGCGAGGGCGATGGTGCCGAAGAGGTGACCGACCTCCTGCAGCAGGAGCGCGGGGCCCGCCTGCACGAGGAGCGGGATGTTCGGGCCGATGGTGAACGCCAGGCGGGCCGAGAGCACGAGTACGGCGACGCCCATGATGACGCTCGCCGCGCGCTGCAGGTCGTCGGGGACGGGCTTGAGCCGCTGGCCCGACACGACCGTGCCGGCGACGATGCCCCAGATCATGGGCAGCAGCGTCACGGCCGCCGCGCCGATCGGGATGACGACGGGGCCGATCAGCTGCGCGCCCGCGGCGATGACGACGATGAGCGCGACGAGCACCCACAGCCTGGGGTTCCGCAGGCTCAGCGTCACCGCTCGTGCGGGCGCGGATGCGGGCGAGGGCGTCGCCGCGCTCGTATCGGGTTCGGGGGTCATGGGGGTCCCTTCGTGGGGGGGGTCGGGCCGCTCCGCACGGCGGTGGGCGGAGCGCGAGTTGAGGGAAAGGGTCGGCGGGCCGGCGCGAACCGGGCGCGATCGGCGCGCGGCCGGCGCGCCGATCGCGGGCGCCGGCGCCGCGGCAGGAGCGCGACCGCTCCCGCCGCGGCGCCGGTCAGGCCTCGAGGGTGACGCGCGTGGCGCCCTCGGGGCGCTCCGCCGAACGGCGGAGCAGGTCGGCGCGCAGTTCGGCGTCGGCGGCGACGTCGAGCACGGTCCACGCCATCGTCACAGCGGCGTCGATCGCGGCCGCGTCGGCCTCGGCGCTGCCAGCGGCCGCCGTGAACTCGATGCTGTGCGGCGCGGCGTCGTGGCCGAGGATGCCGATCATGGGGTGGATCGACGGCACGACCTGCGACACGTTGCCCATGTCGGTCGAGCCGCCGCCGATCTGCGCGCCCTCGACGATCGTGCGGCCGACGGCGGCGAGGTTGCGGTCCCAGTGGGCGCCGATGCCGGCATCCTGGTCGAGCGGGGCGTAGAGGTGCTCGGTGGGCGACCAGCTCCAGCCGCACCCGGTGGCGATGGCGGCGCCCTCGAAGCAGGCGAGCACGCGCTTCTTCATGTCGCGCCACACGTCGAGGTCGTAGGCGCGCACCTCGACCTGCACGACCGACCGGTCGGGGATGATGTTCGTCACGTCGCCGCCGTGCGAGACGAAGGCGTTCATGTTCGTCTCCTTGGGCAGCTGCTGGCGCAGCAGCGCGAACGCGGTGAGCGCGACCGTCGCGGCCGCGCCGGCGTTGATCCCGCGCTCGGGGGCGCCCGCGGCGTGCGAGGCCTTGCCCGTGAAGACGACCTCGAAGCGGTCGACGGCGGTCGACGCGAACCCGGTGGCGGAGTGGTCGGCGCCGGTCATGCCGTGCACCATGAGCGAGAAGTCGACGTCCTCCCAGGCGCCCTTGCGCAGCATCTCGACCTTGCCGCCGCCGTGCTCCTCCGCGGGCGTGCCGAGGAGCTTGACCCGCAGGCCGGCCTCCCGGGCGACGGGCGCGAGCGCGAGCGCGGCGCCGATGCCGGCCGTGGCGATGACGTTGTGGCCGCAGGCGTGGCCGATGCCGGGGAGCGCGTCGTACTCGGCGCAGACCGCGACCGTCAGGTCGCCGTCGCCGGAGACCGCCTCGATCGCCGTCGGGATGCCGTAGGCGCCCTCGACGACCTCGAACCCGGCGTCGCGCAGGATGCCGGCGAGCAGCGCGGCCGACTCGTGCTCCTGCCACGAGACCTCGGGGTTCTCGTGGATGGCGCGGCTCAGCGCGATCAGCTGCTCGCGACGCGTCTCGATCTCGCGCGCGGCGCGGATGCGCCGCTCCTCGTGCGTGCGGGTCTCGGTCTCCTGCGTCGTCGTCACGCCTGGTCCTTCCGTCGATCTCTGCGCCGGGGCGCCGGATGCAGGGAATTGTGCGCGAGTCGGGTTCTCGACACGTGAATCTGCAGGAAATCTGCGGAAATCGGACATGGATGCGGGAAGATCGACCTACCCGGCGGAAGGAGCGGTCATGGAGCAGGATCTTCGCCTCGCCCTCGACCAGGTCGACCTGCGGCTGCTGCACGCGCTGCAGATCGAGCCGCGCGCGAGCTGGACGCGGCTCGCCCCCGTCGTGGGCGTCGACGCGGCCACCCTCGCCCGCCGATGGGCGCGGCTGCACGAGGAGGGCCTCGCCTGGGTCACCGGGCACGACATGCGCGGCCGGCTCGCGCTGCTCGAGATCGACTGCGACCTGGCCCGCCTGGACGCCGTGGTCGCCGAGCTGCAGCGCGAGCGCGAGATCTTCGTGCTCGACCTCGCCTCGGGCGGCCGCGACCTCATCGCGCTCGTGATGCCGCGCGACCTCGCGGCGGTCTCCGACTACTCGCTCGGCCGACTCGCTTCGATCCGCGGGGTGCGCACGGTGCGCACGCACGTGGCCGGCGAGGTGCTCACCGACGGCTCGAACTGGCGGCTGCGCGAGCTCTCCTCGGGCGAGGTCGCCCGCATCCAGCCGCCACGACCGCCGAGAGCGCGAGCCGCCCGGCGCGTCGACGACGAGCTGCGGGCGGCGCTCGAGCGCGAGCTGTGGGCCGACGGGCGGGCGAGCGTCGCCGACATCGCGGCGCGCACCGGCTTCGCCCCGCAGCGCGTGTCGGACGCCATCGCGACGCTGCGCTACTCGGGCGAGCTGCGCTTCCGCACCGACATCGCGCGGGCGGCCTCGGGCTGGCCCGTCTACACCTGGTACTTCGTCGAGGCGTCCGCGCGCGTCGTCGAGGCGGCGCGCACGGCGATCTCGGCGGTGCCCGAGGTGCGCCTCGCCTTCACCGCCACGAGCCGCTACAACCTCGTCCTGGCCGCCTGGCTGCGCCGCCTCGCCGACGTCAACCGCTTCGAGATGGCGCTCGAGCAGGCGCTGCAGGGCGCCCGCATCGCCGACCGCTCGGTCGTCATGCGCATCGTGAAGCACATGGACCGGGTGATCGGTCCCGACACCCGCTCCATCGGCTCGGCGAGCGCGCTCGCGTCGACGACAGCGCTCCCGGCAGCGCCTTGACCCGGCATCCACTTCCTGGTTCGGCCCTTCTGCAGCGCGCAGAAGGGCCGAACCAGGGAAATGGATGCGGAGGCTACGCGCCCGGGGCCGCGACGCCGAGCTGCGCGAGGGCGGCCTCCTCGCCGCGCACGGCGATGGTCCAGTCGGGGCGCACGAAGTCCGCTCGAGCGAGGCGGACGCGCTGCTCGTCCACGGGCTCGCCCGGTCGGGGGCAGGCCCGCGTGACGCCGTTCGGCCGGTAGCCGAGCTTGCGCGAGACGGAGAGCGACGCCTCGTTCCAGGCGGCGGCGCTCGACTCGGCCCACTCCGCACCGAGCCGGTCGAAGGCGAACTGCAGGAGCGCGGCGCGCATCTCGGTGCCGATGCCCCGCCCCTGCACCCGTTGCGCGAGCCACGATCCCGTGTCGACGGTGCGACGGCCGGCGAAGTCGCGGGCGATGAGGTCCTGCACGCCGACCGCCTCGCCCTCGAAGTGCACAGCGAAGGCGACCGTCCAGTTCTCGGGCGCGACGCGGCCCCGCAGGCTCCAGTGGTACGCCGCGAGGCTCCGGGCGAGGTCGTCGGGTTCCGCGTCCGTCCACGGCATGCCGAAGGGCGATGGCCCCGGGCCGTGCACGCCGTCGATCGCCGCCTGCGCGAGCCCCGGCAGGTCGGCGTCGCGGACGGGGCGCAGCAGCAGCCGCGGCGTCTCGATCTCGAGCGCGAACAGCGGCCAGAGGTCTTCCAGTTCCATCCCGCGACGCTACCGGTCCACGGGATCGATCGGCGTCATGTGACGGGCGCCCCGGATCAGCGCCCCGGCGACGGGCGCCCGGTCACGAAGCGCCGAGGCAGGAGGCACGAGGCGAGGACGCGGTGCGCCGGGCACGGGGCGCGGCTACCCGCCCGGCTGCTCCCGCTCCCGCAGCCCCCGCTCCACGGCGCGCAGGACGTCATCGGTCGACGCGCCGGCGTCCATCACCGCGACGACCACGCGGCGCGGCTCCGACCCGGCGCCCTCGCCGCCGCGGCCCCGAGCGCCCCCGTCCGCATCGGAGGCGAACAGCCCGCCGAGCTCCGCCAGCTCGGCGTCGAGCGCATCGCCCGCGGGCAGCGACGGGTCGCGCAGCCAACGGCGCAGGATCGAGTTGTGCACGGCGACGACGCCGGCGCCGTACGCCACCGGCATCCACACGGGGGTCGATGACGGCAGCGCCCGCTCGAGATGCTTGGTGAAGAGCCGCTCGTAGCCGTGGGTGATGACGAGCTCGCGGTCGCGCAGCGTGGGCGTCTCGCGCAGCAGGCGGTAGCGCAGCACGGCGGCCTCCGGGTTCGCCAGGTGGTGGTCGAGCACCATGCGCGCGGCACGGGCGAGGGCCCGGGCGGGATCCAGGGTCGTGCGGTCGAGGAACGCCTCGATCTCGTCGAGCAGTCGTTCGTGATCGGCGAAGACGACGTCGTCCTTGCTGCGGAACCGGCGGAAGAAGGTGCTGCGGCTCATGCCCGCCGCATCCGCGAGTTCGCCGGCGGTCGTCGCCTCGTAGCCCCGCGCCGCGAGCAGTCGCACCGCGGCGGCCGTGATCTCGGGCAGATCCAGGTCGCGCTTGGCGGGTGACGGCATGCGGCGAAGCTAACACAGCGCCCGGTTCGCGGTCCGCCCCGAGTGCGCCCGGCGAACGGAGGCCCGCATCGCCAGAAATGGAACTGAGTTTCTTGACATGAGATGCAGTGTCAGTCAAGACTCGATGGAGGCGAGGCGTCCGCATCGGGTGCCCGCCGACCAGACGACCGCGCAGCATCGGAAGCGAGCGACATGACCGAGAAGACCCCGCGCGAACGCGTGCTCGTCGGCACCGACGAGCCCGAGTACGAGCTCGACCAGCCCCTCGACCCCGACGTCGCGGGCGTGTTCCGCGACCTCTCCGACGACGATCGCGAGGCCTGGATGCGGGCGCGGGCCTTCGTGCGGGATGAGGTGCTCCCGGGCATCGCCGGCTGGTGGGACCGCGCCGAGTACCCCGTGCACCTCATCGCCCGCATGGGCGAACTCGACCTGCTCCGCGACGGCCTCGACGTGCCGGGGATGCCGCGCGTGAGCGCGCTCGCCGCGAACCTGATCATGATGGAGACGAGCCGCGGCGACGGCTCCTTCGGCACCGTCATCGCCGTGCAGGGCGGCCTGGCGATGCGCTCGATCGCGTACTGCGGCTCCGAGGAGCAGCGGGAGCGCTGGCTGGAGCCGCTCGCCCGCGGCCGCGAGTACGGCGCCTTCGCGCTCACCGAGCCGACGCACGGCTCCGACTCCGTGAGCCTCGAGACGACCGCGCGCAAGGTCGACGGCGGCTACGTCATCGACGGCCACAAGAAGTGGATCGGCAACGGATCGATCGGCGGCGTCACCGTCACCTGGGCGCGCGGCGACGACGGCCAGGTGCAGGGGTTCCTCGTGCCGCAGGACGCCGAGGGCTACAGGGCCCGCACGATCGAGCGCAAGGTCTCGCTGCGGGCGATCCACCAGGCGTTCATCGCGTACGACGGCGTCTTCGTGCCCGACTCGGCCCGACTGCCCGGCGCGCGCAGCTTCAGGGACACCTCGCGCGTGCTCAAGGCCACCCGCCTCGGCGTCGCCTGGGCCGCGCTCGGCCACGCCCTCGCCGCCTACGAGACGGCGGTGCACTACGCGCGGCAGCGCGTGCAGTTCGGGCGGCCGCTCGCCGCGTCGCCGATCGTGCAGGAGCGCCTCTCCCGCATCCTGAGCGAGATCACGAGCCTGCAGACGCTGCTCGTGCAGCTCACGCGCGTCGACGAGGCGGGCGAGCTCGACGGTCCGGGCGCCTCGCTCGGGAAGTACACGGCGACGCGCACGGCGCGGGACGTCGTGGCGAACGTGCGCGACCTGCTCGGCGGCAACGGCATCCTGCTCGACAACCGCATCGCCCGGCACTTCGCCGACGTCGAGGCGCTGCACACCTACGAGGGCACGGAGACCGTGCAGGCGCTCATCATCGGCCGCGACATCACCGGCGTCTCCGCGTTCGCCTAGCGGCGGCCCGCGCGGCCCGCGCTCGCCGGGCTGCCGCTCGTCCGATCGCCGAACACGGGCGCCTGGCGCGACCGGGCGCGAATAGTGCGTCAGCCCCGCTGAGCGACCCGAGTTCGGCGATCCGGCTCGGACGCCGGGGCAGGGCGCAGCCGAGCGCACCGGACGAGACCGGAAGCACCGGACGACCGACCGCCTCGAGTGACCTCAGCCCGGCAAGATCGCCCAACCCGGGCGCGAGACGCGCCCGGCCGCGAATAGTGCGTCAGCCCCGCGCAGCGACCCGACTTGGGCGAAATCGGACGCTCAGCGTCGCGGGCGGGTTCGCGCCTGCCACCGGCGCACCTCGGCGAGGGCGCGGGCGAGGCGGTCGTCGAGCCCGTCGGGCCGGTTCTCGGGCAGCGCGTCGACGGGCCACCAGGCGACGTCGCGGCTCTCCGCGCTCACGACGACCGACTCGGCGTCAGGGTCGGCGACGAACGCGAAGGCGATGTCGCGGTGGAAGCGGCAGGAGCCGAAGCTCGCGCTCAGCGCGTGCCGGTCGAGCTCCACCGGATGCGGGACGAGCGCCTCGAAGGCGGTCAGCCCGCTCTCCTCGGCGACCTCGCGGCGGGCCGCGACGAGGAGCGTCGCGTCGCCGCGCTCGATGTGCCCGCCGAGCTGCACCCAGAAGTCTCCCTTGCCGTGGTGGCACAGCAGCACGCGCTCCAGGTCGGGCGAGAAGACCATGCCGCTCGCCGTGAGGTGCTCGCCGGGAGCCGACTTGAAGGGGGCGTCGGGCACCGAGGCCGCGAAGTCGCGGAAGTCGTCGCGCACGACCCGCTGGTCGACGTCGAGGGGCGACCATGCCTCGAGCGCCGCGACGGCGTGCGCGGCGAGCGGGTCGAGGACGGCGGAGCCCGCCGGGCCGGCCGGCACGGCGGGAACGGTCCCGGCGGAAACCGCCGAGCCGGCTGCTCCCGCGGTCCCGCCGTGCTCCGCGGTTCCGTCGACCGCCGAAGCGCGAAGACAACCGGAGCCGCCGCCCGGAGAGGGTGACGGCTCGACCGACGCCGCCGTCGAGCAGGACGGCGGCAGTCGGCGCGATGACGAGGGCATCCGGAGCACGGGGTCGCGCGCGGTCGCTACTCGCCGGCCCGCTCGCCGCCGGAGGATCGCGCGTCGTCCCCGGCCGCGGCATCCGCGGAGGCGGCCTGCTCGGCGGCGCGACGGCGCCGCTCGGCCGCGCGCTCCTCCTCGGCGATCTCCTGCGCCGTGCGCTCGCGCGGGGCGTCGCCGCCGACGGTCGCCTCGACGTCGACGCGCAGCGCCGCCTCGGCCGCGCCGGGCTCCTTGGACTCGGCGAGCTGCCGGTCGAGGTAGACGGGCGCCTCCGGGTTCGGCCGGAACGACAGCACGAGCATCGCGAGCACGACGATCGTGACGATGAAGGCGACGCCGAATCCGATGAGCGCGATCATCAGGTTCTGCAGGGTGAGCATCACGATGAGGAAGATCATGAGGCCGCAGCCCGCCGAGATGGCGAGCAGCTCGAAGGGCTTCATGAGCACGCGACGGCTGGCCTGGGACCGGTTGGCCTGGGACACTGAGCGGTTCACTCCTTGCTGGGGATGTCTTCGCGGGGGTCCGCGGAATCGGCGAGGGCAGCGCCCGCGCCCGTGTCGGCCGCGTCGCTCCCGCCCGAGGCGGCGTCCGCGCGCGCGATGCCGCGCAGCGAGACGGCCTCGATGACGAGGAAGACGCCGACGAGCGCGAGGTACGCGCCGAGGAAGCCGATGGTCTGGATGGATGCCGTGAGCACGCCCTGCACGGTGTCGGGCGACCCGAACGACTGGTTGAGGTCGGCGGGCACGAGGGCGACGACGAGCCCGAGCAGGATCGTGAGGCCGCCCGTGACGAAGCCGGCGCGGCCATAGCCCTCGGCGGGACGACCGGCTCCGGCCCGGCGGGCCGCGAACGCGCCGCCCAGCTCGAGCGCACCCGTCGCGAACGCCCACGACGCGAGCACGATGGTGAAGTCGGCCGCTCCCTCATCGCGGGGCAGCAGGATGAAGAGGAGCGAGACGACGCCCGCGACGACGCTCACGGCGCCGCGCAGCAGCGTGAGCGCCCGGGCGGGGTGGTCGCGGAAGACGATGGCCTCGAGGCTGGTGAGCAGACCCGAGGCGAGACCGAGGATGCCGAACGCGGCGAGGCCGAATGCCGCCGTGTGACCGGAGGAGAAGGTGATCGCGAGCGACACGGCCAGGGCCGGGACGGCGCGCGCCAGGGTAGAGATCCAGAGTCGCTCGGGCAGCGGACGCTCGCCCTGGCGGCGAGCGGCGGCGGCCGTCACGCGCTGCGCGCTTCCGCCGAGGCGGCGGGCGACCAGGGCACGGACGCGGGCATCGCGGGGAGCGCGAAGGGCGGCCGCTGGATGCCCTCGACGACGCTCTCGGAGGCGTCGGCGCCGATCGTGATGATGCGGTTGTCGGCGTCGACGTGCACGACGGCGGGCGCGTGGTCGCGCGCCTCCTCGGTGGTCATCTGGGCGTAGCTCATGATGATGACGAGGTCGCCGGCCGAGCCGAGGCGCGCGGCGGCGCCGTTGAGCCCGATGACGCCGGACCCGGGCTCGCCGGGGATGACGTAGGTCTCGAAGCGCGCACCCGTGTTGATGTTCACGACGGAGACCTGCTCGCCCGGGAGCAGGTCGGCGGCGTCGAGGAGGAGCGAGTCGACGGTGAGCGATCCCACGTAGTGGAGCTCGGCCTGGGTGACCGTCGCCCGGTGGATCTTCGACTTGAACATCGTGCGAAGCATGAGGACCTTCGTCTCGGCGGCGTGCGGCTGAGCGGTGCGCCTCCCCAGGACGGTCGCTCGTCCCCAGTCTACCAAGCGCCGCCTCGCCCGACGCGGGCGCGGTTGCGCGCTGCGCGATCGGCGCCACGACCCCGGAGAGCGGACGGTTTCCCCTCTTCAGGACGGTCCCGAGCAGCCGGAGCCGTCCGATCCGCGGCGAGCGGCCCCTCGCCTACCGGGCCCCGCCGTGCAGCTCGTCGTCGCTCGGCCGCTCGCCGTGCAGCGACTCGGCGATGTCGGCCACGAACTCGGCGATCTCGCCGTAGCCCGTCACCGGCTCCCCCACGAGCAGGCCGTCGGCGCCGAGCAGCAGGGCCGTCGGCGTCCCCCATTCGGCGATCGACGCGCGCACGTGCTGCTGCGGGTCGTGCAGCGACTGCGGCTCGGTGCGCTCGGTGATCGCGCTCTCGTCGGGCGGAAGAGCGATGAGCGAGCGGACCTCCACGCCGGGAAGAAGCGCTCGCCACGCGCCGATCCGCTCGATCACCGGCGCGCACGGGCGGCAGGTCTCGCTCACCGCTAGGAGCAGGATCGGCGAGCGGCGAGCGAGCTCCCGCAGATTCGCCGGGATGCCGTCGCCCAGGGTCACGGAGACGGCCGGGACGCGCGGACGCACGTACGCCAATCCGGCGTCGCCCGCGCGCGTCTCCGACGACGCGCCGCCGAGCGGAGAGGCGCTTCCCTCGGCATCCGCGACGGGCGGAGCCTGCGGCGTCGAGGTCGCCGGGGAGCTTCGCCCGACGAGCAGGGTCGTGACGGCGGCGACTGCTGCACCGAGCGCCGCGTCGAGCGGCGCGATCGGCGCTCCTCCGACGACCGCGACAGCGGCCCCGCCGACGGCAGGCATCGACTGGATCACCGCCGGCGCGGCCAGGGCCACGGCGAGAAGCCAGCCGTTGCGCAGCACCGTTGCGCGAGTCACCCGGGCCGGCGCGCCGAAGCACGCGCACGTCGGATCGCCCGGGGCGCGCACCGCGCGGACGATCAGCCAGAGATAGCCGGACATGAGGACGACGGCTCCGAGCGCCATGAGCGTCCCGAGCCCAGCGCCGAGCAGCAGCAGACCGGCGGCGAGCACGAGCTCGCCCCATGGATGCAGTCGCAGCAGCCAGCGCCGCTGAAACGCCTCGGGCACGCCGAACTCCGCCCATCCCCGAAGATCGTCGGGGCGGCGCAGCTTCGCGATACCGCTGACCGAGAGCACCGCGGCCAGCACGACGGGAAGCAGGAGCATCCCGGTCACCTCTCTCTTCGACGCGGCGGCACTCTGCGCCGGCGTCGGCCGCCGTTCACCGGCGGACGCTCCCGAACGAAGACTGGGTCGGCCTCGTCGAGGCCGACCCAGTGGCTCCGGCTCGCGGGTGCGAACCGGAGATCGTGGAGACGGGGCGTCAGCAGTTGGCGGGCGAGATGGCGGAAGCCGTCTGGGCGGTGCCCTCGCTCAGCACCTCGCACGTCCCGGCGGCGAGCATGCGCCAGTTGATCGTGGTGGAGAAGCTGCTGGACGAGCCCAGGCTGTTCGACTCGATCCAGTACTTCTGGCCGACCGTGCCGTCGAGGAGGAGCACGCTGCCTCCGGGGACGCCGCCCGTGCACGCGGACTGCGTGGTCGCCGTGCACGCGTTGTGAGCGCCCGTCGTCTTCCACACGCCGCGGACGCCCGAGACGACGCCCGCGCCCGGGCCCGTGGGGGCCGTGGCGCAGTTGCACGTGAACATGCCCGTGATCTGGAAGACGACGTCGCTGCCGGTCTGGTTGGTCAGGGTGAGCGGAACCTGCAGCGTCTTGTCGCCGCCGCAGCCCTTCTGCGTTGCTCCGGTGTTTCCGCACGCCCCGCCGAACTCGATCACCGGGGGCGGCGGAACGACCACCTCGCCCGACGCGCTGGCGAACGGAGCGGCCGCGGCGACGGCGACGGCGGGGACCGTCCACGCCGCGGTCTGCAGCAGTGCGCGACGCGAGACGGACGTCTTCTCGGTTTCAGACATGAGAGTTCCTCGAGTTCAGGGATGCGACAGGGGGTCGCGGGAAGCATTGAAGCGGGGCGCGGGTCCGGCTCGATCGCTACGATCGCAAGCCGCCCGTGCCCACAGTTTTCGAGGATGCCTCACCGATGATGATTCCTCAAGTTTTTTCCTGCCCATATTTGCCGGAACCTGGGTATCATTTACGGTTTGTCTCGAATCGGGCGAATTCGGGACACGGAGGCCCAAACAGACGCCTCCTGCCGTCCCGCGAACCGAGGAAGCGCACCGGAACGCGAAGGGGCCGGTCCCCTCGCACAATGCGAAAGCACCGGCCCCGCCGGAAGTCCGCCACCGTCGGCGCCGCCCGAGGAGGCTCCGCGCTTCGGCTCGAACGACGCGCGGCGGATCGCCCCTACAGCCCCGTCGCCATGTCCTGGAAGCGCGAGAAGGCGCCCTGGAAAGCGACCGTGATCGTATCGGTCGGACCGTTGCGGTGCTTCGCGACGATGAGATCGCCCTCGCCCATGCGGGGGTGATCCTTCTCGTAGGCGCCCTCGCGGTGCAGCAGGATGACCATGTCGGCGTCCTGCTCGAGCGAGCCGGACTCGCGCAGGTCGCTCACGGCGGGCTTCTTGTCGGCCCGCTGCTCGGAGTTGCGGTTGAGCTGCGAGAGGGCGATGACGGGCACGTCGAGCTCCTTCGCGAGGAGCTTGAGCGCACGGGAGAACTCGGAGACCTCCTGCTGGCGGCTCTCGACGCGCTTGCCGCTCGTCATGAGCTGGATGTAGTCGATGACGACGAGCCGCAGGCCCGCCTTCTGCTTGAGCCGGCGGCACTTCGCGCGGATCTCGACGAGCGTCATGTTCGGGCTGTCGTCGATGTAGAACGGCGCGTTCGCGATCTCGCCCTGGATGCGGGCGATCTTGAGCGCGTCCTCGTGCTGCAGTCCGCCCGCTCGCAGGTGCTGCAGGCGCACCGACGCCTCGGCCGAGATGAGGCGCATGGCGATCTCGCTGCGGCTCATCTCGAGGGAGAAGAAGATCGCCGGCAGGTCGTGCTTGATCGACGCGGCGCGGGCGAAGTCGAGCGCGACCGTCGACTTGCCCATACCGGGTCGCGCCGCGACGATGATGAGCTGTCCGCCGTGGAAGCCGTTCGTGAGCCGGTCGAGATCCACGAAGCCCGTGGGCACGCCCGTCAGCTCGCCATTGCGGTTCTGCGCCGCGTCGATGTCGACCTGCGCGGCGAGGAGCGCCTCGGCGAGCGGGACGTAGTCCTCCGTCTCCACGGCGCCCGTGACGCCGTAGATCTCGGCCTGCGCCTGGTTGACGAGGTCGACCACCTCGCCCTCGGCGCCGTAGCCCATCTGCACGATGCGGGTGCCCGCCTCGACGAGGCGGCGCAGCACGGCCTTCTCGGCGACGATGCCGCCGTAGTAGCCGGCGTTCGCCGCAGTCGGCACGATGCCGGCCAGCATGTGGAGGTACTCCGGGCCGCCCGCGCGCGTGATGTCGCCGGTCTTCGTGAGCTGGTCGGTGACGGCGATGACGTCGGTGGGCTCGCCCTTGGCGTAGAGGGTCTGGATCGCCTCGAAGACGATCTCGTGCTTCGGCACGTAGAAGTCGACGGCGCGCACCGACTCGACGACGTCGGCCACGGCATCCTTCGAGAGGAGCATGCCGCCGATCGTCGACTGCTCGGCGAGCAGGTCGTGCGGGGGCGTGCGCGTGGCGTCGCGGTACTCGCGGTCGCCGCCGCGATCGCCGCCCCGACCGCCCCACTCCGAGCGCCCGCCTCCCTCGGAGCCGAAGGAATCGCGGGACTCGAGACCGATCGTGACCGACACGGAACTCCTCTTGCTCGGCTGCGCCGACGCGGGCGCAGGGGCGGATGCGGTGACGTCCGTCACGCTACGCGCGACCGCCGACATCGGGAATCCGGCATCCGTCAGCCTGTGGATAACTCTGTGTGAAACTTGGGGAACTCGCCAGCTCCACATGTGGAGAATCTGGGGAGAATTCGCTCGCGCCTGTGTGCGAATCCGGGATCGAACACCGTTTGATCAGGTGTTTTCACGAAGTCCCGGTTGTTCACACGTTCGGCTTCGACCTGGGGTTGAAGGTTCCCGACCGCGGCCCCACCGTGTGCATAAGTCGGTTGGGACATGCCGCCCCAACAGCGGAGGGCCCCGGCGAACCGGGGCCCTCCGCGCGCATCCGGGGATGCGCG
>Ga0153918_1000306_pt1 | contig 26689 bp, 28 predicted proteins | sample TSFL002MetaG_FD_104687 | JGI IMG/M metagenome (GOLD analysis project Ga0153918, IMG submission 104687) | Attine ant fungus gardens microbial communities from Florida, USA - TSFL002 MetaG | ecosystem: Host-associated > Fungi > Mycelium > Unclassified | place: USA: Florida, Paynes Creek Historic... | reverse complement strand
GTTTGCAGAAACTGGGCGGCCAGGTCACCCAACTGCGTGCCGAGCACGCCAGCCCGGCGCAGGTTGCCCGGGGGGTGATGCTGCTGCAGGCACTGGACAAGGAAATCCGTATCCATACCCAGGCCAAGCGTTCGCTGGACGATGTCACTCGCGCCCTGATGCGCCTGCCCAGTGTGAGCACCGAAGAATTCGTACAGATCAGCGAGAATGTACTCGGGCGCCGCTCCGAGGTGCTGCAAAGCAAGGCACTGCGCTAGCCTGACCTGGCTTCTTCGCGGGCGCGTCGAGGCGTCGTACCGCCGCGAAGGGGCCAGGGCAGGCTTCACAAGACTCAGCTGCCAGTCAAAGGGTCCTTGCCGGTCACTGTCACCCCCTGGGTAGCCGCCTCGGCACTGGTCTTGAGTTCCTTCAGCTCCGCGGCACTGCGCTCGATATCCGAACGCAGGCGGTGATATTCCTGGCGATGCCGTTGCCACCAGGCCTTGGTCGCGCAATGGCCGCTGATTCCCCGGGCTACCGCCAGGCCGCCCGCCACCATCTGCAGCAACCCGATCAGGCCCCCGTGGCGCATGCCCTTGGTGAACATCAAGGCGCCGCCTGCCAGTGAGCCGGCGCGTTCCAGCCCCTGGACATTGTGTTCCCGTGAAGCCCTGGAATGAATATCGAGCATGGCAAACCCTCCGTGTGAAGTGTTAACAGCTGACCAGCAGCCGTGAACGACCGTTCACTTGGTTTGCCCAGCGGGCTCGCGCAGCCGGCTATTTGAACTTGGGGCCTGAGCGGGTATTGAGCCCTTTGGCCATGCGGTCATACAGCACCACATTCACCGTCGCGGCGAGGTTCATGCAGCCTTCGGTGGGGATATAGATGGTCTCTTCGCACCACCCCCGCACGTCTTCGCTCAACGAGCCATCCTCAGGCCCGAAGATATAGATCGCCCGGTCCGGGTGGGTGTATTCAGGCAGCGGCCGTGCGCCGTCCACCAGCTCCACCGCCACCGGTGTGCAACCCAAGGGGATGATGCGTTGCAGGTCGTCGATGCCGATCAGCGGTATGTCGTAGTGCACCCGCTTGGTGTCGGTGACGAAGTCACGCGCGCGCTCATAGCGCTTGCCAGTGTAGAACACTGAGTTGACGCCGTAGCAACCCGCTGCACGCATCACCGAACCGACGTTCTCCGCGGACTTTGGGTTGAACAGGCCGATGCAGCTGTACCGTTTGTTTGCCACGTGCCGGGGCCCTTCGGGAAAAAAGAGCGCGATTATACGGGCTTGCCGGCAGCAGCGGGGTTTGGTGTGACGGTCAGTCTTTTTTCAGCATGCCTGCCAGCCCGGCGAACGGGTTGTGGGTGGCCTTGGCGATACTTGGGGTGCTGGTCGAGCCTTCGCTGAAGTACTGCTGGTCGGTATAGCGCGAGTGCTCGTTGTCGTGGCAGTACAGGCACAGCAGCTCCCAGTTGGAGCCGTCCTGCGGGTTGTTGTCGTGGTTGTGGTCGCGGTGATGCACGGTCAGCTCGCTCAGGCGCTTGCCGGAAAACTCGCGGGCGCAACGGCCGCACACGTGTGGGTACATTTTCAGGGCTTTGTCGCGGTAGCCCATCTCCTTGTCGCGCTTGGCGTCGGCGAGGATGCGATCGAGGCGGGCGGTGGCGGCGGAGGTGGAAGCCGAACTCATGGTGTTTCCTTTGTTCTGATCAGGCAGATGACGGTTATGCCGTTGAGTCTAGCGCGCTTGCGGGGCAGGCGGACAGGCGAAAACTTGAATATCGGCGTAGCCTGTAGAGAGGTTCCCGACAGGAGGTTGCTGATGTTTCATGCGATCCTCGCCGCGCTGCTGATGGCCGCCATGCCCCTGGCCGAAGCGGCAGGCACGCCCCCACGGCTGAACACCCCGGTACCCGGAGCGCCGGGCACGCCAACGCCCACGCCTTACCCGCAGATCACCCCGAGCATCCCGCCCAAGGCCTACGACAGCTCGCCGGGCGCGCCGCTGCTGCCGCCGATGCCGGTGCCAGGGCCGCCCAAGGACCAGGACTTGCCGGGGTTGCGCCAACCACCGGCGAAACCGCCTGCGCAGGATGATTAGGGCTATAAACAACCTGTAGGAGCGGATTTATCCGCGATGCGCCGCGCGGGCGGCGCTCGATCTCAAAGGCGCAGAAAATCCATTGGCGAACCCTTCCAGCCCTCACACCACCCCCAGCTCCCCAAACACGAACGCATATTCCAGCGCCACATCACGCAGCCCCTGGTACCGCCCGCTCATCCCGCCATGCCCAGCGCCCATCTCGGTCTTGAGCAGCAGCAGGTTGTCGTCGGTCTTGCACGTGCGCAGGCGCGCCACCCACTTGGCCGCTTCCCAGTACTGCACGCGGCTATCGTTGTAGCCGGCCACCACCAGCATGGCCGGGTAGGCCTGGGCGCGGACATTCTCATAAGGCGCATAGGCCTTGATGCGCGCATACACCTCGGGCTCTTGCGGGTTGCCCCATTCGTCGTACTCGGTGACGGTCAGCGGCAGTTCAGGGTCGAGCATGGTGTTGAGCACGTCGACGAACGGCACCTCGGCGATGGCGCAGCGGAACAGCTCCGGGCGCAGGTTGAGCACGGCGCCGATCAGCAGGCCGCCGGCGCTGCCGCCGCTGATGGCCAGGCGCTGCGGGGCGGTCACACCCTCGGCGATCAGGTGTTCGGCACAGGCGATGAAGTCGCTGAAGGTGTTGTGCTTGTGCGCCTGCTTGCCGGCGCGGTACCAGGCTTCTCCCAGCTCGCCGCCGCCGCGCACGTGGGCGATGGCGAAGGCCACGCCGCGTTGCAGCAGGCTCAGGCGGGCATGGGAGAACCACGGGTCGAGGCTTTCGCCGTAGGCGCCATAGCCATACAGGTAGAGCGGCACGGTCTTGCCCAGGTCTTCGCGGCGGCGCACCAGGCTGATCGGCACCTGGGTGCCGTCCGGCGCGGTGGCCCACAGGCGCTGGCTGACGTAATCGTCGGCGTCGAACTGGCCCAGCACCGGGGTCTGCTTGAGCACTTCCTGGGCGCCCGTGGCCAATTCCAGCTGGCGCACCTGGGCCGGACGGTTCAGCGCTTCGTAGCGCAGGCGTACGCGGCGGCTGGCGAACTCCAGGCTGTCCTGCACGTACAGGCTGTAGGCTGCATCGGGCAGCTCAACCCGGTAAGGGGCCAGCCCCTGCGGGCGCACTTCGATGATCGGCAGGCCGCCTTCGCGCAGGCTCAGGGTCAGTGCTTCGGCATTCAGGCTCAGGCCTTCGAGCATGATGTCGTCGCGGTGCGCGACCAGCACCTGCCACTGGTCGCGGCTGGGCACCGGGGTGGCCGGTGCATGGCAGAGGGCGAAGTTGATGCCGTCCTGGTTGGTCCGGATGAACCAGCGCCACTGGCCGTCGAGCTGGCCGTGGTCGGGGAAGTACTCGTGGCCTTCGACCCGTGGCGCCAGGCAGGTGAACGGCGCCTGGGGCGTTTCGGCGTCGAGCACCCAGGCCTCGCTGGTGGTCTTGCTGTTGAGCAGCAGCACCAGCTGGCGCTCGGAGCTGGTGCGGTAGCAGTGCAGGAAGAAGCGACCGTCGGCCTCTTCGAAGACCGTGCTCGCACCCGCTTCGCCGAGGGTGTGGCGGCGCAGGCGCCAGGGCCGATGGGTATCGTCCAGCTCGGCGAAGAACAGCGTCTGGCTGTCGTTGGCCCAGGTCATGCTGCCGTCGCAATCGTCGAAGGGCAGGGCAGTCAGGTGGCCGCTGCTCAGGTCCTTGACGTACAGGGTGTAGATTTCATCGCCGCTGGTGTCGAGGCTGTAGGCCAGCCGGCGGTGGTCCGGGCTGACGCTGAACGCACCCAGCGACAGGAAGCCGCCGTTGGCCAGGGCATTGGGGTCGAGCAGCAGTTGTTCCTGGCTTTCATCGACCGTGTTGGAGTCGTCGGCCGGGCGCGGGCAGCGGTAGTGGCGCGGGTATTCGTCGCCTGCGGTGGTGCGGGTGTAGTACAGGTAGGGTCCCCAGGGCGAGGGCAGCGACAGGTCGGTTTCGAGAATGCGGCCCTTGATCTCTTCGAACAACTGCTCGCGCAGCGCTGCCTGGTCGGCCAGGCAGGCTTCCTGATAGGCGTTTTCCGCCTGCAGGTAATCGAGCACTTCCTGGGTGTCGCGCTGTTGCAGCCAGGCGTAAGGATCAGTGGCCTGGTCCTGGCGGGCAATGGGGGGCTGAGGTTTGCTTGGCATCGGGGATCTCTTGGCCGGGGACAGGGAGACGCTGTCTGCGCCCTGAAAAGTGTTTATCATAGGCATCTCTTTGCCTGGCTTGCACGAACACCATGATCGAGAACGACTACACCTTCGCCTGGGGCCTCTATGCTGTCGCCGCCCTGGGTTGCCTGCTGGTGGGCTTCAAACTCACCGGCTGGATGTGGCGCTGGCTGCGTGAACCGCTGCGGGTGATCCTGGCGGTACTGCTGCTGACCCCGACCATCGTCGACCCGGTCAAGGACAGCTTCGCCCCGGCAATTGCCATTACCGCCCTGGACCTTGCGTTCAAGGTCGGCAACAACGCCTGGCGGGCGATTTCCGATTTCGCCATGTACGGCATGATCGCTTTTGCCTTGTACATCGTCTTCGTGCTGATCCGCTGGCCGCTGGAAAAACGCGCCCGCGAGCGCCGCGCGCAGACCGAAGCCGCCGCCCAGCGCCGCGCGGCCGAGGACAATGCGGTCATCGCGGCGGCGCCCATGGCCGCCGAGCGCAATGATCGCTACCGCGATGCCCCGCCACCTGCCGCACCGGGCGGCGGCCGCGGCCGGGTCGAGCCACGCCTGTAAGCGGAGCCACCATCATGTGCGAACTTTTGGGCATGAGTGCCAACGTCCCGACCGACATCGTCTTCAGCTTCACCGGGCTCATGCAGCGCGGCGGGCGTACCGGCCCGCACCGTGATGGCTGGGGCATCGGTTTCTACGAAGGGCGCGGCCTGCGCCTGTTCCAGGACCCGGCCGCGAGCAGTGAATCGGAGGTGGCCAACCTGGTGCAGCGCTACCCGATCAAGAGCGAAGTGGTGATCGGCCATATCCGCCAGGCCAACGTCGGCCGGGTGTGCCTGTCCAACACGCACCCGTTCGTGCGTGAAATGTGGGGCCGCAACTGGTGCTTCGCGCACAACGGCCAACTGGGCGACTTCAAGGGCGAAGCGACCTTCTATCGCCCGGTGGGCGACACGGACAGCGAGGCGGCTTTCTGCGACTTGCTCAACCGCATTCGCGCGGCGTTCCCCGAGCCGGTCGAGGTGGAACAGCTGCTGCCGGTGCTGGTCGAAGCCTGTGCCGAGTACCGTGGCAAGGGCGTGTTCAACTGCCTGCTCAGCGACGGCGACTGGTTGTTCTGTTTCTGTTCGACCAAGCTGGTACACATTACCCGGCGTGCGCCTTTTGGCGCCGCCCGCTTGAAGGATGTCGACCTGATCGTCGATTTTCACACCGAAACCACGCCCAATGACGTAGTCACGGTGATTGCCACCGAGGCCTTGACCGAGAACGAGACCTGGCGGCGCTACGAGCCCGGCCAGTGGGGCCTGTGGCGGCACGGCGAGTGCGTTTCGCAAGGCCAGAGCTAAGGACGCTGCATGTTCAGAAGTTACCTGCGGTTGCTGTTGTTCACCTTCGGCCTGCTGGCCGGTATCCAGGTGCCAGGGCTGGTCAAGGACTACAGCCAGCGGGCCGAGGCGCATCTGTTCGAGTCGCGCCAGGCGCTGGATGGCTTCAAGCAGACTGCCGAGCGCTTCTTCAACGGTGATCTGCAGGCGTTGATACGGCATTACCGGACCAGCGACGACCCGGTATTCCTCAGTGACGCCAACAGCATCGAAAGCCTGCTGATTCGCAACCAGTTGCTGGAAGACGAATGGCAGGCGCTGCAAGGGTCGTGGGTGAGCCGCACCTGGCATGTGCTGGTGCAGCCGGATCCGCAGCTGCGTGAGGAGACGCTCAAGGGCTACAGCTACCAGATTCTGCTGGTGCCCGAGGCGATCGGCTGGGGTGTCGGGGCCGGGTTTGTGCTGGCCTTTGTGGTCGAGAGCCTGCTGCTGGGGATTGGCTGGGTGATCCTTGGCGGGCGGCGCGGGGTGGTGAAAGAGAGCTGGCGCTGATTTCGCTATTTCCTGTACCGGCCCTTTCGCGGGTAAACCCGCTCCCACAAGTACTGCACAAGTCTCACAGGCGGTGAAATCCCTGTGGGAGCGGGTTTACCCGCGAAAGGGCCGGTGCAGGCGGAACAAAACTGTCAGACCAGCACAATCCGCTGCCCACCCACATCCCGTGCATAACGCTGCAGCACCTGCCGGCACACGCCGACCACCTCATCCACCAACGCCACCCCGGTCTGCCAGGCCACCACCAGCTCCAGGCTCGGCGGTGGCTGCAAACCCTCCAGCAGCACCAGCTCACCCCGGCTCAATTCGGCATCCACCAACGCCGGTGGCAAGGCGCCAATGCCGAAACCATCACGCAGCAACCGGGTAATCGCCGCCACCGAGTTCACGCAGTTCAACCGCGGCGTCTCGGCCCCGGCACTCTGCAGCAGGCTGAGCACTTCCTGGTGCGGCCGTGAGTTCTTGGAAAAGGTCACAATCCGTTCGCGGCCCAGCTCGGCTAGCGAGGCGAAGTCGCGGTGGTACACGGAGCCTGCCGCCACCACCCAACCCATCGGGTAGCGCGCCAGGTCCTGGCTGCGGATCGAGGGTTCGCGCAGCAGGTCGGTCTGCAGGATCACGTCGAGAAAGCCCTTCTGCAGCTGCTCGCGCAGGTTCAGCGCGGTGTCGGCGACCAGTTCGATCTCCACCTGCGGGTAGCGCTCGGTCAGCTCCGCCACCAGCGCGCTCATCCAGGTGTGGATCACCGTGTCCATCACCCCGATGCGAATGTGCCCGACCTTCGCCCGGTCGCTGTCGAGCGACTGCTTCATCGCCTTGGCCGTGTCGAGCATACGCTCGGCGTACTCCAGCACTTTGCTGCCTTCCGGCGTCAGGCTGACACCGCGGGAGTCGCGCAGCAGCAGCTTCACGCCAAGGTCGGCCTCCAGGGCGGCGATGCGGCTGGAGACCGAGGCCTGGGTGGTGAACAGCTTCTCTGCGGTCAGGCGGAAGCTCTTGAGCCGAGCGACCCAGACGAAGGTTTCGAGGAAGCGAAGGTTCATGATCAGTTTTTCTTGTTCCAGACCGGCGGTTTTTCTCGTTGGACTCAGGCAGCACGGCCTCTGAACATGACACCCAGGCCGCGACGCCCGACGTCGCCCATAAAACAATACCAACAAGCCGAGGCAAGCATGAACCCAAGCGGCGTGCAGCAGCAGGTGCAATCCCCCCCTTCGACCGGGCCGTTCGCCTGGTACCGCGACATCGACCCCCAGCAACGGCGCACATTCTGGAGCTGCAAGATCGGCTATGGCCTGGACGGCATGGACACCCAGATGCTCAGTTTCGTCATCCCGACCCTGATCATGCTGTGGGGCATCAGCACTGCCGAAGCCGGGTTGATCCACACCAGCACGCTGATCGCCTCGGCCATCGGTGGCTGGGTCGCCGGCATCCTCTCAGACCGTATCGGCCGCGTGCGCACCTTGCAATTGACGGTGCTGTGGTTCGCCTTTTTCACCTTCCTCTGCGGCTTTGCCCAGAACTACGACCAGCTGCTGATCGCCCGCACGTTGATGGGCTTCGGTTTCGGCGGCGAGTGGACCGCCGGCGCCGTGCTGATCGGTGAGGTCATCCGGGCGCAGGACCGTGGCAAGGCAGTGGGCATGGTGCAGTCGGGCTGGGCCCTGGGTTGGGGGCTGACGGCGATCCTGTATGCGCTGCTGTTCTCCTGGCTGCCGGCCGAGCAGGCCTGGCGTGCGCTGTTCCTGCTGGGGCTGGTGCCAGCGGTCTTCGTGATCTTCGTCCGTCGCCTGGTCAAGGACCCGGAGGTCTATCGCCAGGCCAAGGCCGAGGAAAAGGCCGAGGCGCCTTCGCATTTCTACGAGATCTTCGCCCCCGGCATGCTCTGGACCACCGTGCGCGCCTCGCTGCTGACCACCGGCGCTTTGGGTGGCTACTACGCCATCACCTCGTGGCTGCCGACGTTCCTCAAGAACGAGCGCGGCCTGAGCGTGCTCGGCACGGGCGGCTACCTGGCGATGGTGATCGTCGGGTCCTACATCGGCTATGTGGTCAGCGCGTACCTGTCGGACCTGCTGGGGCGCAAGAAGAACTTCATCCTGTTCGCCGTCGGCTCGTTCATCATCGTGCTGCTGTATACGCAGATGCCAGTCAGTGACGGCGTGATGCTGTGGCTCGGGTTCCCGCTGGGCTTCTTTGCCTCGGGCATCTTCAGCGGCATGGGCGCGTTTCTGACCGAACTGTTCCCGACTCGGGTGCGGGGCTCGGGGCAGGGCTTCTGCTACAACGTCGGCAAGGTCATCGCTGCACTGTTCCCGCTGCTGATCGGCTTGCTCGGCGAAAAGATCCCTTTGGGCCTGGGTATCGGCGTGTTCTCTGCGGTGTCTTATGGCGTGGTGATCGTGGCGGCGCTGAGCCTGCCGGAAACCCGCGGCAAACAACTCCAGGCGCGCTAAGGTAGGCCTATGAACATCGACACGGGAGCACGTCAGGTGAAACCCCTGCTACTCAATTGCGACATGGGCGAAAGTTACGGCAGCTGGCATATGGGCCTGGATGCCGAGGTGATGCCCTATATCGACTGCGCCAACATCGCCTGCGGCTATCACGCCGGCGACCCGGGCATCATGCGCCGCACCGTGGCCATGGCGCTGGAGCACGGCGTGACCATCGGCGCGCACCCGGCCTATCCGGACCTGGTCGGCTTTGGCCGCCGCTCCATGGCCTGCAGCCCGGAAGAAATCCGCGACCTGCTGCATTACCAGATCGGTGCCCTGGACGGCATCTGCAAGGTGCTCGGCGGCCGCGTGGCCTATGTGAAGCCCCACGGCGCGTTGTACAACGACATGATGGCCGACCCGCTCAAGCTGCGCACCGTGCTGGAAGCCGTGGCGGCCTATGGCAGCGGCCTGCCGCTGATGCTCATGGCCACCGCCGACAACCGCGCGGCTCAGGCGCTGGGCGATGAAGTCGGTGTGCCGCTGTGGTTCGAGGCCTTCGCCGACCGCGCCTACACCGCCAGTGGCCACCTGGTCTCGCGGCGCCTGCCCGGCGCGGTGCACCATGACCCGGCACAGGTGGTTGAGCAGGCTTTGCGCCTGGCCCGCGGCGAAGCGCTGGTGGCGGCGGACGGCAGTGCGCTGAAACTGTCGGCCAGCACCCTCTGCGTGCATGGCGACAATGACAGTTCGGTAGCCGCCGTGCGGCAGATCCGTCAGGCCCTCGATGCGCTGGGGGCGCGATGAAGCTGCGTATCGAAGTCGTGGCCATCGACAGCCTGATGGTGCGCCTGTTCGACCGTATCGACGAAGCCAACATGCCGTGGATGCTTGCCGCCAGCCAGCGCCTTCGTGCGGCGTTCGGCGAGCACCTGGTGGACTTGGTGCCGTCCTACACCACGTTGATGTTGCAATCCGACTTGTCGCCAGGCGAGGCGAGGGCGCTGATCGGCCAGGCGCTGGACGGCTTGCAGCCGGATACCGGCAGCGGTGGCCGGCACCATGAAATCCCGGTGTGGTACGACGTCAGCGTCGGCCCGGAGCTGCCCGTGCTGGCAGCGCGCAGCGGGCTGAGCGAAGCTGAGGTGATCCGCCTGCACAGCGAACGCGAATACCCGGTATTCGCCCTTGGCTTCGCCCCCGGCTTCGGCTTCATGGGGCTGGTCGACGAACGCCTGGCCAGCCCGCGCCTGAGCACCCCGCGCAAGCGCGTGGCGGCGGGCAGCGTGGGCATTGCCGAACGCCAGACGGCGGCTTACCCCGCGGTATCGCCGGGCGGCTGGAACCTGATCGGGCGCACGCCGGTGCGCCTGTTCGACCGCGAACGCGAGGGCTATAGCCTGCTGCAACCGGGCGACCGGGTGCGCTTCGTGGCGGTGTCGCGTGACGAGTTCCTGGCCCTGGGCGGCGATGTGGAGGCGCAAGGATGAAGCGGTTGAAGATCGAAGCCAGTACTGCCCTGTGCCAGATGCAGGATGCCGGGCGTTTTGGCGTGCGCCACCTGGGCGTGACCCAGGGCGGGGCGCTGGACTGGGTGGCGATGCATTGGGCCAACTGGCTGCTGGGCAACCCGCTGGGTGCGCCGGTGGTCGAGGTGGCGCTGGGTGGCTTTGCGCTGGTGGCCGAGCAGGATTGCGTGCTGGCGCTGGCCGGGGCTGACCTGGATGCACGGGTGGATGACCAGCCACTGCTGCCATGGCGCAGCTTTGGCCTGGCCAAAGGGCAGCGCTTGACCCTGAAGCAGCCGAAGCAAGGTGTGCGGGCGTACCTGGCAGCCCCGGGCGGGTTCCAGGGTGAAGATGTGCTGGGCAGCTGTGCCACGGTGGTGCGCGAGGAGCTGGGTGGCATCGATGGGCGGGGTTTAGCGCTTGGCAAAGGGCAAACGCTCACCTTTGCCGGTGGTTCGCCGGCTTTGCGTGAGGTGCCGGCGGCCATGTGCCCGTGCTATGTGGCAAAGCCTGTGCTCGACCTGGTGATGGGCGCGCAGATCGGTGACTTCAGCGGGACCAGTCTGTTCGAGGCGTTCAACCGTGACTGGACGTTGGATAGCCGCGCCGACCGCATGGGCATTCGCCTGTTGGGGCCTCAGCTGGCCTATCAGGGGGCGCCGATGATTTCCGAAGGGATTCCGCTGGGGGCGGTGCAGGTGCCACCGGACGGGCAGCCGATCGTGCTGCTCAATGACCGGCAAACCATTGGCGGCTATCCGCGGCTGGGGGCGTTGACGCCGTTGGCGTTGGCGCAGCTGGCGCAGTGCATGCCGGGGGCGGTGGTGCGGTTCAGGGCCGTCGTGCAGGAAGAGGCCTGGCGGGAGCAGCAGGCATTGCTGGGGCGTTGGTTGTAAGGCTACCGGCCTCTTCGCGGGCAAGCCCGCTCCCACAGGTACGGCGGGAATTGCTGAGGAAGCGGGCTTGCCCGCGAAAGGGCCGGGCCTGACAACATCATTTGGACAGGTAACGCATGCCGTCCTCCAACCCCTGCAAGGTCAGCGGATACATCTTGTCCTCGATCAGATCCCGCACCAGGTGGGTCGATGCGGTGTAGTCCCAGGCCTGCTTGGGATACGGGTTGATCCAGATGATCTTCCTGAATTTCTCCATGAAGCGCTGCATCCACACATACCCGGCTTCTTCGTTCCAGTGCTCGACGCTGCCCCCCGGCTGAGTGATCTCATACGGCGCCATGGCCGCATCGCCGACAAACACCACTTTGTAGTCGTCACCGTACTTGTGCAGCAGGTCGAAGGTGGAGAAGCGCTCGGAAGTGCGTCGCAGGTTGTTCTTCCATACCGACTCATACACGAAGTTATGGAAGTAGTAGTACTCCAGGTGCTTGAACTCGGTCTTGCAGGCCGAGAACAGTTCTTCGCAGACCTTGATGTGGGCGTCCATCGAACCGCCGATGTCGAACAGCAGCAGCAGTTTCACTGTGTTGCGCCGTTCCGGGCGCATCTGGATGTTCAGTAACCCGGCGTCACGCGCGGTGTGGTCGATGGTGCCGTCGATGTCGAGCTCCTCGGCGGCGCCTTCGCGGGCGAACTTGCGCAGGCGGCGCAGGGCCAGCTTGATGTTGCGCGTGCCCAGTTCGACCTGGTCGTCGAGGTTCTTGTATTCGCGCTGGTCCCAGACCTTGACCGCCTTGCCCTGGCGCTTGCCGGCCTCGCCGACGCGGATGCCTTCGGGGTTGAACCCGCCCGAGCCGAACGGGCTGGTGCCGCCGGTGCCGATCCACTTGTTGCCACCGGCGTGGCGTTCCTTTTGCTCTTCGAGGCGCTTCTTGAACTCCTCGATGAGTTTGTCCAGGCCGCCCAGCGACTGGATCTGCGCGCGTTCCTCGTCGGTCAGCGAGCGCTCGAACTCCTTGCGCAGCCATTCATCGGGGATCAGCGCCTCGATGTGCCGGTCGAGGTTTTCCAGGCCCTTGAAGTAGGCGGCGAACGCACGGTCGAACTTGTCGAAGTGGCGCTCGTCCTTCACCAGGACGGCCCGGGCCAGGTAGTAGAAGGCGTCCATGTCGGCGAACACCACGCCTTTTTGCAGGGCGTGGTGCAGGTCGAGCAGTTCGCGCACCGAAACCGGCACCTTGGCCGCACGCATTTCATTGAACAGGTTGAGCAACATGGCCCGGCTCCTGTCAGCGGTTGCCGCGCCGGCTCATGAAGGCCAGGCGCTCGAGCAGTTGCACGTCCTGCTCGTTCTTCACCAGGGCGCCGGCCAGCGGCGGGATGGCCTTGGTCGGGTCACGTTCGCGCAGTACCGCTTCGCCGATGTTGTCGGCCATCAGCAGCTTGAGCCAGTCGACCAGTTCGGAAGTGGAGGGCTTTTTCTTCAGGCCCGGCACCTTGCGTACATCGAAGAACACGTCCAGTGCCTCGCTGACCAGCGACTGGCTGATGTTCGGGTAGTGCACGTCGACGATCTGCTGCAGGGTGCTGCGGTCAGGGAAGGCGATGTAGTGGAAGAAGCAGCGGCGCAGGAAGGCGTCGGGCAGCTCCTTTTCGTTGTTGGAGGTGATGATGATGATCGGGCGCTGCCTGGCCTTGATGGTCTCGTCGATTTCGTAGACGTAGAACTCCATCTTGTCGAGTTCCTGCAGCAGGTCATTGGGGAACTCGATGTCGGCCTTGTCGATCTCGTCGATCAGCAGGATCACCCGCTCGTCGGCCTCGAAGGCCTCCCACAGCTTGCCTTTATTCAGGTAGTTGCGCACATCGTGGACCTTGTCCACACCCAGCTGCGAGTCGCGCAGGCGGCTGACCGCGTCGTACTCGTAGAGGCCTTGGTGGGCCTTGGTGGTGGACTTGATGTGCCAGGTGATCAGGCGTGCGCCGAACGAGGCCGCCAGCTGCTCGGCGAGCATGGTCTTGCCGGTGCCCGGCTCGCCCTTGACCAGCAGCGGGCGTTCGAGGGTGATGGCCGCGTTCACCGCCAGTTTCAGGTCGTCTGTGGCGACGTAGTCGCGGGTGCCTTCGAACTTCATGGGTCTGTCCTCTGCAGGGTGCCTATCGTTTGCCAACGACTATAACGCGGCCCCAGGCAGGTGGAAACGCAGACCGGGTATTCAGTCCCTGAATGGCTCGTCACGAAGCTTCAGTCAGACTTGGGCGCTGGCTGTTCATAGCGTGCATTGAACGCCTCGATGAAGCCGTTGCGCAGTATCTGCAAGAATGCCTCGAAACCACTGATGTTCTGCTGGTGCACACTGCCGCTGAGCTCGACGCGGGTGGCGAACTGGTTTTTCGGCTGGTTCTTCAGCACGGTCTCGGTGGCACCTACCACCGCTTCCCAGACCGAGCGGAAGAACCCTTTGTCCTTTTCCTCCACGTCCTGCTGCCAGTCGAATACATCGACATCGCGCAGCAGCGGCTTGATGTAGCCATTGAGCCTGCCATTCTCGGCCTGGGCCTCGATCACCACATCCCCGTGCCCGGCATTGAAATCGAACTTGCCGTAGGCGCTGGCGAAGTCATTGAGCCGGCGCAATTCGATGCCGGTGGCACGCAGCCGGAACTCGAAATCATCGAAGTCGCTGAACGGGTCGAAGGTGGCGCGGCTTTCCACCTTGGCGTCCCCGGCTATCAGCGCAGTCCCGTCGAAACTGGCGTCGCGTCGGCCTTTTTCGTCGCGCACATTGGTCAGGTTGCGGATATCGGCGTTCAGCTGCGTGGCTTTCAGGTCGACCCGTGGCTTGGAGTTGAAATTGCGAAAGGTCAAGGTACCGTCTTCGACGTGCACTTCGTTCAGGGTGATCGGCAGCAGCTTGTCCAGCTGCTGGCGCCAATCGGTGCCCTGGCCCGTCTGCGAGGCCTGTTTGTTGCCGCCGTCAACGAAGTTGAGTACGGGGCGGGCGAACGCCACCTTGGCCACCACGGCCTTGTCGTAGATCAGCGAATGCCAGCTCACCGACAGGTCGATCAACGGTGCCTCCAGGAACGGAACCGGCACCTTGCCGCTGGTCTTGACGATTTTCAGGCCGTTGATCTGATAGGCGCCGCGCCACCAGGCCAGGTCGACATCGGTGACCTGGCCACGGTATTCGCCCATGTCGGCCAGTTTGTCGTTGAGGTAGTCGCGCACCAGGTAGGGCAGGGCAACATGCAGTGCCACCAACAGCACGACCAGGCTGGCCAGGCCGATCAACGGCCAGCGGTAGCGAGCTTTCATCGCAGGGTTCTCCAAAGCCGGTCGAGCGGTTGACCACGCCGCGCCTGGCTTGGTTCGAACGGGCTTTACGGGGTGCCGGGGCAGGCTTACCCTTGAGGTCTTTCCCTGCTCTTTTCATGTCAAGGACCCTGCCATGAGCCGTATCTACGCAGACAACGCCCATTCCATCGGCAACACGCCGCTGGTGCAGATCAACCGCATCGCCCCGCGCGGGGTGACGATCCTGGCCAAGATCGAAGGGCGCAATCCGGGCTACTCGGTCAAGTGCCGGATCGGCGCCAACATGGTCTGGGACGCCGAGAGCAGTGGCAAACTCAAGCCGGGCATGACCATCGTCGAGCCGACTTCGGGCAACACCGGTATCGGCCTGGCGTTCGTCGCCGCCGCCCGTGGCTACAAACTGATCCTGACCATGCCAGCCTCGATGAGCCTGGAGCGCCGCAAGGTGCTCAAGGCACTGGGTGCAGAGCTGGTGCTGACCGAGCCGGCCAAGGGCATGAAGGGCGCTATCGAGAAGGCCAACGAAATCGTGGCGTCCGACCCTGCCCGGTACTTCCTGCCGGGCCAGTTCGACAACCCGGCCAACCCGGCGATCCACGAGAAGACCACCGGGCCGGAGATCTGGAACGACACCGACGGCGCAGTCGATGTGCTGGTTGCCGGCGTGGGTACCGGTGGCACCATCACCGGCGTGTCGCACTACATCAAGCACACCCAGGGCAAGTCGATCCTGTCGGTGGCGGTCGAGCCGCTGGCTTCGCCGCTGATCAGCCAGACCCTGGCCGGTGAAGAGCTCAAGCCCAGCCCGCACAAGATCCAAGGCATCGGCGCCGGTTTCGTGCCGAAAAACCTCGACCTGTCGATTGTCGACCAGGTCGAGACCGTGACCGACGAAGAGGCCAAGGCCATGGCCATCCGCCTGATGCAGGAAGAGGGCATCCTCTGCGGTATTTCCTGTGGCGCGGCGATGGCAGCCGCAGTGCGTCTGGCCGAAAAACCGGAGATGCAAGGTAAGACCATCGTCGTAATCCTGCCCGACTCGGGCGAGCGCTACCTGTCCAGCATGCTGTTCAGCGACCTGTTCAGCGAGCAGGAAAACCAGCAGTAATCGGCCCGGCCGCTGATCCGGCGCAACATTCGGCGGCCTGGTTCATTGCAAAATCTTCATGAGTGAGATTCCGCCCGGGTTGTTTTTACCCGGGCGGGATGGGTTTATGATGGCCGGATGATTTTTCTGGGAGCTGGCAGCGCTGGCCTGCTCCCACTCCAAGGAGTGTTGCATGACCTTTTCCTTCCTCGCCAAGGCAGGTGTGCTGCTGGTGTTCTTCGGCAGCGTGCTGTACGTGCACCTGCGCGGCAAGGCACGCCTGCCGGTACTGCGCCAGTTCGTCAACCATTCGGCGCTGTTCGCACCTTATAACAGCTTGATGTACCTGTTCTCCGGGGTGCCGTCCAAGCCCTACCTGGACCGCCAGCGTTTCCCGGAGCTGGATGTGCTCAAGGACAACTGGCAGGTGATCCGCGAGGAGGCCATGCGCCTGTTCGACGAGGGGTACATCCGTGCCGCCGAGAAGGACAACGACGCCGGCTTCGGCTCGTTCTTCAAGAAAGGCTGGAAGCGCTTCTACCTGAAGTGGTACGACAAGCCGCTGCCGTCCGCCGAAGCCCTGTGCCCGAAAACCGTCGAGCTGGTCAGCAGCATTCCCAACGTCAAGGGGGCGATGTTCGCCCTGCTGCCCGGTGGCAGCCACCTGAACCCGCATCGCGATCCGTTTGCCGGCTCCCTGCGTTACCACCTGGGCCTGTCGACCCCCAACTCCGACGCCTGCCGCATCTACGTCGATGGTGAGCAATACGCCTGGCGTGACGGTGAAGACGTGATGTTCGACGAGACGTATGTGCACTGGGTCAAGAACGAAACCGACGTGACCCGGGTGATCCTGTTCTGCGACATCGAGCGCCCGCTGAGCAGCCCGCTGATGACGCGCATCAACCGTAAGGTCAGTGCTTTCCTCGGCCGCGCCACGGCGCCGCAGAACACCGATGACGAGCGTGTGGGCGGGATCAACCAGGCCTATGCCTGGAGCAAGCGCTTCAGCAACAGGATCAGCAGCCGCATGAAGCAGTTCAAGCGCGCCAATCCCAAGGCCTATCGCATCCTGCGTCCGGTGCTGGCGGTGGTGGTGGCCTATTTCCTGTACCGCTGGCTGTTCTGAGGCAGGTCTGGCCTCTTCGCATCGAACCGCCGCGAAGAGGCCAGCTCAGGCTATTGCTCAGCCTCTGATTCACCGCTATATTCCGAAACACTTCTCTTCCCCGAAGACCCGATCATGCCAGCCATCCCTTCCACCACATGCTTTGCCCTCGCGCCAGTCGCGGGCATTGTCGTGCGTGGCAGCCAGCAGCCGGTCATGATCAGTCACTACCCACCACCTGTCAGTGGCGTCGTAGGCGGCGTAGCTCCGCCTCCTTGCGTGGTCGTACTGGGCTGATCGGCTTCTGGCCGCTCCCCTTCGTACCCGCAACCTACTGAACACGGTCGGCACCTTCCCTCGCTGAAGTTAACGCCCGCCGTCTGGCTTATTCGCCTTATATCAGGTGGCAATACATGTCTGTCTTCAACAAAGCATCCGTGGCCTCGGCGGCCACCACCAGCCTGTTCGTCCTGCTCTGGAGCAGCGGCGCGATCGTTTCCAAGCTTGGCCTGGCCCATGCCAGCCCCTTCGCCTTCCTGTTGCTGCGCTCGGCGCTGGCCTTGACCGGCCTGCTGCTGATCGGTCCGTTGCTTGGCCTGCGCTGGCCACGAACACGGGGGGCGATCCTGCGTGCCTTGGGCACCGGCTGCGTGCTGCTCGGCGCCTACCAGATCTTCTACCTGCTGGCGCTCAACACCCACGTCACCCCTGGCGTGATGGCCACGGTAATGGGAGTACAACCGATCCTCACCGTGGTACTGATGGAGCGCCAGCGCTCCTGGAGTCGCCTGTTCGGCCTGGGCCTGGGGCTTGCTGGTCTGGTCATGGTGGTCTATCAGGGCATCAACCTGGGCGGGGTGTCGCTGCTCGGTATGCTGTTCGCCCTGCTGGCACTGGCCAGCATGACCTTTGGCTCGATCCTGCAAAAGCGCATCACCGACAACCCGATGGGCACACTGCCGTTGCAGTACATCGCCGGTTTTGCCCTGTGCGCGGTGTTCGCGCCGCTGCAACCGCTGCACGTCGAGTGGACCGGTGGTTTTGTCGGGGCGCTGCTGTGGATGGGGCTGGTGGTGTCGCTGCTGGCGACCCTGCTGCTGTACCGGCTGATCGCCAAGGGTAACCTGGTCAACGTCACCAGCCTGTTCTACCTGGTGCCGGCCGTGACCGCGGTGATGGACTTCATGATCTTCGGCAACCGCCTGGCGCCGCTGAGCCTGCTGGGCATGGGGCTGATCGTGGTCGGCCTGCTGTTCGTGTTCCGCAAGCCGGCGGCGCGGCTGGCCGAGGCGTAAGGCCTAGCGCAGCTCTTCGGGGATGGCGTGGCGCAACACGCCTTCCTCGAAGTCCAGGGTGCCGGCTTCGCGCTGGGTCAGCAGGTAATAAAGAAGGGTGTCGGCCGATTGCCTTTCCGGCACTTCAACGGCCAGCATCCTCACTGCTTTTTCCACCTCGCAGGTGCAGCCGAACTCGGTCAGGGCCGCGTGCACCTGCTCCACGGTTTCCGGTGGCCTGACGACGACCCGGAATACCGACGCCCCGGCGCTTTGCTGCAAGGCGTCGAACCAGGCCTGGTCACCCTCGTGGCGGATGCTGATGATGTCGCCCGGGGCAATTCCATAGACGTGGAAGGGGATGCTGTCGACCCGATAGCCCCCTGCGGCCGCCCGTGTCCACAAGCCTTCCACCGAGGCGGGCGGGTAACCGCTCGCGTCCTGTTCCAGGCGGAACAGCACCTTCTTGACTGTGTTGCTCATGGTCCGCATCGCCTCACGTGCGCGCCGGGCGCAGCACCAGCCACAGCGCCACGCCAATCAACATGCCACCGTACAGGTGCGCCATCGACAGCGGCTCGTCCAGCAGCCAGGCGCCCCACAGCACACCGAACACCGGAATGAGGAAGGTCACCGTACTGGCCTTGACCGGCCCGATCTCGGCCAGCAGGCGGAAGTACAGGATGTAGGCGAAGGCGGTGCACAGCAGGCCCAGGCCCAGCAGCGACAGCCATACCTGCCAGCCGCCCCAGCTTGCCGGTGGCTGGGTCAGGGCGCTCCAGGCGAACAGCGGGCTCAGCATCAAGGTGGCGCCGAGCATGCTGCCCAGTGCCGACAGGCGGCTGTCCAGGCCGCTGATCCAGCGCCGGGCGAGGAAGCCGGCGAAGCCGTAGCAGGTGGTGGCGGCCAGGCAGGCCAGGGCGCCTTGCACCAGGGCCATGTCCAGGGCGACCGGGCCGGCGCCGCTGAGAATGCCGACCCCGAACAGGCCGAGGAAAATGCCGCCCAGCTTGGGCAGGGTCATGGCTTCGCGGAAGAACAGCGCGCCGATCAACACCCCCATCAGCGGAGTGGTGGCGTTGAAGATGGCCGAATAGCCAGCGGGCAGTACTTGTGCGGCCACGGAATAGAAGGTAGCGGGTATCCCCGAGTTGATCATGCCCAGCACCAGGCAGGCGCCGAGCTTGCCATCGAAGTTCCAGCGCACCCGGGTGGCGGCGAGGATGGCGATCAGGCCCAGGCAGGCGATGGCGACACGGAAGAACGCAGTGGGGATCGTGCCTAGCTCCGGGGCGATGATGCGCATGAACAGGAAGCTCGCCCCCCAGACAGCGGCAAGGGTCAGCAGGCGGGCTAGGGCGATGGGGCTCACAGCGGTCTCCGAGGATAGGGCAGGGCGCGAGTGTACGTGACTCGTTGGGGCGATTCTTGTGCTTTCTTGCGCTGTAAACCTGTATCGGCCTCTTAGCGGGCACGCCCGATCCCACATGACCTGTACTGGGCTTTGCGGCGGTGACACCCTGGGGGAGCGGGTTTACCCGCGAAGAGGCCGCTACAGGCTAATCTCATAAGCTCACCCAGCCCCGAGGTCCTTAGCATGCCCCAGCCCTGGCCCGCAGCCGATATCGCCCGGACGATCCTCGACGGCTTCGACAACTACCGCGAGCACTTTCGCCAGATCACCCTGGGCGCCCGCGAGCGCTTCGAGCAGGCGCGCTGGCAGGACATCCAGCGTGCCTCGGCGGCGCGCATCAACCTGTATGAAGAGAAGGTCGCCGAGGTCAACGGCTGGCTGCGCCAGGCTTTTGCGCAAGCGGTGTTGCTGGATGTGGAACAGTGGCCGCTGGTGAAAAACGCCTACATCCGCCTGATCGACCCGCGGCTGGACGACGAGCTGGCGGAGACTTGGTACAACTCGCTGTTCTGCAGCCTGTTCAGCCACGACCAGATCAGCGACGGCTGCATGTTCATCCACACCACCCGGCCGTCGATTCGTGCCCACGAGCGCGCGGCGCAGACCCGCATCTACACGCTCGGGGCCGGCCTGAAGAGCCTGCTGCGGGCCATCTTCGCCGATTACCCGTTCGACGCGCCCTACGGTGACCTGGAAGGTGACCTCGTACGCCTCGAGGAGCAACTGCGCGAATGCCTGCCAGACTGGGTGTGCAAGGACCCGGCGCTGGCCGTGGAACTGTTCGTACCGGTGCTGTACCGCAACAAGGGCGCCTACCTGGTCGGCCGCCTGTACAACAGTGACGAGCAGTGGCCGTTGGTGATCGCGCTGCTGCACCGTGAGGGCCATGGCATCGAGGCCGATGCCTTGATCACCGACGAGGCCGAGGTGTCGATCATTTTCTCGTTCACCCGTTCGTATTTCATGGCCGATGTGCCGGTGCCGGCGGAGTTCGTCAACTTCCTCAAGCGCATCCTGCCGGGCAAGCACATTGCCGAGCTGTACACCTCGATCGGCTTCTACAAGCAGGGCAAGTCAGAGTTCTACCGCGCCCTGATCAACCACCTGGCCAGCAGCGACGACCGCTTCGTCATGGCCCCTGGGGTGCGCGGCATGGTCATGAGCGTGTTCACCCTGCCGGGCTTCAACACCGTGTTCAAGATCATCAAGGACCGCTTCTCGCCGTCCAAGACCGTGGACCGCGCCACGGTGATCGACAAATACCGGCTGGTGAAAAGCGTTGATCGGGTAGGGCGCATGGCCGATACCCAGGAATTCGCCGATTTCCGCTTCCCGCGTGGCAAGTTCGAGCCCGAATGCCTTGCCGAGCTGCTGGAAGTGGCACCCTCGACCGTGGCGCTTGAAGGCGACACGGTGCTGGTGCGCCACTGCTGGACCGAGCGGCGCATGACCCCGCTCAACCTGTACCTGGAGCATGCCAGTGAAGGGCAGGTGCTCGAAGCGCTCGAGGACTACGGGCTGGCCATCAAGCAACTGGCGGCGGCGAACATCTTCCCGGGTGACATGCTGCTGAAGAACTTCGGCGTTACCCGGCATGGGCGGGTGGTGTTCTACGACTACGACGAAATCAGCTTCCTGACCGAGGTGAACTTCAGGCACATCCCGCCACCGCGCTACCCGGAGGATGAGATGTCTGGCGAGCCGTGGTACTCGATCGGGCCACACGATGTGTTTCCCGAGGAGTTTCCGCCGTTTCTGTTTGCAGATATCGGCCAGCGCCGGCTGTTCAGCCGGTTGCATGGGGAATTGTATGATGCGGACTACTGGAAGGGGCTGCAGGCGGCGATCCGTGAAGGCAAGGTGATCGACGTGTTTCCGTATCGGCGCAAGGCTCGCTGAGCTCAACCCTTCAGGCACTTCAGTTCACTGAAGTCGCTGCGCACCTTGGCCAGCCGCTCCTGCAGGTATTGGCGTTGCGCCGGGGTACTCAGGTGCAGCAGGTCGATCAACAGGCTGCGGGCCTGCTGCTCGGTATTCTGGTAGGCGGCGCGGTATTCAGGCGTCCACAGGCTCTCCTTGCGTTGCAGCAAGGTGGCCATGCGCGGCGCGAAGCTGGCGTCGTTGCGCTGGTTCATGGCCAGCATCAACTGTTGCTGCCAGTGCTGGCGGTTGGCGATCCACTGGCGGTTCTGGTCACCCAGCGCTTGCGACCAGGCCTGGACACGCTGGTGTTGGGCGGGATTGAGTTCACCAAACCAGTTGTTCAGGCGTTTTTCCATGCGTTCGCTGCGGCGGGCTATCTGCCGGGGCAGCGGGGTGTCGACGTACTCCTTCTGCCGCTCGCTGATATCGTCGTTAAAGGCCTGCTGCATCTCGGCTACCTGCTTGTCGCTCATGCCGCGCAGCAGTTCGGTGGCCGAAGGGGTGATCGCTTCCGCTACCCGGCCGATTGCCTGGCGTGCCTCGACAGTGCGTTGCTGTAGGGCCTGGTCGGTCACCTGGTCCTTGGCGACCATGTCGCGCACCCGGTCGAGCCAGTCGAGGTAGCCCGGCAGCTGGGTCTTGCAGTGCCAGGCCAGGTGCTCCTTGAGCCGTTCGTCGAGCAATGCCTTCTGCTCGCGGTTCATCGCCAGGTAGTCGCCCAGCGACCAGGGCACCAGGTGGTCGAGGTTGCGGTACGCCAGGTCGATGCGGCTACAGGCCGCCAGTGCCACGGCGCAGGCGATGGCGATGAGCAGGGCTTTGCACAGGCGTACCGGCATGTTCAGGTCCTGGTGCTGACGGATACGGGTATGACGCAATGGGCGCCAGCGCGGTTCCGCCGCATCGGCGATCGGGCAGCGCAGTGGCTTCAGGTGTAGAATAGCCGCCTTGTCTTGAGGAACATCGGAAATGGCTCTGCTTGGGCGTTACAACAGTTTGCAAATCGTGAAACACGTGGAATTCGGCCTGTACCTGGACGGCGGCGCCGATGGCGAAATCCTGCTGCCCGGGCGCTACATCCCGAAGGACGCCGAAACCGAGGTCGACGACTGGCTGAACGTGTTCATCTACCTGGACAGCGAAGACCAGCTGATTGCCACCACCGAGAAACCCAAGGTGCAGGTTGGCGAGTTCGCCAGCCTCAAGGTCAAGGACATCAACGGTGCCGGCATCTTCCTCGACTGGGGCCTGTCCAAGGACTTGCTGATGCCGTATTCGGAAGAGTCACGCCAGCTGAAGATCGGCGATTACTGCGTGGTGCACGCCTATCTCGACAAGCGTACCCGGCGCATTACCGCCACCTCGCGCCTGGACCGCTACCTCGACCGCACCCCGGCTGATTATCAGGTTGGCCAGCCTGTCCAGTTGCTGGTGGCCGGCGAAACGCCGATGGGCTTCAAGGCCATCATCAACAACCGCCATTGGGGCCTGATCCACAAGAACGAAGTGTTCAAGTTCCTGCGTTCGGGCATGCATGTCGAGGGTTTCATCAAGGAAGTGCGCCATGACGGCAAGATCGCCCTGAGCCTGCAGCCGGTCGGCAAGGCCTTGGGCGACGACCTGCAGGCGCGCATCATGGCGCGCCTGGAGGGCGAAGGCGGGGTGCTGGCGGTGAGCGACAAGAGCGCTCCGGAACTGATCAGCCAGATGTTCAACGTCAGCAAGGGCAACTTCAAGAAGGCCATTGGTGGGTTGTTCAAGCAGGGGCGCATCGTCATCCATGACGATCGCATCGAAAAGGCCTGATCAGGCCTGCACGAAGGTCCGGAAGTCCAGCTGCTCGCCACCCGGGCGGGTGTCGCGCAGCAGCGAATCACGGTCGGCGCTCAGGGCCAGGCTGATGGTCGAGCGGCGCTTGCCGGGGTTGCGCACTTCCATCTGCTCCTGGTGAGCACGAAGGAAGTTGACCGGCACCTTCAGGTGCTGCAGCTCGTCGCTTTCCGGGGTGTGCAGCAGCAGGTTGACCCAGTCGGGCTGGCCCTTGCGCAGCAACGCCACCGGCACCTCGAACCACCACAGGTTGCGCTTGCGGTCGAGGATGGCGAACAGGGTGTTGGCGCTGGTCAGCACCGGGTTGGCCAAGGCCTGGTTACGGCGGGCGATGGCGGTGGGTTTGTCGAGTTTCATGCAGGTTCCTGCGGGTTGACGCTTGATTAGGGCTGCATTGTGAGGGGTGGCACCGGGCCTAGCAAGGTTTGAGGGCCTCTTCGCGGGCAAGCCCGCGAAGAGGCCAGTAGCCTCAACGGCTGATCGGTCTGCTCAACTCGGAGGTAGCCCCATCCGCCGTGGTCACCGTCGCCGTAAAGCTCTTGAGCTCACTGATATTCTTCAGCACCTGGGCAAACCGCGCCTGCCCCTGTTCATCAGTGCTCACCAGCACATCCCCCAGGTATTGCTCCGCCTCGGTCCCATCGGCCTGGGCATTGCCAAACACCTCGATGCGCAACAGGCTCGATACCGGCCCCTGCACCTCGCCACGCAGTACATTGCCTTCCAGGGCGATCAGCCGTGGCGCCTGCTGGTTGTGGTTGGGCAGCGGCTGGCACGGCGTGGGCTCGCCCTTGGCATCGCAAATGATCGCCTGGTCCTTCTTCGGCAGATCCGCACCGACCCCGCGCGATCCCACGTACAGCGCATGGGCCTGGGCCGGCACGCCAAAGACGATGGCGCCGGTACGCTGGTTCGGCACGCAGGAACCACCGGCTTCACAACGGCGGATGTCCCGGCTGTTACCCCAGATGCGATTGCCGCTCAGGCGCGTGGTGGTGACGTCCGGTTCCGGTCGCAAGGCTACGCCGATGCGGTTGCCGTGGATCAGGTTGCCGTCGAGGATGTTGCCTTCGCCGGTGACACTGACGCCAATCGAGTTACCGCTGAAGGTGTTGGCGCCCAGGTAGTTGCGCTTGCCCCAGTTGATCTGCAGGCCGTCGGAGTAGTTTTCGAAGCGGTTGCGCACCACGCTGTTGTCGTTGCCCAACAGGATCTCGATGCCCTGTGACGGCTCAGGGTTGGCCGGGGTCGAGCGAAACAGGTTGTCCGCCACCAGGTTGAACGCCGCGCCACGGGTCAGCTCCAGGCCATCGCCGTTGTCGATCAGCTGGTTGCGCAGGACTTTGTTGTTGACCGTGGTGGTGGCAGTCGGGTTGCCGGCACCGTCGTCGCCGGTGAGCATGATGCCGGCGCCGCCTTTGTTGGCGACGATGCGGTTGTCTTCGATGACGTTGCCGCTGGCACGGTTGACCAGGATGCCAATGCAGAAGTTGCGCACCTCCAGGCCACTCAGGTGCACGCCCTGGGTGTCGCGCAGCACCAGCCCCGGGTTGGTGGTGGTGCGCACGTTGGTGCCGAACTGGCCGGGCAGGGCGCCTGGGCAGGTGCGCACGCCCTGGTCCTTGATGTAGCCCGAGCCGTCGATGGCGATGTACTGGCCGTCACGGCCCCAGGGCAAGCCGGTGATCTGCACCGGGCCCTTGATCTCCGGCAGCGCACGGGTCGGGCGTATCACATAGGGCGGCTTGCCGACGGCTGCGATCTCGATGCGGTAATGGCCGGGGTTCTGGTTGCTGGTCTCGATGGCCCAGCGCAGGGTGCCGGGTTGGCCATCGTCGGCGTAACGCTCGACTTTCAGGGCTTCGCTGGCCGGTGCGGCGGCCAGGGCAGGCAAGGGCAACAACGGCAGCATGGCCGCGAGCAGGGGCATCAAACGCATGGGGCAGATATCCGGAAACTGTTGTTCTTATACGCAGGTTGGCAGCGATTCTAGGCCAGCCTTCGGACCTTGAGCAGTGCGCCGGGCCCTATTCGGTGCGATATTCGCCCGCAGATTCACCGCTTGGCTTGAACCGGGCAAATTGTTTGAAACTCTTGGAGAAAGTGCCCGGTCCACCGACTGTCGACACGGTCCACGTGTCTCTATTCGCAGGAGTTTTGCCATGAGCGGTACCAAAGACAAAGCCAAAGGCCTGGCCAACGAAGCGGTCGGTAACATCAAGCAGGGCGTCGGCAAGGTGACCGACAACGACAAGCTGCGGGCCGAGGGCAAGGCCCAGGAACTCAAAGGCGAGGCACAGCAGGTCAAGGGCAACGTGAAGGATGCGGTGAAGAAGCCTTAAGGTGGACAGACCTGTTTCTGCCTCTGTGAGAGGCGGAAACAGGTGTAGGCATTTTCTTCTGGCATGGCCGGGAGCAGTACATCACCGGCGCGGTCTATTAGACTTACCCGTTGTACTTACGAATCAAGGGGCGAAAGGAGACGCTATGATTTTCCCCGACCTGCGCGGCCTGCCCGTGCACCGCGTACTGGTACGCACCGTCAAGGAGTTCCTCGATGACGAGATGTCGACCTATGCGTCAGCAATGGCCTACCAGATGCTGTTTTCGCTGTTCCCGTTCCTGCTGTTTCTGATTGCGCTCATCGGTTTTCTGCACCTTCCGGATTTCTTCTCGTGGTTACGCCTGCAATCAGAGCTGGTGCTGCCGCCCCAGGCGCTGGAGCAGGTAAACCCGGTCATCGACCAGCTGCAGCAGTCCAAGGGCGGGCTGTTGTCGGTGGGTATCGTGATCGCCCTGTGGACTGCATCGGCCGGCGTGCGCCTGATGATGAGCGCCATGAATGCCGCCTATGACGTGCCTGAGGGCCGCCCGGTGTGGAAACGCATTCCTTTGTCGATCATCTATACCGTCGGTATTGCCGGCATGCTGCTGGCGGCAGCCGCGCTGATGGTGCTGGGGCCGCAGGTGATGGAGTGGATTGCCGCTCAGGTCGGCCTGCAGGAAGTGATCGTCACCGTATGGACCGTGCTGCGCTGGCCCGCCATCATCATCCTGATGATGATCGCGGTGGCATTGATCTATTACGTGATGCCGGACGTCAAACAGAAGTTTCGCTTCATCACCCCCGGCTCGGTGCTGGCGGTAGTAGTATGGATCATCGCCTCCCTGGGCTTTGCCTACTACGTCAAGACCTTTGCCGACTACAACGCCATGTATGGCAGCATCGGTGCGATCATCGTGCTGCTGCTGTATTTCTACATCTCTGCCGCCGTACTGTTGCTGGGCGCTGAAATGAATGCGGTGATCGAGCACATGTCCAGCGAAGGCAAGGACCCGGGCGAGAAGGATTTCGAGGGCGCCAAACCCCAGGAAACCCTCACCGTGCTCGGCCATGAACACCCGGTCGAGCCCCAACCGACCGAGCCGAACCCGCGATGATCCGTGACATTCTCAAGATGGGCGACGAGCGCCTGCTGCGCATCGCGCCGCCAGTGCCTGAACACCTGATCGGCAGCAGCGAATTGCAGCATTTGATCGACGACATGTTCGAAACCATGCACCACGTGGGTGGCGTAGGGCTGGCTGCACCGCAGATCGGCATCGACCTGCAGCTGGTGATCTTTGGTTTCGAACGCAGCGAGCGTTATCCGGATGCCGAGCCGGTACCACAGACCATCCTGCTCAACCCGGTGATCACCCCGCTGACCACCGAGATCGAGGAGGGGTGGGAGGGCTGCCTCT
>Ga0153918_1000305_pt1 | contig 26700 bp, 22 predicted proteins | sample TSFL002MetaG_FD_104687 | JGI IMG/M metagenome (GOLD analysis project Ga0153918, IMG submission 104687) | Attine ant fungus gardens microbial communities from Florida, USA - TSFL002 MetaG | ecosystem: Host-associated > Fungi > Mycelium > Unclassified | place: USA: Florida, Paynes Creek Historic... | reverse complement strand
TCAACACCGCTTTTGTTTAGCTTAATGGTGTTGTACATGTTAAGCAATACAGTAATGGCGCTGTAGGCGTTCTCTACACGGATGAGGGTTGCATTTACCGGAGCGCTGAGTACCTGATCGTTATTGACGATAACGATGGTTGCACCCGTGGTGTACAGATAAGATTCATATTTAGGATTAGCCAAAAAGCTCAGCGAGCCTGCTGTGGCTTCCTCAATTTTTGCCAAACGCTCAACGGCAGCCTGGGCATCGCCCTCTACGGTTCCGTTAAGTATCGAGCTGATCTGTTGTGCAGTAAATTGCATCCCGCAAATTTAGTTTTTAATTGATTATGATGTTAATAAAAGTTTAAGAGGGTAATTTTTCCTTACGTTATTGCGAGGAACGAAGCAATCTCTGTACAGTACCATTCAATATGCATGTTGGCTTTGCAGTGTAGAGATTGCATTGTTCCTTGCCATGACGTGTTGCTGTAACGTTATAGGAGTCTCCGGCTTTACTCCACTTCCAGCCCCTTAACATAACAAGTAATATGCTTCTTCACCGTCTTGGTCAGGGTGCTCAGGTTTGAATAATCGCTGGCCTCGGTAATGTCTTTTACCGTTCTGTCTTTCATCAAAATGCGGATGCTGCCATCGCCCACGCGGTAGGCGTTGTTACGGATCTCGTCCTGAAAAACAAAATAACGGCTTTCGTGCTCGCTTACGCCGTATTGTTTCATCGCCGCTTTTTGCAGTTGCCCCAGGTGATGGTGCGACGCCGGTTTGCTGGCAATATCTACCTTATATAATTTACGACTGATCAAATTACTGCATAGGGTAGAGAGGATCTTATCAGTGCTGGTTGCCCAGCCTTTAATAGCCGACATGATGTCCGCATCGTCCAGACAGGCAAATACTTCCAGGTGTGTGTCATCAGCCATAAACTCTTTTTTGGTGATGTTGTTGGCCAGAAAATGCTGCATAGATGGCGTAGCAAACAGTGGAAAGCCACTAAGCGATAGCTCGCGTGCGCGTTTCAATATCTTGCCCAGCATCTGTTCGCCGGCTATTACGGTTTTGTGCAAGTAAACCTGCCAGTACATCAAGCGGCGACTGATCAGGAAGTTTTCTATTGAATAGATCCCTTTTTCTTCTACTACAATATGGTCATCCTTTACATTCAGCATTTTGATCATACGTTCAGAGCTGATCACGCCTTCGGCTACGCCGGTAAAAAAGCTGTCTCGGTTCAGGTAATCCATGCGATCCATATCCAACTGGCTCGATACCAGCTGATGCAGGAAACGTTTGGGGTAGGTATCGTTAAAAATATCAATGGCCATTTGCAGCCTGCCGCCAAACTCGGTGTTAATGCGATGCATCATGCGGGTAGAGATATCCTCATGTGAGATGCCTTGCACAATGCTCTCCTCCAAGGCATGAGAGAACGGGCCATGACCAATATCATGCAGTAAAATGGCAACGGTAACGGCCTCTTGCTCGGCAGGCGAAATATCGGCGCCTTTGCTGCAGAGTGTCTCAATGGCGGTGCTCATCAGGTGCATGGCGCCAAGTGCGTGATGAAACCGGGTGTGCAGTGCGCCGGGATATACCAGGTGCGTCATTCCCAGCTGCTTAATGTAGCGCAGGCGCTGAAAATAGGGATGCTCAATGAGGTCGAACGCCAGGTCTGACGGTATGGTGATGAACCCGTAAACCGGGTCGTTTATGATTTTCTTTTTATTCAAGACGCTTGGATTGATTGCAAAAGTGTCAATTTATGGTAAACAACTACGCAGATTTTTGTTAATTTTTGTTAATTGGTTTTGGTAAGAATAACAAAAGCCGTCCTTTGCGGTTTATACCTGAACCAAAAGGGTAACATCGAATACTATGCAAGATACCACTATACTTTGGGCCGATGACGAGATCGACCTGTTGAAGCCCCACGTTTTGTTTCTGAACGAGAAAGGATACAAGGTGAAAACCGTAACAAACGGTAATGACGCTGTTGAAGAATTTAAAAACGGCTATTACGACCTGGTGTTTCTCGACGAAAATATGCCCGGCCTTACCGGCCTGGAAACCCTTGCTCAAATTAAAAATATTAACGGCGATGTGCCGGTGGTTTTAATTACCAAAAGCGAGGAAGAATACCTGATGGAGGATGCCATTGGCTCTAAGATTGACGATTATTTGATTAAGCCGGTAAACCCTAAGCAGGTGCTGCTAACCATTAAGAAATTAACGGAGAACAAGCGCCTGGTGAGCGAGAAGACCACCATGGCCTATCAGCAGGATTTCCGTAGCCTAGGGATGACATTGAATGAGAACCTGAGTTTCCAGGAGTGGACCGATGTTTATAAAAAACTGATCTTTTGGGAACTGTCTTTAGAAGGATTGGAAGATGCCGGTATGCACGAGATCCTGACACTACAAAAGGCCGAAGCCAACACACAGTTTTGCAAGTTTATAGAGAAGAACTACCTGAGCTGGCTGAAGCGTGATGACAAATGCCCTACACTTTCGCCAGATCTGTTCAAGCGCAAGGTGTTCCCTAAGATGGATGACCGTGGTCCGCTGTTTTTCATCCTGATTGATAATCTGCGTTATGACCAATTCCGTATCATCAACTCTATTATTTCAGAATATTTTCGTCTGGAGGATGAGGATACCTATTACAGTATCCTGCCAACAGCAACGCAATATGCCCGTAACGCCATTTTTAGCGGATTGATGCCGCTGGAAATGGAAAAACGTTTCCCCGGCATGTGGCAGAACGATGAGGATGAAGGCGGCAAAAACCTGTTCGAGGAGCAGTTTCTGGCCGATCAGCTGAAACGCACCCTGCGCCGGGATTGTAAGTTCTCTTATCATAAGATCCTGAATATTGATGAAGGCCGTTCACTGAATGAGTCTGTCAATAACCTGATGCGCAATGAACTGAACGTGGTGGTTTACAACTTTGTAGACATGCTTTCGCATGCACGTACCGATATGCAGATGATTCGTGAACTGGCCAGTGATGACGCCGCTTACCGCTCATTAACCCTGTCATGGTTTGAGCACTCGCCGCTGATGGATTTGCTTAAGTTTTTGGCTCAAAAACAAGTGCGCGTAGTTATTACAACAGACCATGGCACTATTAAAGTAAAGAACCCAAGCAAAATCATAGGCGACCGTAACACCAATACCAACCTGCGCTACAAGCAAGGCAAAAACCTCAACTTTATAGCCAAGGACGTGTTTCACATCAAAAACCCGCATGATGCCATGCTGCCTAAACTGCACGTAAGCAGCAGTTTTGTGTTTGCCAAAACTGATAATTATTTTGTATATCCTAACAACTACAACCAGTTTGTGAATTTCTATAATGAGACGTTCCAGCATGGCGGTATTTCAATGGAAGAGATGATTATACCGGTGGCCACGTACGGGCCGAAGTAAGATATCATGATCTCGATATCATTTCAACCAACGGGAGATTTTTTTGCCCCCAATGCTTTGCAAGTTGACTTAGCAATTGTATAAGGTTTCTCCTGTTGGTCAAAATGACAAAACAGAGATATTCATCCAGCCCCCATATCATCGCAAATCCATATCTTGCCGGGATGTTTGAGATTTGTTGTATAGGACACATTACTAATGACAAGGTAGCTAACAAAGAATCAGTGGTTTATATGCCCGGTGGTACCGCCTGGTATTTCTCGCAGGCACTGAGCCGCATGCCACTAAAGTATTTACTGGTTACTGCGTTGGGTGAGGCTGAGCTGCATTATGCCGAAGAATTGCGCAAAGCTAATATAATCGTAGAGGTACAGCCGAGCGAACATACCGTGTTTTTTGAGAACATTTATGGTGACAATAAAGATGAGCGCACTCAAAATGTTTTGGCAAAGGCCGATGCCTTTCGCGCCAATCAGTTAACGGCGACTGATGCAGCAATATTCCATCTGGGGCCATTATTGGCGGATGATATTTCTTTAGACCTGATCAAGACGCTCTCATGGAAAAGCAAAGTCAGCCTTGATGTGCAAGGCTACCTGCGCCGGGTTGAAAACCAAAAGGTTTATGCCCATAAGTGGGCAGCTTATGAAGATGCGTTACCGCACATCCATACACTTAAAGCGGATGTGGGCGAAGTGCTGGCGCTAACCGGTCAAAAAGAGCTGATGGATGGCGTGCGACACATCGCGTCGCTCGGCGTAAAAGAAATTGTGGTAACCAATGCCAGCAAAGGTTCTTTTATTTATGCTGATGATTACAGGATCGACATTCCGGCCTATATGCCTCATGTGGTAGTTGATACTACTGGCTGCGGCGACACTTACATTGCAGGCTATCTGTTTGCCCGTTCCCAAGATAAAACGGTAGAGGAGGCCGGCCATTTCGGCGCCGCTATGGCTGGGCTAAAGACTAAGCATGCCGGTGCTTTTAATGGCACGGTAGACGAGGTTGAGGAGTTCATGCGGGAGCGGGTTTAAAAGCAGATTGCATAACAAAGGGGGCATGTTGAGCGCCGTCGAAACACTTGCAAAGGGCTTGCCATATGCTAAAAAAGAAAATCTGGCCTTGCTCGCCCTTCGACAAAGCTAAGGATGACACCCTTTTTGCAAATTCTATCGCTGGAACGGACTCAATTGAACTTGCGTCAGAGATGCTTCGTTCCTCAGCATGACAAATCAATTAAACATCATCCCGCCCAGCCCTCTCTGTCCAAGCTCCTGAAATGAATTGCTTCGGCCAGGTGTTCCAGCAAAATTTCTTCACTGTCGGCAAGGTCTGCTATGGTGCGTGCTACTTTCAGTATGCGGTCATAAGCGCGTGCGCTAAGACCTAATTTCTCCATAGCTTTTTTCAATAGATTTTGTCCGGCATTATTGATTTTGCAGATATCGCGCACCATTTGCGGGCTCATCTGCGCGTTGGCGTGCAAATCGGGCTTGGCGCCGAAACGTTGGATCTGTATTTCACGGGCGCGAATGACACGATCGCGGATTAATTCGCTCTTCTCGGCCAGACGATCGCTGGCCAGTTCGTTAAAGTTTACCGGGGTAACTTCTACGTGCAGGTCAATACGATCAAGCAATGGTCCCGACACCTTGCTCAGGTATTTTTGTACCAGTCCTGGCGGGCAACTGCATTCTTTCTCCGGGTGGTTATAATAACCGCACGGACAAGGGTTCATGCTGGCCACCAGCATAAAACTGGCCGGATAGTCGACGGTAAATTTGGCACGTGATATTGTTACCCGGCGTTCTTCCAGCGGTTGGCGCATTACTTCTAACGCACTGCGTTTAAACTCGGGCAATTCGTCTAAAAACAAAACCCCATTGTGGGCCAGTGAAATCTCACCGGGCTGCGGATTAGTACCGCCGCCTACCAGCGCTACATCTGAAATAGTATGATGCGGGCTGCGGAATGGTCTTACCGTTACCAAGGCGTCGCTGGCGGCCAGTTTACCGGCTACCGAGTGGATTTTAGTGGTATCCAGCGACTCGTATAAACTCAACGGAGGCAAAATAGATGGCAGCCTGCGGGCCAGCATGGTTTTACCCGCTCCCGGTGGACCAATCAGTATTACATTATGACCACCTGCAGCGGCAATTTCCAGTGCGCGTTTTATATTCTCTTGTCCGCGCACATCGCTAAAATCACTGTCATAATTGCTCAGGCTGTTAAAAAATTCTTCGCGGGTATTTACTACTTCCGGTTTCAGGTTGCCCTCGCCATTGAAAAAGTCAGCTACCTGTTTAATGTTCTCTACGCCATAAACATCCAGGTCATTTACAATGGCCGCCTCGCGGGCGTTTTGTTTGGGCAGGATAAATCCTTTAAAACCTTCTTTTCGTGCTTGAATGGCAATGGACAATGCGCCTTTAATGGGCTGCAAGCCTCCATCTAATGAAAGCTCGCCCATAATGAGGTATTTATCAATATCGGTGTTTGCAATTTGCCCGGATGCCGCCAATACGGCCGAAGCGATAGTCAGATCATAAGAAGAGCCCTCCTTGCGGATGTCAGCCGGGGCCATGTTCACAATAATGCGCTGGCGCGGCATGCGGTAGCCGTTAGTACTCAGTGCGGTTTCAATGCGTTGTAACGATTCGCGCACGGCATTATCGGGCAGGCCCACAATGGCGTAATGTGGATTGCCGCCGCTAATGTTAACTTCTATGGTTATGGTAATGGCTTCGATGCCATAAACGGCGCTGCCAAAGGTTTTGACTAACAAAATTCGATAAGATTTTAAATCGTGAAGATAGGGAAATTATCGGTTGAAAGGTGTCATCTTTGGTAAGATATCGATTGAACACAATCTCGTCATTGCGAGAATCGAAGCAATCTCCGGATCTGCAAATCGGTTAGGCGTGTATACTTGCCCTCGCAGAGATTATTTAATTGATATTATTTGTGTTTTAAAGACATTAATGAGCTCACTTCGGTCGGTTATCTTCGTTCCTCGCAATAACGTTTGAATTATACTGATAAGGTTACATCACATCATCAATCATCCACCTTAAAAGCAACCGGCAAGTGTAACACTACCGGCACGTTTTTACCATGCAGCATGCCGGGTACCCATGCATTGGGTATCAGCTTAATGGCTTTCATAGCTGCCAGGTTTAGGTCATAACTGGCGCCTTGATAAATCTGGTAATCGCGTGTGTTACCGTTTTCATCAACAGTAAAAGAGATGATTACTTTGGCGCTGATTTTTCTGCGCTGTGCATCTGCCGGATAGGGCAGGTTATATTGCAGGTTGCGGTACATCAGGGCATCGCCGCCAAGATAAATAGGTGGGCGGTCAAGGCGTACAGACAGCGTGTCTTTGCCCCGTGGCACCTGGTAAATACGTATGCTATCAGCATGGGTGGCGCGGTGGTAAGTTAGCGCGTTGCGACTAAAATCATATTTATCACTCAGTCGCCACAGGTCGTCATAATACTTCCATTCGCCAACTTTCTGGCCGTCTTTATATTCTCCTTCAGCAATTACGCGGTCTTTGTAATTGTAATCGCGCCAAATGCCATTTTTCTTGTTGTTGGTGTAAAATCCGGTGGTTAGTATTTTGCCCGTCGGGCGATCATACAACGTATATTTTCCCTGTCTGATGCGGGGATCGCTTTTAAGCACAGTGTATTTTTCCTGTGTGTTCAGCGTGTCTTTTACGGCGGTGCGCGTGGCTTGGGCAAAGCCGCTTAAACCAAGCAGCGCCAGGCAAAAGGTGGTTATAGGTTTCTTCATGGTTAGTATAAAGTTAATGCAAAAAATTAATATTAGGTAGGCGATACCGTGTTGATCAGGTTTTATAGGGAAGGCTACAGTGCCGCATCCCAAAAAATATTTATCCTTTAATATATATTATTATAAAATATTAATGCTTTGCGCGTTACATTTACCTGTGTATTTACAGTACCCCACTAAATATGATTAAACCTTTAAGGCTATATATTTTTTTGCTGATAATGAGTTGCAATGCAACTGCGGTTTTAGCCCAGCAGCAACTGGTGTCTGAAGCGCGCCGCCAGGAACTGCAGCAGTTATCTGTAGTTTTGAATGATGCCTATAATGCAAGCCACCAAACTGCTATGCAGCGTGCATCGGGGCATAATTGGTTTACGCGGTTGCAAAAGCGCAATGGTAGCCTGATTGTGTTGCAGGGCGTAAATAGCCTGGGTTTTCCGCAGTATTTAAAAACCTACAACAACGTTATATCTGCTGCAACTACACAAACTAACACCGTGCAGGCCGGTGGTTCGCTTGGCTTAAACCTGAGCGGCTCAAGTGCAGTGCTGAATAACAAACTGGGTATTTGGGACGGCGGCTGGATATTATCTACCCACCAGGAGTTTGCGGGTAAAGCCATCGCTCCTAAAGATTTTGGCGCCAGCATTATTGAACATGCCACACACGTGGCGGGTACCCTGATGGCTAAAGGTGTTTATGCGCCGGCTAAAGGCATGGCTCCCGGTGCTGCTACACTGTTGGAATATGATTTCAATAATGACGTTGCCGAGATGACGGCGGCCGCAAGTTCGCTACTACTTTCCAACCACTCCTACGGCGGTCTTTCCGGCTGGAATTTTAACGATGATGAAAACCGTTGGGAATGGTACGGCCTGCCAGGAGATACCGAAGATTATACGTTTGGTTTTTACGATGCCCGGGCCCAGTCATGGGATAAAATTGCCTATAACGCACCTTACTATCTGATTGTAGAAGCTGCGGGCAACGCCCGGGGCGAAACCGGTCCGGCAGTGGGACAAACTTACTGGGGGTATCGCAGCCGTACTGATCAGACCTTGGTTAATAAGGGACCCCGCCCTGCAGGCATCAGCAGTAACGATAGCTATGATGTACTAAATAGTACCGCCAACGCTAAGAATGTGCTTACGGTAGCCGCGGTAAATCCTTTGCCGTTTGGTCCGGCCAATTCGCAGGATATATCGGTAGGTTATTTTAGTTCTTTTGGCCCGACGGATGACGGCCGGGTAAAGCCAGATATCAGTGGGATGGGAGTTAACGTGCTGTCTACTGATAATGCCAGTAATGCCTCATATGTCACCCTTTCGGGCACATCAATGTCGGCACCAAATGTTACAGGTTCGCTTTACCTGTTACAGGAGTATTATTCGCAAAAAAATGCCGGCAACTTCATGAAGTCTGCCACACTAAAAGGCTTGGCCTGCCATACTGCTTTTGATGCGGGCAACGTCGGTCCGGATTATATTTTTGGATGGGGGTTGCTGGATATGAAAAAAGCTGCCCAAGCCATTACCGACAATAACGGCAAAAGCCTGATTAAGGAAGCGCAGCTAAACCAGGGGCAAACATCAACGTATAACGTAGTAGCATCCGGCAACGGTGTACTGATGGCCACCATCTGCTGGACAGACCCGCAAGGTACCCCATCTGCTGACGGAACGCTGAACGATCGCACCCCCAAACTGGTGAACGATCTGGATATCCGCATCAGCGATGGTACCGCCACTTATTTGCCTTGGGTGCTTGACCCAACGCAACCAGCCGCACTAGCTACCAAAGGTGATAACATCCGCGATAACGTAGAGCAGGTGTATGTGCCAAATGCGGTTCCGGGGCGCGCGTATACCATCACCGTGTCACATAAAGGCACGTTGCAATCCGGCTCGCAACCATACTCACTGATTGCAACGGGCATCGGCGGGGTGGCATATTGTGCATCGGCACCGGCGTCTAATGCAGATTCTCGGATCAATAACATCACGTTAGCTAACTTAAACAATACACCTGCGGCGGGCTGTACTTCTTATTCTGATTATACCGCCACTACCGTTTTGTTGGAGCAGGGTAAAACCTATCCTATATCGCTTACATTGGGTACCTGTGGCGGTAACTTTAATAAAATTGCCAAGGTGTTTATTGATTACAATAGCGATGGCGCGTTTGACCCAACTACTGAATTGGCCGTTACCACCGGAACCATCAGCGCTACCGGAACATTTACCGGCAATATTACCATCCCCGGCAATGTTACCCCCGGCAATAACAGCCTGATGCGCGTAGTGCTGGCCGAAACATCAAGTGCCGATGCTGTGACCCCGTGCGGGACCTACGGCAAAGGAGAAACGCAGGACTACCGCGTGCAGTTTATCAAAACAGCAACCGATGCCGGGGCTATCGCCATCAGTACCAGCAACCCTACGGGGGCCTGTGCCGGTTTAACCAATTTAACCGTACGCATCAAAAACTATGGCAGCGCAACCATCAGCAACGTACCCGTTACAGTAACCATTACTGCATCAAATAATGCCGTAACAACCTTTACCGAAACCTATACCGGCTCCATTGAGGCACAGGCTGAGGCTGATTTTAACATGCAGGGCACTTTTATCGCCGTCGCCGGCAGTACCTATGTGGTAACTGCAGCCACTGGCCTGGCTAATGATCCGGTAACCGGTAATAATGCCTATACGGCTAACATTGTTACCGGTACGGCGCCAACGCCATCGGCTTTACAGGCATTTTTGTGTGCCGAGACAGGCATGTACCAACTTTCTGGCGTGGCAGATGGCGGTTTGCTGTGGTATAAAAATCAGAATGATGCGTTACCAATTACCGGCGGCACGCCTGCATTAACAGCCCAGGCACCGGTAAACAACACTTTTTATGCCGGGGTGAATGATTTTAGCGGTAGTATTGGCCCGACTACAAAAAGCCAGTATACCGATGGTGGTTATAATCAGTTTACACCAACAGTAACGGTTAACACCAAGGTGCCTGTTATTTTAGAGAGTGCGCGCTTGTATGTGGGCAACCCTGGTAGTATTACTTTTAATGTAACTAACGGCAGCGGACAAATTGTATCTACAACTACCATCAACGCGGTAGCCACCCGCACCACCCCGGCGGCCGGTGCGCAGGCTAATGACCCGGCAGATCAGGGCCAGGTTTATAAATTGAACTTGTTGCTGCCCGCGGCCGGTACCTACGGCATTACGGCGTCTTATGATAATACGGCAACGCTTTTCCGCAGTAATAACGGGGTAACGGGCTATCCTTACAATGTGGGTGGTGTGTTCAGTATTTTGTCTAACAATGCCACGTCATCTACCAATGCGGCTGATACGGCGTATTATAAAAACTTCTATTACTTTTTTTATGATCTGCATGTAAAAAGTGCAGGTTGTGCATCAACCGCACGTGTGCCGGTATCGCTAACCAAGCCTACCATAACTCAAGCTGATACTTTGCTTACATCCAGCGCAACCAACAGCAACCAATGGTATGAGGATACCACTGCTATTGCCGGCGCTACTAATAATACGTTTACCCCAAGTCATAGTGGCACTTACCGTGTGGCTACAACGCTAAATGGTGGATGTACTGTGTTTTCAGATCCGTTTGTATATGCGCGGAAGGCTAAGCATCCCGATGATTCAGAAATAGCTTTGGCGGTATTTCCGGTGCCTGCCAATGGTAAATTGAATGTGATCTTCACTGCCCAGCGTGATGATGCGCTTACGTTATCGTTGGTAAACAATGCGGGTCAAACAGTATACGCGCAGCAGCAGCAAATTAAAGCGGGTGGTTTTAGCACGGTTATGGATGTGAGCCGTGAAATAACGGGTACTTATGTGCTACGCATTAAACTGGGCAGCAAGATATATGGACGCAAAATATTTATCGCTACTAAATGATAACTTTTAAACGGATAGACCATATACACGTTTGCGTGTCGCGCGAGCGATTAGAAGAAGCCCGGCAGTTTTATGCCGATGTAATTGGTTTGCCCGAAACATATCGGCCAGATGTATTCGGAGCGCCCGGTTATTGGTTTAACGTGGCGGGGATCGAGTTACATATTGGCGTAGAGCCATCGTTGCCGCGCAGCATCAGGCATAGTGCATTTGAGGTAGAGGATGTACAGGCCGCAAAGGCCTATCTGCAAAGCAAGGGCGTAGAGGTAAAGGAAGAGCCCGTTATCCCCGGCAGAGACCGCTTCTCGTTTATTGATCCGTTTGGAAACAGAATGGAGTTTTTGCAGTTTATATAACCATGATGGTATTGAAAAATGAGATCAAGATCTCGTTGGACAAAGGCAAGTTACGTTTGCTGGTATTCCTGGCGTTTCTGTTTGCTATAGCCGGGGTGTGGGTAATCGTTCAGTCGGGTAAAATGGTGAATGCCGCACGCCCGAGCCAGACAGTAATTGTGATAGTAGGTGCTGCTGCCGTGATTTTTGCCGGCGTGTGCCTGCTGTTTATCTTCCGGAAATTTGGTGATACAAACCCTGGACTAATTATTAACGATGAGGGTATTACTGATAACTCCAGCGGCACAGCGGCTGGCCTGGTGCCCTGGAGCGCAATAGAGCGCGTTGATATGGCAAGGGTAAAAAGCCAGCAGTTTATTTTATTGTTTGTGAATGATGCCGATGCCAGGATTGCTGCTCAACCCAACGGTATGAAAAGGCAATTGATGAAGATGAACCAGCGCCTGTATGGCACGCCGGTATGCATCAACGTAAATACCCTGCAATGTGGGTTTGATGAGATCTATCGTTTAATAAGCGATAGCTTTGAACGACGCAAGGAGCTGGATAATATGCAAAAAAATGAGGCTGATTACAATGCCAATTCGATGGACGGATCCCAATAAACGGCCTTAAAATCAATCACCTTATCGTCTTCTACTTTTATACCCTCGCTGGCCAGCATTTCTTCCATCAAGCTGTTGGGGTGAAAATGAAATTTGCCGGTAAGCAGTCCGTTACGGTTAACTACCCGGTGGGCAGGCACCGGCGGTTCTATACCCGTACAGTTGTTCATAGCATAACCTACCATGCGCGAACCGCTTTTGGCGCCAAGGTAAGCTGCAATGGCTCCGTACGAGGTAACCCGCCCGGCCGGAATCAGCCGAACAACCTGGTATACCTGATCGTAAAAATCTTTATCGGGCATTTTTTGCAATTAGCAGCAGGTTTTAGTCAATCGTTCTAACGGCTGGAGTTTCGCGCCAACCATCACCCCTCTGCGCTAAAACGAGAACTTAAGGTAGTTAATGTTCTTATTATCCTGCAAGTATTTTTTCTCGTAATAGGTTTTGATAGACAGTACCTCATCTGCAAAAGGCGAGTGGTACAGATCTTCAGTTTTAACATGTAGTTTTAAACCTAGCTCCTCAATTTTTTCGGCGGTGTAAGCATGCAATCCGTCGTTATCGGTCTTCAAATTCATAAAGCCGCCTGGTTTTAGTAGTTGTTTGTACATTTCCAGAAAACGGGGCGAGGTCAAACGTTTTTTCTCGCGACTCAGTTGCGGCTGCGGATCGGGAAAAGTGATCCAGATCTCGTCAATTTCGCCGGGGGCAAAATAGTCAACCAGGTTCTCAATCTGGATGCGCAGGAAACCGGCATTGGCTACGCCATCCTCCAGCGCCGTTTTGGCGCCGCGCCAAATGCGGTTGCCTTTATAATCAATACCCAAAAAGTTTCTTTCGGGGAAGAAGCGTGCAAGATTAACGGTGTATTCGCCTTTGCCACAGGCCAGCTCCAGCACCAGCGGCTGGCTGTTTTTGAAAAAATCGGCGCTCCAGTTGCCACGGTATGGCTTACCGTCCTCCATCTGCACCACGTTACTAAAAGTTGACACCTCGGCAAAGCGTCTAAGCTTGTCTTTTCCCACTGTATTAAAAAATATGAAGCCGCAAAAATACGGTATCAGCGCGTATTTTTTATGCGAAAAATAGCGAAGCAGGTCTTTTAGATACAGGCTGTTAAATTGCTTGAAAAATATGCGGATATTAGTGGTGTAATAACCAACCTTCACCAGGTATCGCAATAATATGAAATTCCGCTCGGCTGTTTGGCTTTCCATCCTACTTCTTTGGGTTTGTTTTAATGCATCTGCGCAGACACCGCATGCAACGTTTACGGCTGTTTCAGAAACAAAATCGACTGCACCGCGCCTTAAAACGTATGGCAACCTGGCTGATGCTGATGTTAACAATGCTGTTGTCGCGCCCCCACAAATTGCTTATCCTACACCGCAAGTGTATGGTATTAATCAGCCTATTATACCATTGAGCCCGTTAAATACCGGTGGAGCGGTGCCACCGGCTATTTATGGTTCTGCCACCACCTTATCAAGTGGGTTCTCGACAGTTACCGGCGTTGCTGTAGATAAAGCAGGCAATACCTATGTGGCCGATTATGATGCCAACACAATTTATAAGATATCTCCGACTGGTGTTTTAAGTGCATTTGCCGGACAGAGTACCAGTGGTTCTGTTAACGGTTACCGCACCAGCGCACAGTTTTATTCGCCGGATGCGCTTGTTGTAGATAATGATGGCAATATTTACGTAGCTGATTATGCCAATAATCAGATCAGAAAAATTGATGTATCGGGCAATGTAACTACGTTTGCCGGAAGTGTTACACTTGGTAATGTCAACGGAACTGGAACGGCGGCTCGTTTTTATCGCCCCAGAGGTCTTACTATAGATAAGGATGGTAATGTTTTTGTAGCAGATCAGGAAAATAACGAAATCAGGAGAATAACGCCTGCCGGAGTAGTGATCACCTATGCCGGCACCGGTACTGCTGGACTGGCTAACGGGCCCCGTTTATCGGCAACATTTGATACGCCCACTGCTGTTGAGTTTGATGCTGCGGGTAATTTATATGTATCAGACGCGACAAATAATGTAATCAGGAAGATTGCTGTTGATGGTACGGTAACCACTTTTGCAACAGGTTTTAACTTTCCGCGCGAAGGCCGCTTTGATGCAGCCGGTAATTTGTATGTAAATGATCAAGGTTCTTCCACCATTAAGAAGATAAGCCCTTCAGGTGTTGTCAGTACAATTGCATATGGCTCATACATTGGCATGGCATTAGACCCGAACGGCAATCTTGTGGTAGGTGGTGGAAACAGCGTTGTTAGAGTTGCCTTAACCGGTTACACTATTGATAGACCGTTGCCGGCAGGCTTAACGTTCGATCCAAAAACGGGTACCATCAGTGGAACGCCTATGGCTATTACAGCTGCTCAAAATTATACCATAACCGCTTACAATAGTGGAGGGAGCTATAGTACAATTGTTAATATTAAGGTAGCTAACGTTGCTATTCCAACGCTAATTCCGTCGGTTATTACTATGCCTTCGCAATCACCCGGTGGTACCCTAGGTGCAGGTAATATTTACGATCCGCTTGCTACCAGCAATAATAATGAAAGCCCCATCACATTTACCAGCAGTGACCCCACGGTGGCTTACATTACACCTGACGGACAAGTTAAAGTAATAAAGCCGGGTGTCATAACGCTTACTGCTAATCAGGCGGCTAGTCAGCATTATAGTGCAGCTGCACCGGTAACGCAGCAGGTAACATTTATTGAGCATCTAAGAGTTTTGCTGCCACCCATAGATACACATACAGTTTGCGCTGCAGATTTTAACGCAGGGGGACTTGCCGGTGATCCGGTGTTTCCGCTTGTATACAATAGCAGTAATCCTGCCGTGGCCACGGTTGATAATAGTGGAAAGATACACATTATCGGTGCCGGCACTGTTACTATTACTTTGTCACAACCAGGAACTCCGCCATTTTATACAGATGCTTCGCCGCAATCACAAACATTTAACGTTACGTTGCCGGTACTACCAACTGTAAATATTGCTACTACCCAAGTTAACTCATGCCCCGGTACGCCGGTTACTTTTACAGCCACCCCTCAAAATGCAGGTGCCGCGCCTAAGTACCAATGGGAGGTGAACGGGGCAAATACTGATGATAATAGCCCCACGTTTGTATCGGCAACATTGGTTGCTGGTGATAAGGTTAGTTGTATTATTACAAATACAGATGGTACGTGCATTAGTACTTATACAGGTAGCTCTAATGTAGTTACCGTTACGCGGGCCGAGGCGATAACTCCAACAATTACTATAGCGCCATCGGTTAATTCGGTTTTTGAAGGCACACCTATTACTTTAACCGCAACAGTTAAGGGGGCCACTGGCTCATTGACTTACCAGTGGTTTGTAAACGATATCCCTGTTGGAACAAGTAGTCCAACCTTTACCAGTAGTAGTTTTATAAATAATGATGTGGTAACTTGTACGGTAACCCCGCAGGCGGCTTGTAGTACGCCTGCTACCAGTAATCCGGTTAAATTAACCATTGTTACCAGGGTTGGTATTCCAAATACATTTACGCCCAATGGCGATGGCTTAAACGATAAATGGATCATTAGCGGTATTGCCAGTTTTCCTAATTGCCTGGTCAATGTTTATGACCGTTATGGTAAGCTTGTATACCAATCCAGGGGATATAATGAACCCTGGGATGGCAATTTTAATGGACAGTTAATTCCGGTATCAACTTATTATTATATGATAGACCTGGGATTTGAGAACAGAAAGATGACGGGCTATATCACGGTGATCCGTTAAATTTAACCGCACTATAGCTTCAAATTGTTAAAAAATGTGAAATTTGCTGCGCATTAGCGCTAAACACAATAAGTTTGCGTTGATTCGGTGAAATTTGAATACCCTTATGATGAAAAAGATACACGTCCTGTTTTTGTGTGCGGTTGTTTTGGTAGCCCAGGCTTGCAAAAAGAAAAGTGATGACACCACTACCACCACCACAACTACTACATACCTGCTTTCGGCAACTTTTAACGGTACAGCCTGGGATCCTGTTGATACCCTGAGCGCTAATGTTACTTATACCGCGGCTACTAAAACCAAGGTACTTAACATAACTGGCACCAACGGCAAAAGGCAGCTTGCATTTGCCATTACAGTAAATAACGCAACATCAACCGGCGATTTCCCTACTGGTACTTACAATGTAGATGCCAATGGCAACCCATCAATGGTTTACAGCGGCGCACAAACCGACGCCAACGGAAAGGTAACTTTTGTGCCAATTGTGGCGGCAACGCAGGGTAATGGCACCATTACCATCAGCAAAGTTGATGCTACGGCCAAAACCATTACCGGTACCTTTAGCATGAGTGCGCTGCAAACTAATTATGATGGTAACGGTAACGTTGTTTCTATCACCAATACCAGTGTTACCGGTGGCGCTATTAATGCCATGCCTTATACGGTTATCAACAAATAAAACGGTAAAGATTTTGCCCGGAGTTTTGTTGCTTCGGGCAGCCTTGCTGCGCCGTTAACTGCAGATTTTTTTGCTGTGATAAAACCTGGCAATGCCTATATTGCCCGCGTAAACCATTAGCATAACTCAGCTCAAAAAACTACTATGCGCAGTACCTGTTTCAGGCTGGCTTTATTGGCCGCAATTCTATCCCCCATAACATTTATTAACGGTGCATGTGCGCAGGCTAAAGATCAGCCGGCAGCCTGGAAGCCGATAGCTATTCAGTTGAAAGCAAAGACTGATGCGGTTTTTCCCCTCAAGAAACCTTATTGCCCGTTCTTTGGAAAGAGAAATGGCATCATTCGGGTTGCTCCACAACTCAATCGGGCTATTGGTATAAAAACTGCGAACGGCACATCATCCGTAACTTTTAAAGTTAATGGTGCTGGCACAGTATTATTGGCTGTTGCTCATGGCGTTGAACCAAAAGATAAAAGCGCCAAATTACTTATAGAAAACGGCCTGACCATTACAGGGATGGCTCCGGTTAATATCTATGGTATTCCGTGTCATAAAGGCTGGAATACGGTAGCCACCGGGTCTGATACGTTTGTTGCAGGTGTAGTTGAAAATACCGGCGGTGCTTCCAAACTCGATGCCCAACAGCCAGATGGCCGTGAGTGGCGAGCTTACCTGACCGACAGCCTGACCGATGGCAAGCAACTTTTTGAAGTGCTTAATGCCCCGGCTGATCCGGTAATTAACCAGGGAATGCCTGGTACTGAAAGCATACAGGGAGGTTTTGAAGGCGGTACCTGTGTAAAGGTGGGCAACAAATATCATCTGTTCCCTACAGAGCGGGCGGGAGAGATAGGAGTTCCTGCTTATTATGACCGTGTAAAAACCCGCATCGGGCACTGGGAAAGCGAAGACGCCATCCACTGGAAACGTGTGGGCACCATTTACCAGGCCAGCGGCAAATATGCCATTGCCGAAGAGGATAACCCGATGAATGATCGCCGGGCAGCTATATGGTCATACAACGCAGTGTTTAATGAAAAAGAAGATCGTTGGTATGGTTATTACCTAACTTACACCGTAGATAAAAACATTGCACCAAATCACTCCTTCGGGCGCATTTGGTGCACTAAATCACAAACTAAAGGTATTAATGGCATTGGGGGGCCATATGATGATGGCCAGTTGATTATGGAGCCGGGCCTCGACTCGCAACCATGGGAGGGCCGTCAGGGGGTGGCGTCGTTCTATCCCTTCTCGGTGAAAGACGGTTGGCTGGGTTTTTATGCCGGCGCCTATCCGTTTAAAACCTGGGCCGATTATCCTAAAAATTCCGGTAAGGGCTGGTACATCGGTCTGGCTAAAGCAAAAAGCATGGATGGCCCGTGGACGCGCCTGGATACCACCGTTAACCCCGTTAAAAGCATGAACCCTGAGTTTCTGGAAAATCCGCTGGTTTATCAGTTGAAAAACGGCGCCTACATAGCCATTTTTGATGGCGGACCGGATGATAACGGGCATCACTTTGTCAATATGTTTGGCTATGCGCTGTCAAAAGACGGTCTGCATTGGAATGAGGCCCGCTATCTGCCCATCCAAAACAAGGTAAAACAATGGTGGAACGTGATGCGCACCCCGCTGTGCCTGATACCGGAGGGTAATAATGTTTACACAGTGCTTTATGCAGCCATCAATGGCAATCGTTTCCACCCGATTGGTATGGTGCGGTTTAAAATGCACCCGGAGGTTTTGGAGGAGGTGTTGAACGGGAAGTAAGTTCAGATATATTAATAGCGCATCATTGCGAGGTATTAAGCAATCTCTGTAAGGAAAAGTCGATCATGCAAATCCATTAAGCATTCGCAGAGATTGCTTCGTACCTCGCAACGACGTGAGGGCATATGATATTTGGTTGTTTTGAGTAGCTATTACCCATTTGCCACCACCGGTCTCCTATCCGCTGGACGGAAATACCATGATGTCACCGTTAAAACAATTAATAACGATGGCCCGAAAATATCTTTATCGCCACAGGCCAAATGCGAAACAACAGCGCCCGACATGCAGAAGAAAAAGCCCGCATAGGCCCACTCCTTAAGAATAGGATACTTTGGTACAAGCACCGCTATTACTCCTAAAATCTTCCATACGCCAATAATGGTTAAGAAGTAAAGCGGATAGCCCAACTGATGCATCAGCTCGGTTTCTTTCTTCATTTTGATGAGCTGCACAATGCCGGTAGAGAGCATGCCGAGCGACAGCCACGCGGTGGCAATCCAGTAAATGATTTTATTTCTTTTGCTCATGACGGGTTTATTTTAGCTGACTTAAAATTTCCTCTATACGGTTGTGCGCCATGTTAAGGCCTTGCTTAAATGGCAGCTGTAGCAACTGATCGCGTTTGGCGGCCGATTCATAAATGACGTGCATGTGCAGCTTGCTGGTATCGTCGGTCAAGGCCTCAAATTGATAGATCTCCAGTTGTACGCCGAAGGGTGCGCCCTCCATCTCAAACGTGCGGGTGATCTTTTGATCGGGTACCAATTCATGAATTACCCCACTGGCGCGAAAGGCCACGTTGCCTTGCTGATCGCGAGTTTCAAACCGATAGCTGCCGTGTTTCTGGCTTTCCAGCTTTAGTATTTTGGTGCCCATCCACTGGGTAATCAGTTCGGGTTCGGTGTAGGCTTTGAAAAGCAAATCTACCGGTAAATCAAACTCGCGGGTGATAACCAGGTCTTGCTGGCCGTCGTTAGCGTTTACTTTTGTTTTCAGTTCCATGATTCGGTATTATTTTTTTGGTTTATACTGTTGCATCAGGCTTTCCAGCTTGTTAAAGCGGTCATCCCATAATTTGGCAAAGGGTTCAATAAAATCAGCTACCTCTTTCATTTTATTGGGATTAAAGTGATAGTAAATCTCGCGACCGGTCTGTTCCTGTTTCAACAGTTCGCACTCGGTCAATATCTGTAAGTGTTTGGATACGGTAGGGCGGGCGGTGTCAAAGTTGGCGGCAATGGCCCCGGCCGTCATTGATTGCGTAGCCACCAGCACCAGGATGGCCCGGCGGGTAGGGTCTGCAATGGCCTGGAAAACGTCTCTGCGTAAATTCATTTATGTAGCTATTTGACTACAAATGTATATGTAGTTATTTAACTACGCAAATTTTTATTAAAAAAGCCGATGAAGTTTATTCAGCGGCTTTTATTGATATCGTTCGGGGCTTATTTAAAATCATCCCAAACCCCATTCTGTGCTGTAAAAATAAACGGCTCGCCGCCGGTCACCATAATGGTGTGCTCGTGTTGGGCCACAAAGCCGCCTTTATTGCCGGTTAGCGTCCAGCCGTCGGCCTGTTGCTCGGCAATGGTTGAGCGGGTGGAGATAAAGGTTTCTATAGCCACTACCGAGTTCTTTTTGAAACGCGTGGTGTTTTCGCGGTCGCAGTAGTTGGCAATTTCATGCGGCTCCTCGTGCAGGCTCCTGCCAACGCCATGGCCTGTCAGGTTTTTGATGACGGTGTAGCCGGCTTTTTTTGCTTCGGTCTCAATCAGCTTACCAATGTCCGAGATCTTGACACCACCTTTAATATTGGCGATGGCTTTTTTCAGAATCTCTTTTGAGGCAGCAACCAGTTTGCCATGACCGTGAATGTCTTCACCCAAGATAAAAGAACCGCCGTTATCGGCCCAGAAACCATTGAGCTCTGCCGATACGTCGATGTTAATCAGATCACCTTCTTTCAAAATCTTATCTGCCGATGGCACCCCGTGCGCAACTTCCTCATTCACACAGATGCAGGTATAGCCCGGAAAATTGTAAGCCAGTTTAGGTGCAGATTGTGCGCCCATTTCTGCCAGTAATTGCCCGCCATACTCGTCCAGCTCTTTGGTAGATATACCTGCTTTGGCATACGCGCGCATTTTATTTAAGGTAATAGCTACGGCATCGCTGGCCAGTTGCATGCCAGTTTTTTCTTCGTCGGTAGATATATACATTTCTGAAATTTTAGTGGGCTGCAAAGTTAACGATTAATATATTTTGAAGAAGATGTTCTTAAGATCGATCAGTTACGCGGTGATATTTTTTAGTCGAGAGGCACTAGTAGAAAAACACGCGTATAAAATCATGGATTACGAACAACTAATCAGACAGGCTTACATTGCCTTTAACGCCCGGAACATTGATGCCGTGCTCAGTCTGATGTCGCCGGATGTTAAATGGCCAAAAGCATGGGAAGGCGATTATGCGCACGGACACGCCGAGGTAAGGGCCTATTGGGAAAGACAATGGAAGGAGATTAACCCAATAGTAACTCCCGTTGGTTTTAAGGAGAGGGTAGACGGAACTTTGGCTGTTGAAGTTGATCATTTAGTGAAAGATCTGGAAGGCATTGTTGTATTTAACGGAAAAGTGCTGCATGTGTATACCATTGCAGATGGTTTGATAGAGCGGATGGAGATTGAGATGATTTGAGCGTGAAGCCTTTATTCCTAAGAATCTTCTTCGGGATACTCCGCATATTCCCATTCATTATCGCTACTGTTTCGCCACGCTCTCCATCCGTATGGTAAATGATAGATGTCGTTTATAGATGGATCTAGTTTTGTGATTTCTTCTAAACACACCAGTTTGGCGTCGCTTAATTGAGGTTCTAAACTGGTATGAAACTGCCAATCACCATCTTCATTATGATATACATATAGAATCGGATCGCCCTCAAAGGCTTGTTTTGTTGTGTATACACCTAAATTTCTTTCTTCATAAAATTTAAAGTCTGTGTTTCTGTCAAGAAGCGGTTGCTTAAACTTCCAATCTGGATTAAAACTCTCGTCCCATGGGAAATTATTTTGTTTATCCGGCCAGATAAGCTGTAGAGCCGGAAAATCAAAGCTCATATCGTAGAACCAACCAGCATATCCTAAATAATTGGGATAAAATGCTTTATCTACTTCAATGAACTGAATGTCATAACCTTCCAGGAAACCACGATACAATTTATTTGTCTTTATTGACTCTCCACTTTTTATCAAATCACAAGCATGGTTTATAATCGTAGCCATTACTTCTGTTTTTAAGCCAAAACAGATAATCTCGGGGTGTTTATAGTTTTTATATAATCCGATTGAATAAATAAAGCCTGGTAAATAATTATCCGGCTCAAGCAAAGTAAGGTGGCATCCAAAATTTTCTATATTAGATATAATAGCCTGCTTTGCTTCAATGTCATGCTGGGTGTGCTGATCGTTCATGATAAGGATAGGACTTGATAAGAAATATGCAAAGTATAATTGAAAAATTCAACACAAATTTAACGCAATGTTTCAGAACAATTTTTTCGTAAAAAGTATTGCTCCAAGTAGCCTTTTTAATGAGTCGTCCCACCCTGCACCGGCAACACCACCGGCAATCCCTGCACCTGCAAAGTTTGCTTAGCCCAGGTCGCCCAGATATACTGATCACGATGAGCCTCCCACTCTGCGGTAGGTACTACCTGTAACTGATCTGACGCAAGCGCCGGGAAGCCTGTCCCCACTGCCCGGATGCCGCCTTCGCGCTCTTCTACCTCATAACCTTTATTAATATGTGCACCGGTTTCTGCCGCCCATTCTGCAATATGCGTGGTGCCGCCGGCCAGCAGCGCATCTCCGTTAAGGAAATGAAATTGGGTATGCAGCCAGGTAAAGGCATCGGTATTTACCCAACTGGGGCGATGGGCCACGCCGGGGTAAAAGCGGTAATCAAGCAAGGGTGCTTTTGGTCCGGCTATAGCAGCTACCCGTGCACGCAGGTCACTAAAGAATGGATCAAGGTGATTGGGTTTGGTGATCAGGCCATCTTCCAGGCCGTTTAAAATTAGGGTTGTACCGTTGCTCTGATGCAAGGCGTAGAGGATAGCGCCTTTGTCGGGCAAAAAGCTGAGGGCTTGATACGGCCCGCCCTGGCACATGATTTTGGTGCTCGAGTCCCAGGCGCCTCCGTTACCATCCAGATCGCCGCCACCGGAGAGTACCAGCGCCCGGATGCGTGGATCAAGCGCTGAAGCCAATGCTGCATGAAAGCTACCCATAGAGTAACCAAGCACGGCAATCCGTTTGGGATCAACATCGGGCCGACTGATGGCATAACTCACTGCCTGCAATACATCACCAATCATCAACCCGCCCATCCGTGCGGGCGATTGCGCGCCGGGCAGGGCAATATCATGTTCGCGCGCCTCGTGCTGGTGGGTACAGGCGCGTTCATTTTCTCCAATTGGGTCATAAGTAACCACTACGGCACCGGCTTTGGCGTAGAGCATACCGGCATAAACCTCGTACCAGGTGGCTTTATCGCCACCGTGACCGGCTACTAAAATTACTGCCGGTGCTTTTCCCTTGGGGTTTGTTGGGGCATACACCACCGCTGGCACCCGCATGCCATATTGGGTGCCGTAAGTAACATGCTGCACCACCACACCCGGCATGGGCGAGAAACTGCTGAAAATGCGAGGTTTCACCGCAGGTGCAGGCGAGGGGATGAACAGAGCTTTCCGGGCATCAGTTCGCCATTGGTTTAATTGCGCCGCTGTTGCTGGCCTATTAACCTTAACGGTATCGGCAGCAAAAACAGACTGGTACAGACCAATAAATAACAGGATTTTAACGGGCAACCATTTCATGCTGGGTCAAATTGGTTTACATCAAATATAACCAATCATTGTTGGGGATGTCCAGGTAATTATAGGAGATTTTACGTAGCTATGAATACAGATAAGTTAATTCTTCCATTCACTGGCCAATGAATATATTCTTGGAAACTTACTGCTGTAAATTATTTTAATAGTATCGCCTATCGGATGAATGTTTAGTAGGTCATCGTGGAATTTAGTTTCGTAGGCGCGGTTATTTACAATATACCGGCACGCTATCGCCCAGTGCTGGAATCCTCCGCCATGTTTACTTATTTGCTTCTTGTCAACAACAATGGCGTTTGCCCAGGTTCCATATTTCTTTAATTCCAATTTTTCGCGATGATCCTGAACTAACTCGAAAGTTGGGCCAATTATTATTGGCATTGCTACAGCGAGACAAGCGCTTAGATGCTTTTTATGGGTAAAGATCCATAGAGTAACTAAGGCTGATATAGGGATGATAAAAATTATAATTACAAAGACGGTCCAGCCGATGATCGGGTAATCGGGGTACATAATTGCCCGGGGTATAAAATAGACGAACAGAAGGCTGATAATCAGCAGGATTAATGAGATCCATTTCAGCAGAGGTAGTTTAGGTTTCTTATCCTTCATATGTCAAATATAAAATGTTTGATATAATGGATTCTAACCCCAAGTGCTTTTTGGCATTCTCATTGTCACTTAATTTTTACCCATCAGCCCTCATTATACAGGCCTCCAGCATCTTGAACAAACCATATTAGTTGTAATTTGCAATAACCACTTGTAACCCAATACCACTAACATGAGATTATCAAGCTTGCGTGCGCACCTGCTGTTTGCGTTTCTGTTTGTAATGCCAATGGCATTGATTGCCCAGGGCAAAACCCAAACAAACACAACAGCACCCGTAACATCCATTAAATACCAGGGCAAAACCATTCAGCTGAATGAGCATGCCTTGTATGTAAATGCCAAACTAAAAAAGGAGAACCGGGGGCCATACGCATTTGGTAGCCTGCAAGAGCTGGCCGCTAACGCCAAAAGCGGGACCGAAGCCACGCCAACCGTTGTTTACCTGGAACCCGATGTGTACTGGACCGATGATTTTAAAAGCGACAATGCCGATAATCATTTAATCGGCCTCCTGTTACCGCAGGCGTATATTACGATGATCGGTCTTGATGATAATCCTGAGCACACTATTATCGCCGGCGATCGTGGCCAAATGGCCGGATCGCGCGGTAATTGGAACGTTATCGGTTTGGGCAATGCTTTCCATGCTTATAACATTACGTTTGGTAATTATTGCAACGTCGACCTGGTTTATGGTCCGGATCCAAGCAAGAATCACCCTAAAAGACAAACCACCATTACCCAGGCGCAAACCATCACTAACGCCGGCACCGAAAGGGCTGATAAATGGTTATTTGAAAACTGTCGTTTTGTGAGTTTTCTGAACCTGCTTGCAGGGAGGGCCCACCGTGAGTTTTTTGACAACTGTTTTTTTCAATGTACCGATGATGCCATAGGCAGCGGCGATGTAACCGTTTATCGCAATTGCACTTTTAACTATTATGCCAATCACCCTTCACCCGGTGGGTCTACCATTAGCCAGGCTTACCTGGGTTGCCGGTTTGTTGGGAAGCTGCGCGATGCCGGAGCCAACGCTACTATTTTTTACGCCAAAAGAAACGCCGCCTTTCCTACTATTGACGGTGTATTTACCGGCAATATAAACCGACTGGAGTGGACGGATAACCTTAATGATGACGTGCGGCAATATGTATATCATAACACACTGAACGGTAAACCGGTGGCCGTTAGTGCTGCCCGCCCTGAGCTATCTGTTAACCTGACTCCCGAAACCCTAAAACCATTTAAAGTAGGCGCGGAGTATAACATTTATAACCTGCTGCGCGAGGATGATGACTGGGATCCTGCAGGGCAAAAAGTAAAACTGGCGGCTTATAGCAATCTGCCTTTTCGCCTGGTGCTGCGCTCGGCCAATGCCAAGTTAAAATCAGAAGAATCCACTACAGTATCCTACAGTATTTATCCGGAGAGAACAAAAGCATCAACAGTGCTCAAATGGACGGTGAGCGATCCTAAAACACTATCCTTAACCGTTAATAGCAACGGCACGGTAACCGTTACCGGGCACAATGCTACAGAAGCAACGCAACGCGCCTATGTGCAAGCCATAACGCCCGGCGGAATTGTTGGCGTGGCGTATATTGATGTACTGGCTAATCCACTGCCGGCCCCTGCACTAACCAGTAAGTTTAAGGTTAATGAGCCCGCCAATGGCAGCATCAGTGTTGATTACGCATTGGATCTGGGTCATCGGGCCGATCAATCGCTCATCAGCTGGTATCGTTCAAGCTCGCCTGAAGGGAAGGATACTGTCCCTGTTGCGGTAAGCCGGTTAAACAAGCCGTTAAAAACTTACCCTTTAACAACCGGTGATGTTGGGTATTACCTGGTGGCTAAAATAGAACCCAAACACACATCGAGTTTAGTTGGTAATGGCGTGGTAGCTATCAGCAGAAAAATATCGGAGAAAGATGTGTTGACTAAAAACATCCACACCGATTTCCAAAATATAGCAGTTCAAAGAAGCGCAGCTATCCGCGATGGGTGGTGGACACTGGATACTTACCGCCCTGCTGATCTGGGTGCCGAGTTTGAGTGGCAGCCAGGCGCTGGCAATGCCTGGACTTATGGCTTAGGCGATGATGGTACAGCCGATAGGTATGGTTTAATTACCACATCCCGCGGAGCACGGTTGTTGTACGCACAGGCGGGTACTTATGGCGATATGTCGGTGACGGTAAAACTGAGTCCGCATAAAAAGTCGGGACAGGGCTTCGGTAGTGCCACCGGGCAATATGCCGATGTATACATTAAGTTTGATGCCAAAACGCTGACCGGCTATGGGCTGCGCATCCAACGCACACCCGCCTATGGGGAAGGGGTTAAGTTTATGCTATATAAGTTTGTAAATGGAGTAGGTACGCCTATTAGCAAAGAGGTTTATTCATCAGCCTTTGTGCCTGGCTGTATTGTGAAACTGAGTGTTAAAGGGAACTTGCTTAGTGCCAATGTAACCAGCACCACGCCGCAGCAGCAAATACAAAAAGACGAAGGGTTGGTACACGAGGTAAATCTAACAGCTAATATTGATCCCAATACCTTTGGCGGCGCCGGCCTGCAACATACGGGTACAGTATCGCCAGGCAACCGGCTGATGCTGCAAGGGTTTGATATTGATTATTAGAAAATTTATCAGTTAGAAACCGGGTTTATCAAAATATAAATCCGGTTTCTAACAATACCCGGCTTTGCATGGCATCGTTGCCTTCGGGGCCAAAGGCCATTCCGCTGGTGATGTTTCCGGCCCGCACGTAAGAGAACTCCGAGCGTACAAACACCCG
>Ga0153918_1000304_pt1 | contig 26778 bp, 41 predicted proteins | sample TSFL002MetaG_FD_104687 | JGI IMG/M metagenome (GOLD analysis project Ga0153918, IMG submission 104687) | Attine ant fungus gardens microbial communities from Florida, USA - TSFL002 MetaG | ecosystem: Host-associated > Fungi > Mycelium > Unclassified | place: USA: Florida, Paynes Creek Historic... | reverse complement strand
ATCCTGATCGAAGAATGCAAGCTCATGACCTATGCCGACGCCCAGGCGCATCTTGCCAAACTTAGCAGCGCCGCCCAATCAGTAAGCCATTCAGCAGTGCTCAGCATGAAGTACCGCGTAGACAGGAAACCGCGCGGCTGGAATCAAAACCCCAACCGTATAGACTTTGAAGCCCCCTTACAGGCTGTGTAGCGACTATTCGAGCTATCACGGGTCGGGATTATAATTCCGACCCCGTGTTTTGGGTTGCTGCCACCTCTGTATTGCAGACAATGAAGTTCCATTCTTCATTGAGCTCTGCCATGAAATCCACACCAACCGTCTTTAACTCGGCGTCAGAGATTACCGTTGTACCAAGCAAGCGCGGGCCTCTCGCACTCTCGGCACCCGGGTATTTCTACGAAGTAACTACTGGTTATGGTGGCGCTGGAATGGTGCTTCGTGCCCTTGATGAGGTCGAGACGCGGCCGGGGTTTGATAGCCCCTTATCTTACGTGGTGAGTGGAAGCGGAAGCTGCGAAATGCCCGTGGCCCATTTCAGCAACCGACTTGAGGCTGAAAAGCTGATCGAGGCAATGGCTGCAGCCCAGGGCAAGAAAAATGCGCCAAATCCATACGTCGAAATACCACGAAACTGGAAATCCCGATTGCTATCGCTTGGCGAGTTTTGCGGAGCTGCGCTGCTCGTTGGATTCTTGGGGGCTGCCGCCGCCAACATTGGCTGGAATTTCACTTCCAACATGGGGATGTCGGAGGAAAGCTCAGCCCAAGCCACGGCTATGCAGCAAGACTTGGCTTTGACCACATACGAGAAGTCCATCACCCAAATGGATCAAAAAGCTGCCCGCATGATTGGTCAGCAACTCATGGCGTCTGCCATGAAAGAGTGCCGCGCCGTGAGCGGGTGCAAGCAGGACGAGAGCGACCAGAACCGTCCTACAAAGGACAATTCAGAAGGTGCTGAGTAGATCCCCCTCATGCCGTCCTTGTTTGAGCGATGCCGGCAGCTGCGCAGCCTGAAAGCTGCGCAATATACGTTCCCCCTGCGTTGATAGGCTGATTGTGATTCCCGGGGTGCTTCTGGCACACCTGTGCACCCCCGACACTGGACACATCCAACCATCAATGGAATCGCACGCAATGGCTAACGCACTCACCATCTCCCTCACACAATTCAAGACCCCAGGCAGCTCTGAAACCCATTATGGCTATGTGGCAATGGATGAGCACAATGACACGTTTTGCCGTGTGTCCACTTCATGGGAGGGTGTCAAAAAGCAATTCCCCACCCTCGAGGCTTTGGTGAATCACGTACTTGGGGAGCAGGCATTCTCTGACCTGCGCGCTTCTTACATCGTAAATGGGCTCTCCATCGAGCTGGACCAATCGGAGGGTGAAAGTGCGGAGGAGCACCTCTCGCTCCATCACATTTTTGTTGAAGGAGTTGAGTTCCTCTACGGAAGCCAGAGCGAAGTTATGCCGGCACCCGAGCACAAGGCTAAGGCCGAAATTGAAGCCCTCCGGCGGCTGCTCAAGGAAGCCCTGAGCTTCACGGTTGGTGAGCTCGACCAAGAGGATTTCGAAGACCTCAAAAAGCGTGCAGCTTTACACCTTGGTGATTGACGCTGTTGAAATGAAGCCCTCCTCGGAGGGCTTTTCACTTTCCACCCGAAGCGCCCCTCTTCACAGAATCCTAAACAAGGCCGAAGAATTCTGAGCACAAAGCTGTATCGGGTGGTTCTGCCACGCCTGGACCAGTCTGAGAATGGGCCCATCAATTAGGAGACGGGTCATGGCGGATAAACCAGCAGCAGCTCAGACGATCGCAGGTGCTACTCAGGACGGCACCCTGCCGGCCATGAACCGCATTCGCTTGCGAGCTCAGCTGGGGATGGCTGAAGACATCACTGCCGCCAACATTCGACGCGCCACGGCTTTGGTACTGCAGCGGGTCCAGGATTACTACTCCGTCGTTCAATACACAGGACCGGCTTATGTATATGGGCGGGTGGACAGCGAATACCCATCGGCCCTTTACGCTGAAGCACGGCACAACTACATGAACGACACCTGGATTCATCAGGAAATGTCGCCGACACATACCACCTGTACTGCTGAAGTTCTTTTCCGCGAGGCAGGCTGGTTGTGCCTCGACACCGCTTGCCGATTGGCCGTCCATGAGTTGGCAGGGGAAGTGCCAGAGGCCCGTGAGGTGTTAAACCAGGCCCGTTATGCCGTAAGAGAGATGTGCCACCACCGCGAGCTGACTGAGCTCAACTGGGCTGACTCCCGACGCCGGCTGGGCACACCAGGCATACGCAAAATGCTCAAGCGGCTCACTTCCAAACTGCAGACTGTTCGGATTGGCAAAGGCTGCCTCATACCGGTAATCCTGCCCCCAGGCCGGTTCGCCATCTCAAATACCTACCGAAACATTACGGACTGGTCCTACGAGGATCGTCCTTTAGCCCATGCCTGCTGAGCAGGCCCTCCCACTTCCTAGATGGACAGACTCATCATGACTCAAACCTGGACCGTTGTTCGTTTCCCAAATGGCAGCTGGAGTTACGGCGGGAAACCCACAGACCCTGACTACGAACACTGCGAGGTATTCCTAATCAAGGCCGGGACCTCGAAAGCTGCCGTCAAAGCGGCACAAAGCAAACGCGCCGCGGCAATTGCAAAAGCAAAACGCCAGGCGGCCAAGCAGCCAACTGCAGCGCAAGGCGAGTAACAGCGTAGTCGCCACATCATGTTCTGGGTCACGGCTTGTGGCACACACAATGCGGCCCCAGGATTAATACCGTCGAAACGCCTCGTGTCATCAACTGAGAGGTATTGAGGATGTTCAAGGGTACAAGAACGGTTATCACAACCGCGTTCCAACGAGCTGGGCTCGCCGTTGCATCTGCAGAGCATGCTCACAGCCACTTCGGTGAGGAGTTCACCCGTGTAACGGTATGCCATTACTGGATTGAGGGTTTCTTTGAAGGCCTCGCAATGGGACTGAAAGCGGCTCGAGAGCGCCAGCCAGCATTCAACCCGGAGTACAAGGCGAGCGTCAGTTTCAAAGCTCAGGCTGGGAATTTGCTGGTAGAAGTCAATCTGACTGACGCCTCAGGCGTCACTAAACCGGTGATCAGTACCCTGAGTTACGCGGAAGCCATGACTGCCGCATCGGGGCTGAAAACACTCCGTGGCACAGGCATTTTTGCATTGGCAGACGACCAGGCTGCCGAATTCATTCGTTGCGCGGATGAGCTCCGACGATTCCGCCAGTTCACTTCGCCAAAGACCCAGGGCAGCACCCGCCCAGCAACTCAATAAATTCTGAAATTAGGTAGGAATCGATCATGATCAAGGCACCAACCATCAACGCAACCCCTACTACCCCTAACCTGGCCGCCTACGCTGCCTGCATGGATGAACTGGCCGTTCAGATGGTCGAGTCGGCGGGCACCTTGCGTGAATCCGCTATGTCAACGGTAGCTGGCAATGCCATCCTCCAGACTGTAACCAGCATGGAGCTGCGCGCGAGCCAGATCCGTGACATCACCGCTGAGTTCCGTTTGTCTGGCGACATGGCGAGCTTCGATAAGGCCTGCCAGTTGGCCGGATGGTCGCCCGATCGCCAGGCACTTGCGTCGCTGCAAGTAGCACACTGAGCATGGTTGCCTCTTCTGCATTCGAATGCGCTGCAGCCAGATACACATGTGCCGGACCTCCCGGCCCCGTGGCCGAACCATCCAGCCAGGTGAGAACGCTGGGTTTTAGGGGCCGGCGGCTTAAGGCCCGGCCTCGAGATCCAATTTACGGGTAGCAACTGCAGTCTATTTTCGCTATACCTGTACTCAACGTGGGCCATTAGGATCGGCCGGGAGCACTTGCCCTCGGCAACACAATGAGTAGAAAAGGCATTCTCGACAGCATCGACCTATCAAGAGGGGTCGACATTGCTTCATCCTTGGACTTGAAGTACCAATCCAATCGAGAACGGCGCAAAACGCGAATCCACCTTTCCCTCATGCTCATCACAGCAATCGCAGCCCTCGGAAATTTCCTACCTAACTTACAGCTGCCGGCTGTATGGATCGTCTCCTCGATCAGCACCCTCCTCCTCGCCCGCACCTTTCCCACCTTACGGTCAGCCCTGCACAGAACGCAGGCCACTAAGGCGTCTGCATTGCAGATTCAGTCCTTGCTCGGCAGAGAGTGTCATGGGGACCAAGTCTTCGCATTCAAGGTCTCAAAGTTTCAACCCAGAATGCGGTTACGGGTGGCAACTATCTCCAACGACAATCGTCTCTGCATCCGGACCTACAGTGTTGAAGCCGGCAAGGAAGCCTGTCTCGAAGTGGAAGACCGGCAGGTTTACGTCAAGAGATGGTTGAACAGGAATTTCGGTGAGGCCTGGAGCCAGCTGGCTCTGGATCGCAGGATCTCCACCCCGCGCGCTAGAAGTCCCAAGGTCAGATTTGGAACAGCCACCTCGACAACGGCCGGCTGACGACGTGCTTGACGTGAAAAACCTCGTGGGACCTGGTTCTGCCACACCCAAACCGCCATGAAGATGGCTCCATCAACTTATGACTGGAGCTCCTCATGAACAATCAAATCACCCTGGCCACTCGTGACGGCATCCGTTCGGTTGAGTTGTTCAGCACCTTTGAGTGCAGCATTGCTGGAGCAACATTCAGCTTTGCCGTTCACCAACACCTTTCCTGCAATACCCACGTCAAGGTTTCCGAATTGGAGACCGGTATGGGCATCACCGAAGTTCCAGTCGCAGGTCTTCCCCAGTTGGTGAGCTCCCACCTCGTGTCACAGGCTAAAGCCGCGTTGGGTGGGCTCATCCAATCGCGGGGCGCTGAAGCCGTAGCCCAGGTACTGCTTTCCAACCGCCTATCTGCCCAAGTGCTCAATAAGCGCAGCGTTCACTAGCCCACTCGGCTGTTGACGGCTCGCCGGCGCGACCGCCGGGCCTGAATTTGGAAGGTGGATTTTGACTAGCCTTCCGTAACCATACTCATAGAATCAAGCAACTCGCCACCGAGATTAGGTATTTCGGGGCTGGTGGCACGCTCAGTTAGGTACGAATCTGAGCGGAATGACCCGGCCCCTGCCGGCAAGACAAAGAGGAATACACATGCGACCATCGAATCACCAAGTTTACAGCAGCCGTACCGCAGACAAATTCGTCGTACGGCTGCCTGAGGGGATGCGCGAGAAGATTGGGGAGGTTGCCAAGGCGCGCCACCGCAGCATGAACTCCGAGATCATCGCTCGCCTGGAGGAAAGCCTGGCCAATGAAGATGGCGACTCCAACATCCAGGTGTACAGCGACAGCCTGGCGACTAGTGAAAAGCTAATGCTGAATGCCTTCCGAAAGCTGGCTTCTGCCCAGCAGAAGGCACTGGTAGACCTCATTTCGGCAAAGCCCGTTATGAAAGATTCTGAGCAGGTGACTGAATCCAAGGCTGCCTGATCCTTCGTACACGGCCCGGGTATCAAGCTATGCAAATCGCGGCATGCTTGACCCGGGCTTTTTAATGCCTGCAAGCATGAGATGGGCGCTGACACGGACGAATCTGTGGAAGCTCCAGTGGCAGCGACCCGACTGCGCGAATTAAGCATTCCGCTTCTGGCACACTCCAAGCCACGGGACGATAGCTCTACACAAATCAGTGGAGCTTTCCCATGAAACACACTCAACCCGCCCTGAATCTCAACCAGGCATTCCACAGCTATCAGGCGCTGGGCGCCATTCGCAATCTTCGGCCGCGTGCAAGGGTCTGCCTGCAGGGTCACAAAACCCAAATCGCCAAAATCGTCCTTCTGGCCGACTATCAAACTATCTACTGGGACCCCCGCCTGGCCAGCGCCTATGCGGTAGCAGCAACGTTTGTACTGGATGGAGCATCCGCACGCACCTACAAATCAACTGTTGATAGTGCGATCCGTCAACACGGTACAAGCACCCCAGCGCGCAGTCAGCGGGCAGAAATGCAGGCTCTATGTAATCTGATCGCTCAAGACAGTTCGGTGTGCGTCCAGTCAGACGCGGCGATCATCGACCACCTATCTGCGACCTCTACTGCTTTTGAGTTCCTGGACGCGACACTGAACAGCATCAAGGGCCGGAGTCTCTACAGTGGCCTGGAACCAATAACCTGTATCAAGGGCGTGTACACCTCTGGGCAAATCTATGCGCTCGTTCGTGAAACCCTTGCTGAGGGCATGACGACATTTACCCAGGAGCGCCTAGATCGAGAAGCTGCCGTGGGCGAACACGTATGCTGGCGCTACCAGAACCTTAAGGCTGCCTAGCTTCATGTAACCCGGGGCCGTCGGCGGCCCCTTCCCAGAGGAGATCACTATCCATGCGAATGACCCACTCACCTTTTCCCAAACACGCGCCTCACATCATCTCGGCTCTTGAGCGTGCCAGAGCTGAGAATGCGGATGGGGTTCTTTCCGGTTTCCGGCTGTTAGGCGCAGATCGTACTGGTAGGCATAAGGCCGGCGGGTACACCTTCGGCCGGACGGGATTCGCAGACGAAACGCCCATCCATACCAGTGAAATCACCGTGGTCGGGCTGGATACCATAACGACAAGCAGTGGTAGGCGCTATGTCATTGCCGACTACTTTGGGGATGCAAAGGCTGACCTCAAGGCGCTGAAAGCCGAGATGACATCTAGGAAGAAGGAGCTGGGCCCCATTGGATAATGGCAAATGATCTGGATGTCCAATCCTGGTGCCCAGAGGCCCTAATAATTCCCCACCGCTGCTTCTGCCACACCGCGTCCACCCTTCTAATGGGCTCATCAACTAATGAGGAGCTCAACCATGACCTACGTGATCATTACCCCTGGGAAGAAATGGATCCCCGCGGCCAGGGTCGTTTCTGAGACTGACACAAAGGGAGACGCCACTGTCACCGGCTTCTACCAACGTTTGTCTACTGGCATCCACTTTTATGATCTCGAAGGCGCCCTCTTTGCCTGCCTAGTCACGAATCGCCACGGCGAGTGTTTCTTCGTGACCGCAACTGATCGAAGTACCGGCCAGTGGTACATGCACAGCACTTGCTCCATCACTGAGGGCAAGCTGGGAATCCAGGGGATGGGTTATCTGGCAAAAAAGGAACTTGAACAGAGCATTGTTGACGACCTCGATACACACAAAGCCAATCAGATCATGAAGGAACATGACGTGAGCTTCGGGCAGTTCGTAGGCATGGCCAATGGTGAACCGACACCTGATCAGACCAGGCATGTGTTCTACAAAGCTGGGCTCACTGTCGCCCCACACGGGATTGAAGACGATGGATACCTGCTCGCAAGCAGGACCGGCAGGCGGATGCTTTCCGCCGCTGGCTACGTCTATGAGAACGGGAAGTGGCTGAAACCCGCGACCGCGGTAGCTGCATAAACACCAGTCTCCTCGCCGGCGCTGCCGGTGCCTGGATTTACATCAATGGGGTTCTGGCACAGGCAGAACCAGCTCAACCTAACAACTCAACACACCTGATCCGAAGGGAGAAAATCAATGAAATATCTGTTCTGCAACCGCGTCAATTACCACTGGGCAATTGTTGCACTAGGCCTTTTGGTTTCGAATTGGATGGTCGTCGCCTTGCTGGAGCTCAACGTTATACAGGAGGAACCGTCGCCATCACTCGCCCTGGCCGTAGCAGTTCTAATCCTTTCACCAGTAATGTTCTTGGCAAGAAAGCGCTGGTACCCAGAAGCTCATGAGGATGGTCAGTGGGCTCTGAAGTGGGTTGATCTCCGCGTGTTCGCTACCGCAATCGTCTTCGACATCCTGGCACGCATCGTTAGCTGGGTTGTCCATAGCGCAGTTGCCTCGTTTGCCGACCTTAAGCCTTTGGTTGGCTATGGCATCTCCCTAGCAGCCTATGTGCTTGCAGCCGCAATGATCGGTCGATTCCTGTCGCAGCGTATTGTTCCTTCAAAAACGCTTGCCTAGGTTGCGACCACACACAGTTTGGATACCCCGGTTTGGGTAGCACTGTGACCAACCACGGCCATAAACTGGCCGTGGCTGGTTAATGGTCCGTATCCTCGGTGGGCGCTCGAACTCCCATTATCTTTAACTCCTCCCCACTACCCAGCTTCAGCCCTAAACTCCAGTCGAGTTTCGACCAAGTCGATTCTGTAGCAAGGAAAATGCGGAATATTTGGGGGGGTCGCTTCTGGCACATGACGATGCCACCCAGAATTCTCTCATCAACTCACCGCAGCCCACCTGGAAGGCGGGCCAAACCTTTCTCTAAGGAACAGCTACATGAACGCCATCACCCTGTCTCGCGCGGCGGCTGCCAATATCCCTATGGTTCCAGGGTCGAACGTAGACGCTTACCTCGCAGTGCTCAATACAATCCCCATGCTGAGCGCCGATGAAGAGCATGCGCTTGCCATCCGGTTGGCTGAACACAACGACGTCGACGCCGCCCGGCAGCTGGTTGTATCGCAGCTTCGGTTTGTAGTGCATGTCGCCAAGGGATACTCGGGTTATGGCTTGCCTCTCTGCGACTTGATCCAGGAGGGCAATGTAGGCCTGATGAAAGCCGTCAAACGCTTCAATGTCGCTGCGCAGGTGAGGCTAATTACTTTCGCGGTGCACTGGATCAAAGCTGAGATCCACGAGTTCATTCTACGAAACGGACGTATGGTCCGCCTGGCTACCACGAAGCCCCAGAGAAAGCTCTTCTTCAACCTCCGCAAGCAAAATAAATCGCGCGCCTGGCTCACACCAGACGAAACGCAGCATATTGCAGAGACCCTAAATGTGAGTGTCCGTGACGTCCGAGAGATGGAATGCCGTATGGCGGGAAACGACACTTCGTTCGATCCTGCAGCTGATGCAGATGACGAGGTAGCGTTCCTGTCCCCCGCTCATCAGCTCGGCGACCACAGATATGACCCGGCACGTCAGTATGAGGCCGCGTCTGAGGCAGATGGCATTTCAGGTGATCTACATGCGGCGTTGGACAGCCTGGATGAGCGAAGCCGTGACATTCTGGCCCAGCGCTTCCTTGGTAAGAGCAAAGCCACTCTCCAGGACCTGGCAGCACAGTACCAAGTGTCAGCTGAGCGAATCCGCCAGATTGAAAAGCAGGCGCTAGCCAAGCTTAGGGGTGCCATGCCTCTCGCGGCCTGAATTCGATGCTGACTGGGGGCGAGATAACCGCGTGGGTGGCCCCCGCATGAGTAGCGCTCGGATAGCTCACGTGCCAGCATAGGGTGAAACGCGAACGCAAAGTTCGACGGAGGCTCCCATGACCGATCATGTCAATGCCGCCACCCTTATACTCCTATTGATCTGCAGCTCATCTCTGGCACAAAGATTCGACCGTGGCTGCATCATGTTGAATCCTGTTCAGCCAAACACACTTCGCGCACATGAGCTCGACACTAGAGACCTCTGTACCCAGGATGGGAAAGCGATCAGCTATCTGAGCGTTGGTGACGCCCGTGGCTGGGGTGCCAAGGTAGTCCCACCCTATAACCGGGTCCGAATGACTGTCAGGGGGCCAGCGACAGAAACCAAAGTGACTTTCCAAACCCCATCAGCGACCTACCGCCTGCAGATAACGCCTTAGTTTTCTGGTGCACCCTAGGTGGGTCGAAGGTAGCCGGAGATTACACGCCAGGGGTTCTGGCACACCTACATTTCTTCAGAATGTGGGCCATCCACTAAGAGGTGTCCCGCTATGAAAATCTCAACTCAGCAAGCCCCGCTCTTCGCACCCTCGCTCCTGGCATCCCTTGGGGTCGTCGATCTTTCCAAGATTGCGAGCCAAACCTACGACTCCCAACCTAAACTTAACAAGCGGTCAATCACCTACCGTGAACAAACGACCGTATTCGTGGACGATGTCGAGGGTCAGCTGCGCCTAGTGGTCCGCCTGACCGTAGAGAGCAAAAAGCGTGGAGGTAAGCGTGTCCCTTTGGAGAACACCTTCCCCAGTGTGACCATCAGCAGGCTTGTAGGTTACGCCCCAGAGGAGAACAAGTGGGGAACAGTGAGTTATACCACCGAATATCCAGATGAGCCCTCACTTAACGATGCCTGGGAAACCCACCTGTTTCTGGAGTCGATCCGTTCGACCATGCGACAGAACGGACCTTATAACTGGTACCCGGCCGTTTAATAACAGTGCTACCCACCTATAACTGCAGGGCCTGCGCCCTGCTCATTAGGAGTTGCCAATGAATTTCCATGCAACCACCCTAACCTGCTTGGATTCTATCCTCAGAGAAGGTCTGCAGCCGGCGATCGGGCCACGATCGCTGGAGCTGAACGAACCGGTTGCGCGCGTCTAATTCTTCCCCTCACGAGAGGCTGTAGAAACTGCGTTGATGAATTGGCTTGGGGAGAGCCTGGAAGACGAGGACATTGTGATCCTGGAGGTGGACTGTGCAGGCCTGCAGATGTATTCGACCTGCCGGTATGAGGAAGCATGCGAGCATGTCGTACCACCAACGAGGATCCTGCGCATCGAGGATGAGCACTTTCGCCCCTTTTCACCGGCGTGTGTTCTTGGCTAAGGATCGCGTCCTAGCTAGTGGAGAGCTTGGAATTTCGAGGCCCTATTTTGACTAGTCCAAGCTGGCACAACTGGGCATGATATTGGCGCTCAACTCAACCGACCCTGTGGCGTCCTAATGAATAAATTCTGGTTTCCCTTAGCGCTGGTCGCTCTGGTTTCGTTACCAGAGGGCTACGCTGTCGCGCAGCCCATCGCGGTGGTCAATCTCCAACCCATCTTGGCCGGCATGGCCACCCCAGTGGTGCTGAAGGTCGACGGCTCAGCTGCCAAATGTTCCTACATGGGGCATGTGGTGGAAGTGGCGTCAGGTACGCCTGACGCACGCTGGCTGATCAAGGCTGAGCAGCGCACTTGCCTCAAATCCAAGGCGGGGGATTTAACGATCTCTAGTGTCCAGGCGCTAGTGCCGCTAGACACCCTTCCAGTCAAGCGCAATAGCTCGCTACGCCTGTATCTACGGGACTGAGCTATTTCCCGGGACGCCCTCGAAGTCGCCAAAAGTTTCTGCATGCGGAAACTTTTGCGGCCTTTCCACTCTACGCACAATTTTTCTTCACCCTGCAGGTGATCCACACCCTCAGGCGGCCCGTAGGGCCGTTAAGCCCCGCATCAGGACAAATCATGACAACTGATCATATGCACCCGCCGGCGAGCAGCCTTATCTCCGGCATCCTCACCTACGCCGTTATCTTCTTGGGGCTCGCCCTGACCCTGGGCACCATGATCCCAAGCTCCATTTCAGGGTATCTGTCTCATTGCTGGATCCTTGTCGCGGTAATGGCAGGAAACACATGGAGAAGAACCCTAATCGCGGCGTTTTCAAGGCCCTTTATTGGTGTGATCGGGATGGGGGTTGGCATCTCAATAAGCGCCGCTTACTTCATCTTGGCAAAAATGCTCTTCGGCCTAATGGACCTGGTCCAGGGCTTTTCAAATTCCACCCAGGCCTCCATTGTCCTGGGTGCAGTAGCTATTGTTTGGGCCTCTCACAACATTGCACACCTCTTTGCCAAGCGGCTATTCGTGAAGGAGTTGGCTAACTGGACATGAGTCAAATGGAGAGCTCGACCATGACCCACGTCAGCAAATCGTGCACCAATCCTTGTCGCTGTTGGCACGCGAACACCTAAGGGAAGATACATCTCAAGATTTTCAGGAGTTTCAAAGATGCACCGTACCACCACCCTATTGCTTGCGGCGGCCACGTCGGCCGCTACATCCAAACTGCTAGCGAAAACCCTCGGCGAAAGTGAAAGCGTAGTTCGGGCATCAGCCCAAATTGCGAAGCGTGACCTGCAAGCCTTAGAGGCCCACGTCTACGCTACCGGCGTTGACCTCTGCGATCATCCCCTGTTTCGCCTGGCCCATGGGGTTCCGCGGGATAACCACAATACTGCCGTGCTGCCGGCCTAGCGTTCACGGGTAGGAGATCTCACATGGAAGCATTGGATATTCAGGCCACTCGATCAACCTGGTCGCAGACACTGGTTTCTTACTACTTCGTGGATGTGGGCCTCTTGGCCCAGGCCATCTACGATGCGATACCCCTTCCCGCTCGGCTCCAGTTCAAGGTTCAGGACCTGACCGCGGAGCTCACCAGTGACCTCTCCATCTTTCCCGAGCGTGCAGGCGGGTGGTATTGGGCTGATGGTATGAATGAATTTCTGGGGATTCATCTCTTAGTACGTAGGTACGGCCGCTGGATGAAAGCTCTCGGAAAGGCGCTTGGCTTCGATGTCGAATCCTCGCTGGTAGAGGATGATTGGCTGGCAGACAACGCTCCCGAGATCCAGGCAATTGTATGGGGCCTCATGGATCGTGTACGAGTAGAACTCAAAGCCGCAAAAGCTATCTCTGACCCACATGCACTTGCATCGGCTATCATTGCCACACGCCGATCAGTCGAGGCCGGGGAGCAGCCCCGCCAAACCCAAATACGTGCAGCGCGCCTCACTCAAGGCCTAAAGCTGGTGAGGTGATCCAAGAGCCCCAGACTGTTCGGGTGATGGTATGGCCATCTTTCCGCAGCAATGACCCTGGACAGCAAGGTTCATCCCAGCAGCTCCACCTATGCAATTGTCGGCATTTCAATATGCTGCCCAGGCAGTGAAAACTGATGGCGCTGCTATCCACTTATCTACGAATGGCACCCGAGAATCCTACCCTCGCATTTAGACACCTAGGCATCTACCTTCCTGTGGGGTGGTGGCACGCGCCAGGCTGATACAGACTGGTGGTACAGCTGAAATGGTGGAGAACCAGGAGGCCCAGGAATCTATCCTTGTCCCCAGTTCGCCGGCCAATGCAGCAATGGTGAGTCTCAACGTAGAGATGGCCATCCTTCGCTCTCGCTTGAGCAAGCTCGGCCACGCCGATCAACCTGAAAATTACGTCTGGATCTAATCAATGGGATCGCACATTCAACGTCAGAGGAGCATCTGCTTGGTTCAAGTCAATACCCGCTCTGTCCCCCGGCGGCTCCCGATTCGGCCAGTTTTCGCAAGACACAGCCGTGCACGCTCGGCGAAAGAATGCGCTGCAGCTGCTGCAGAGATTGCAAGCTTCCTGCGCCAGCAGTTGCCAGCAAAATGGCTTGTTGAGGGCACAGAGGCCTTCAATTTTGACCTCGCCAAGCTCGTCGATGGGTTTGAAGCGATTACCCCCACAGCATTCCCCTCTGATCCGCCAGACCAAGCTCTGGACGAGCTGAATGAACAATTGGCTAGTTTGCTCGACTGGGTTGATGAGACAGGAATTCAAATTGTGTCCTAACCCCGCGGTCTTTCATCTCAAGTTCAGAGTCGACCTAGTTCAATGTCTACACATTAAGCAGGAGCTGTATGAAAAACCAGGATACCACTCGAGCTCCACTGACCGCAGTGATTGCATATCCATTCCTCAACATCGCTTTGTGGCTGTTGGCATCTAACAGCTTTTCGGGGCCGATTGGTTGGTCGATTAATAATTTCTATAGGCCTCACTGCTCTAACGATTTACCCTGCTGCAAAGGCTCTTTGCAGTCGACATGCAACGTGGCGAGTCATACTAGTATCCGTACCTATTTCATTTCTAACTTTTGTGATTACAAGCAAAATCGCTTGGGCTAGCTCTTCACACCCTATGGCTATGGCAAATGATATAAGTGAAGCTTCAAAGCTTGCAGGGGTCGCTGCTCTCATCGTCCATGCAATCTGTAGTTCCTGGATAGTTCGTAAACTGTACTGGAGAAATTTTGGCTTCGTAAGCCGGTCCAAAGCCGTGAATGCGTAGCGCCGTTCAAACTCTACTTCGCTCACCAGCGCCGCAAAGTCTCAGTGCAGCAACACCGATCTGGCGGTCGGATTCACTTCCAGGTTGCTCATGCACCTGGCCATGATTGCGTGCACCGGCTGGCTACCCTACCCTTAGATACGCCCGGCGACTGGAGCCCATCTTGATGGCTTCCACTGCTGACGGCCCCTTTCACCTGGCAGCGCTTAAAGTTTAAGGTCGCAAACTGGATCTAAACGCAGCGTCGGAACCCCAAGACAGCAAACCGCTATGACCCTCAAGCCCAACCTCTTCATCCCACTGACCGAAGAAAAAGCTGATGCCTTGGCTGCCCATGATGCGCGGCCGGCAGAGGTTCTGGCGCAATGGTCAGTACATGAGATTGCCAGCGCGGCCTTGATCCAGAACGCATTATCGTTCTCTGATCAGCCGCAACGTTTAGACAAGACAGAAAAGGCCCTTGCCCAACTGATATCTATCGGCCTGCAAGTGGAGGCCTCGCAATCGCCGGGCGAGTTTGCCAGGGTGATGGCGGCACGATTCAGCAGAGAGAGCTTCAAAGCTGGGCTAAACGATCTCCCAAAGATTCCCGCCAGGCTTCTCACTGACGAGCAGTGCCAGGCAGGTGGGTACGTACTTGAAAGTGGAGAATGGAACTACCAGTTCAAGTCCCAGCTGGCCGAAGAGCTGAACCCGTTCACTGAGGCGTTCTCGACGAGTGATGGGAAGACTTTCTCACTGACCAGCCAACAGGCGCGGACATTCCGAATCTTCCAGACCGAACTCGATGAAAGCATGAATGTTCAGGCCCTGGCCGGAACGGGCAAGACATTCATGATCGAGCGCATGGTCGACACCCTCAGCCGGTACCGGCCCCTGCTGCTTGCCCACACGCAGGTTCAGCTTCAAGCATTGATAAGTCGTATTGGCGAAAATCGTGTAGTTGGAATGACATTTGGTCAGCTCGCCACTGCATGCCTCGAACGAGACCAAACGAAACCCCAACGCCGGGGAGGAAATCGGGCGCGATTGAGTTATCAGCTCACCCCGTCCGTGGTTGCGGAGCGCCTATCGCTGGGCCCAGTCGGCCCATTGTCTCCCTGGCAAGTCGCACAGGCATGTAACCGCATGGTTATGCGATTCTGTTTCGGTAAAGAGTTGGAAATTGGGGCGCGCCATATCCCAGAGCTGGATACCCCCCTGAGCGACTTGGACGAGCTCGCCCTGGTTCAATACGCACAGCGGTTCTGGCAGCAAACCATTGAGCCCACAGATCCAAAATTGCAGTTGCCGCTGCGCGGATATCACCGGATCAAGCACCTATCGTTGGATGAGGACGCTTTCATCGATCAACATTACACCCACATCATCATCGACGAGAGCCACGACCTTACCTGGGCCATGAGCGCATTCCTTGATCGTTGCCCGCAGCCAGTCATCACCTTGGGCGATGCGTGCCAGCGACTCGATGCCAACCTGAGCAAACGAGGACCAGCAATTCGACACCGGGAAGTTGTCCATTCCATCCGCGCCGGTAGGCAGATTGAGGGGGTGATCAACCCTCTGATAGACCAGAACCCAATTGTGAATGTGAGCCATTTGGAGGGCAGTCGTGAGCGGGACACTAAGGTTATCTACTATGACAGCGCAGAGATCCCAACTGAGCCCACCACAATCCTCTGCAATTCTGAATGGGGACTGTTCGAGTGGTTTCAGCGACTGGGGAATGCTGGCGCTAGGTTCAGCCTTCTTCCAGGCGCGGACATCGATTTCAAGCAATTCGTGCTGGACTGCGTGGAGTTGTTCAACAACAGGATCCGGCCTCGGCACAGAGCACTGTTCAAGTACACCAGCTGGACCTCGCTTCGCAAGGACATGGCCAAGGACGATTCAGCGTTCATCCGGATTGAGCGCATGCTGAAAAAGGGTTACAAACCCGCAGACTTCGAAGCATCGTTGCAGTGGCTCGACAGTTCAGGTCAGGCCCCTATCAAGCTTGGCAGGGTTTCTGACGCGCGCAACACTGAAATCAACACTGTGATGCTCGCCCCCGACTTGCTATCGCGGATTGAACCTGGCGACAAATTTGGGGCCGCAAAGGCGCTTTCCGCGATTTACACTGGTGGGACCCGGGCCCGTTACAAGCTGATCGTGCCCGGTGAAGTCCGAGATTGGGCTTCGGATCTTGCAGCAAGGGCCAACCGCTTTTAGGTGTAGAAGCCGGTTCTGGCACGTTCTAAATGGCTACATCCTGGGCGCTCAATCACGCACTCAGGAACGCCAAATGACCGAATCTAAACAAAATCACGCTGAAGCTTTCACCACCCAGGCTTTGAAAAAAGGGTGGCGGCCAGATCAAAATTTGGCAACCGACAACCCTGAGGCAGTCCCTGTTTGGCTCTACAGCCACGGCCACCTCAGTGGGAGCAGGTTGATTTCTCAGCTGCTCAAAGATGTCTTTGTCAACGGAGTGCCGCCGGAGGCGTTAGTTGATCTGCCTGCCGATCCAGGGAAAGCCTACAAGGCTGCTATCAAACAGCTCGAACGCGCACCCGCCGATCAGAAAGAAGCTGAGCACCAACGACTAACTGCAGCAATGGTCAATTTTGCCCAGAGCTCAAACCTGTGGAAAATCCTGAAGAGCCAGGACGAGATCACCGGCTTTCATATTGTGCTAGTCGATTGGTTCACTCGATCCCATGTCCACGTCCTGATACCAACGGCCATCATGCAACCTACCCCTCTGTCACCGGACCAGATAGCTCTTGCGGCCAAGATGGCGATGGACAATCACCTGTGCCGATATCCGAAAGACGTGCCGGCATCCCGTAGTAGCTATTTCTGAATTTCGAAGGCGGCGTTTGGATAGCCAACCCCATTGAGTGATGGTTTAATTTTCACTGCCCCGGGGTGGGCAAGCGACTCCACCGCTTCACGGCCCAGCGCAGGATGCTGCAGAGTCAAAAGCCTTCGGGCATCCCCATGACCCCTAGCCCATGCCTCCAATCCGCGGCATGGGCTTTTTTGTTCAGGGGTTCTGGCACACCCTCCTCCCCCCCAAGATAGCCCTCACTGAACTCACCAACGGGATTCATGAGATGACTCCAGCCGCCTTTTGCAAATCGCAGTGCAACATCCCGCCTCAGTTGAACGAGCGAGAAACAGAAATGCTGGGCACACGCGTTCGTGCAGCAAGCTTCGATGCGCTCGCCTGCTCGGAAATGAACTATGCCGCTGCAGGAATCACCTTTGAGCAGGACGGCCGCTTCACCAAGGTCAAACACAGTGGTTTCACAGTGGTTTCACTGATGGGGCGATTCTCAAAGGGGCTTCTCCTCCAAACGTTGCGCAGGAATCTTGCAGATAGTTCTCGCGAGGTTGCGAAAATAGTTTTCCCGCGACTGAAGAGTGACCTTCAGCTACCACAAGGGCACGTGATCGGCTTTGATGTTGCGGCAAGTGTGCACCAGGTAGAGCATCGTGGTAGTCGCCGGCTGACCGCTTATGTGTTCCGCCCACCAGGTGAAACCAGCTGTGGCTATTATGGCGAACTCAACATCGACCTGTACTCCTGCCAGGCTCAGATCAGCCTGAAGGAGGGTGAGCGCTGGGGCGGTGGGGCTTCGCTGCTGGGCGCCGACTCGATCACTCTGATCGCTGACACGTACAGCGAGCTCTGCGCAGTGATCGCAGAAACCTTCAACGGGGCTGTGGACAAGGCATCCAAGCGACATTTCAATGCCTGAAAAACGATAGGGTGTTTTGGCTGGTCATTTCGAATCAAGCAGTTACTCTGTATTCCAGCAGCAGGATGCTGCCTCCAAGGTGTTAAGAAATCGCGTTCCCCCGCGTGTTGAGCCGGGTGACCTCCTCCCCTGAGGTCACCCGGTATTTTTTTGCCCGCAATCTCTAATGCCCCACCCGCTCAGTCAGGGGGCCATCCACTCTCCCACTGCCCCAGGCAGGCTCTTGCTACGCAGCCGCGACCGATTGCTTAGGGGGCTTCTGCCACCCCGACATTGGGAGGAACATGGCACCATCAATCAAGCAATGGTGCTACCTCATGTCCCACACCCTCTTCCCATACCATCCCGCAACAGGCATGCGCCTGGTTCAAACCATCGATTACATTCCTGCCGCGGTCCCCCAGGAGATTTTCAAGCGCGATGGTCAGATCAAAATAGAAGGCGCGGCGGGTTCAACCGTGCATTGGGACAATGCTGAGTGCCAGAAGATGGTTGGCGACACCTATCTAGCCGATGAAAGTGGCACCGAGTGTCTGGCAAGCGAAGCTATCTGGAGCCCTGAAGAGGGGGATAGCATTGACATCGATAATCCCAAGGAATGTTCGGCTGTCAGCTCGCCAAATGCGCTGCGAACTCAACTGCAGGAGCTGGCAAGCGCGGCACGCGAGATGGTGCTCGCCAGTGAGCAGACACTTGATCTGGAAGCTTCATCCAGTGCACTGAAGGCCCTCCTCCAAAAGCTCGGCCTGTGGGAAGACTTTCAACCTGATGAGGCGTAAACGCTAATCGTCCTCGGGCCTTCGTAGGCCCGGGGCTACTCACCTACCGCCGGATGAGCTGAACCGCATCACCCTTACCAAGCCTCGGCCTAGTTGACACAGGATGGAATTCATTGCCCATCAGGGTCAACGGCGACCCACGCCTCTGCACCGTTGTAATCGTCCCCACCTACCGCCTTGAAGACCAGCCCCTCCAAGCCCACGGCGAAGACACCCGGGCGTTCGCATTGCGGGTCTCGCAGCTCATTTTTCCAGCCGTAGACCTTTCCTTCACACACCATCACGATACCCCCAGCCCGGTCCTGGTTTGCTGCCCGCCACGAGGTGGCTATTGCACGTAGTTCTTGAATCTGAGTCATGACGTTCCTTTCCCTCGCATACGGTTTCTTCGGGAGAAAATGGCCACTCCCTTTGACGTTTGCCCATCAACCAGGCCTAGGCCCGACGTTCAGACCCCAAGCCGGATAACTAAAAACCGATATCGTGGCCAATGCAAGGGAGGATGCGGGACCTCCACGCCGTCAGGAGAACCGACACCTGGGCATAAAACAGCCACCTATTTTGGCTGGTGGCACGGTCCCCATCCGTCGACAATCACCCTATCAATTAGCGAGGTGAGAGTATGCCGTTCGATCTGAAACGCTTCTTTGAGTTCGCCGGCACTATCGCTGGAATTGCTGGGGCAGTACTTCTGTCGCTGAATACCAGCTACTCACCTTTCGGCTATGTGCTCTTCCTGTTCAGCAGCCTGTTCTTGGCCGGGCACGCCCGCATGATTCGTGCACGCTGGCTTCTCATGCTGCAAGCCTGCTTCCTTATCACTAACATGAACGGTATCTACCATTGGCTCTTACTGCCGGCGATGGCGGGCCAGTAGGCCACAACCCCTAAGACACGAATCGACCTATGCGCACGCATTACGATAATTTGCAGGTCCAGGAATGCGCAGACACTGCGGTCATCAAGGCTTCATACAAAGCACTAGCCCATCGATATCACCCTGACCGGAACCCCGATGATGCGGAAGAGTCCGCTCGGATATTCCGAATCATCACCGAAGCTTATGAGGTTTTGTCTGACGCAGATAAGCGCTTGAAGTACGATGCGCAGCTTCGTGCTCAGCGAGAAGCACCTGCCGCTGCACGCCGCAATGCGGCTGATACCTCTGCACAGCCCCCTGCGCGAGGGCACTCATTCCCCGCCGAACCTCAGGGCCTCATCCATTTCGTCTCGCCACTGATCCAAAAAATGGAGCAGGCTTTGGATCAAGTCGCATCAAACCCAGCGGTTCCGCCTGCTATCAGGTGGTTGCTATCACCTCCCTGGAGAATGATTTTGCTTATTCAGCTGGTCTTGGCCCTTTACCTGTTCAGAGAGCTCTACCTGTAATAGCTACAGGTACTACCCTCCTCGGCCGACCCAAAATCAACGCCTACCCGGTACCGAGTTTTGCCTCATGGCTTCTGCCACCGAGCCAGCCCGTTGATCATCTTTGCGCCACAGATCATTGGAGAAACTCATGCAGACCACCTCCGTCACAGCTGTCCAAATCGCTGATCCTGACGCCTTTCAGGCATTCAATGATATTCAGGTCGCGGCTGTTCGAAAGGAACTCTCATACGAAGCTATCTGCGCGGAGCGTGAAGCCACTACTCAGGCATCCAAAGCCAGATATGAAGCTGGTGACCGTACTGGTCTGCCTTCACCGTCAGGTCACTACATGGCCGGCGACGCAGCTGGAATGATCGTGATGAACTGGATGACAGAAGCTGAACGCGCACGCTTCCATGTGTTGGGCCTGGCGCTCCCAACCGCTGGCGAAGAACGAGAGGCTGCTCGCTTGCGAATTCAGAACCGCGTTAAAGCGCGCAGGGCAAAGAGAGTGGCCTGCGTGTGATAGGCCTAGAGCAAATGGATTTCGACACCGCGTTTTGGATAGCTGAAGATGGGCAGTTAAGGTGTACTTGGATGATCAACAACCTTGGTACTCCATTATGACCGCAGCCCCCGTTGAGGCCGTATGCAACGACGAGCGAATATTCGCTATCCGTCGGTCGATGTTGAAAATCGCCGAGTTTTGCAGCCGGCAGCGTGTAGAACCACGAGACGAGAAACTCGCACAAGCTCAGATGGAAGCCCTACTCACAGGCTCTGGCTTCACCCTCAAGCGCGAACACCGCCTGTCTAGCGATGACATCCCAGACTTCCTCATCAACGAGGGCGGGTTCTCAATTGTCCTTGAAATGAAGACCCGGGCTCAGCGCATGAAGATCTATCGGCAGCTTGAGCGCTACTCCAAGCACGAGTCCATAGACGGGATTCTGCTAGTAAGCGGCACTGCTATGGCGCTTCCCTCTATGATCGGCAGCAAGCCAGCTCTGTTTGCATCGCTAGGTCGGGGGTGGCTGCGATGAGCTCCTACGGTCAGCTCACACTTACATCCGACAAGCGATCCTGGGTCATCAAGGACCTTGCACCGCACGTCGCAATTCGCCTCAAGCAGCTTTTTCCGCGCCTGTCCAAAACCCGTGTAGATGAATTCACTTTCCCTAATGATCTAGAGCACTGCAGTGACCTTGCCTGGTTCACCAGCCGCTATCCCTTGAACATCTCTGCTCAGGACTCCCGGGCGCTGAGAAAAGGCCAGAAGGGGTATGTGGCCCGGAAAGCAGAGCTGGAGACGATCCTGTTGCCGGATTACGTCGCGTCCCCCTTTGCCGGCCTAAAGCCGGCCTGCCAGGCAAGGCATTACCAGATGCAAGCAGTGGACCTGGGCCATGCAATGCGCAGCTTGTTGCTAGCGGACGACATAGGCCTAGGGAAAACCGCGGCCACGGTAATGTGGCTTTTGAATCCGGCATGCCGACCCGGGATCGTGGTCGTAGATACACGCCTGCAGGATCAGTGGAAACGGAAGATCGAGGAATTCTCTGACCTTTCCGCCCATATCATCAAAACTGGTTCGCCATATGACCTGCCGGAAAGTGACGTTTATGTCATCACCTATGGGAAGCTTGCCGGCTGGGTGGATTTGTTCAAATCCCGCTTTTTCAAATCTGCATGCTGGGACGAGATCCAAGGTCTGCGTAAGGGGACCGACAGCATCAAGGGCGAATCCTCACTCGTTCTGGCGCAGCATGTCGACTACCGACTCGGCCTCTCTGCTACGCCAGTTCATAACTACGGCATCGAGATATTCAACATCCTGGAAATCCTCCAGATAAACGTGCTGGGTAACCGCATTGAATTCCTGCGCGAGTGGTGTACGGATGGCAAATCCGTCGATGATAGTAAGGCCCTCGGTGCTTATCTGAGGGATCAAAAGGTGATGCTTCGCAGGCTCAGAGAGGATGTGGGCCGTGAGCTTCCGCCGGTCAACACGATGGTCGAGGACATCGCACACGACCATAAGGCCCTTCGCTCCATCGAAGATCTTGCGAAGAAACTGGCGCTCCGTTACGAAACGGGGAGTTTCGAAGAACGGGGACAGGCCGGCCGAGAGCTGGACATGCTAGTACGCCAGGCGACCGGCATCTCCAAAGCCAAGGTCATTGCGCAATACGCTCGTATGTTCTTGGAGGACAACACACCGATTGTCCTGGCGGGTTGGCACCGGGCCGTTTATGACATCTGGCTTGAAGAGTTAGCTGAATTCAATCCCGCCATGTACACGGGCACGGAGTCCCCCAAGCAAAAAGCCGAGGCCAAGCGTCGGTTCATGGCGGGGGAAACCAATGTGCTGATTCTCTCGCTGCATTCCGGCGCAGGCCTAGATGGGCTACAGGAACGGTGCAGCGTCGTGCTTCACGGTGAACTGGATTGGTCCCCGAAAATGCATGAACAGGTAACAGGCCGCCTCGATCGTGAAGGCCAGAAAAATCCTGTTTTGTCTGTGTATCTGGTTTCGCAGGATGGCTCCGATCCTCCCATTATCGAGCTTCTAGGGGTGAAAGCAGCACAAGCTGACGGCATTACTGATCCGGACCGGGTGTTCCAGGCCAATGTGCCTGACACCGGCCGTATGCGGTTGCTTGTTGATCGCTACTTGCCGAAGCAGACACAGGACGCAGCATGAGGTTCTGGCACGCCCTGGTTTCGCAAACCATGGGCGTGTCACTAACGAGGATTCACCATGCAACTCCTAACCTTCCTTCAGACCGACAACGGCTTCTGTCGGGTCTACTACAAAGACAACGTAAAGAACGTGTTCTGCTACCAGCCATCCCATGTCCGGGGCCAGTACGCGCTCTATGCGTGCTCGCGCGACGGCGAGCCTTCTCACGCAGTCGACCACCAAGACTTCAAGATCGATTGCTTGCCGGATAGTGATGGCTGTTCAACGGCCGGAGAATTCAGCTCCTGGTATCTGTCCACGCTTAATGAGCGCCAGCGGATTTCCGCTATTTTCTACCCGCAGGTGTGGGTCGACGACGAGGCGGTTGAAGTAAGCCCAGGGGCGACGTCGATTGATGTCACATCCGAGATTCTCCGACAAGGGAGGATCAAAGCGATGGCGCTTAAGGACAATGACAAACCGTCGGATGATCTCCGGTTCGCCGTTAACTCGCCACAATGGGTTCAGAACTGGCCAGGCCCCTTCCGCGTTGTTTGCGCTCAATCCATCCGGGATTACTTCTCTCGCGATGCCGTTGCAGCTGCTAGCTAATTCAAATGCCGGGCGGCTGACACTTTGTCTCCGGCCGGCGCTCAATCCTCCCAGGAGCTTCTATGAAATCGCTACTACCCCTTGCACTCGCACTCATGTTGGCCAGCACGGGCGCCGCTGCAGCCCTCCCTGACGGTAATCCAGCGGAGGTCTGTGCCTACATGACCTCTGAAGGTCTCATCGCCGGCGGGTGGCATGTCAGCAGCCCCGGGGAAGCCGGGTGTAGTACTCCGGCCAAAGAGATCGGGGGCGGTTCACCGCCCAATAACCTTGTCTATCTCGCCGACGGTAACGAAACTTCGGCCCATACCCTGAGACTGGCGCTGAATGTCAATCAGCCCCAAGCGCCAGCGATGGGTCTTCAACTACTACTGCAGGCGTCACACAGCCTCAGCCTAAGGGTCACCGGAAAGCGGCTGCCACCACAGATCTCTGCAGCAATCACTTCCCGCTTGGGTAACACCAGCGCGACGGTAGGCCATGTCAACATCTCAGTGGTCCGCACCGACTGGGCTACGGGTGACGGCTACAACCTGCAGGTACGCTTCGAATAACTGAGTTCAATCCATCCGAGCCGCAGCGCGTGCTGCCGGCGCTGCAGTCCTAGCAGGGCCGGCGTTGACTCACAGCTTTCCATCAAACCAGGCAGCGGCCTGCCTCTATCTTGTGTGCATTTCTCAAGGCATAGACAATTCAGTGACAGGCAATCTGGGCCCAATCTCCACGTGTTTGGTCCCTCGGTGCTGTTGGCACGGCGCTGGGTGAAGGAAGATCCTCACACCTCAAAGGAAAGTACTCCATGAACTCTGTTGAATACGAAGCGCTAGACGAACTCGGCTCTCCCTACCTCCGCCCTGCCCGGATTATTTCAGAACTCCCTTGGGCCCAGCGCAGAGCTGCGCTTACAAAAGCGCTACCAGTGATTGGTAAGCTGGTCAGCCTGGTACCCCGGCAGCAATTTTCATTCGGATTGCCAGTTTTCAAAGCGTTTGGGCTGAATGCTGTAGAAGCGCGACGACACCCGCAGGTAGGCGTGTTGACGCTAAGTGCAGGCGATATCTCGTTGGACTTGGTGCCCGGTTATGGCAGCCCCGAATTAGAAGGACCTGCAACGTGAGCAAACCGGCCGCTACGATCACTGACGTGCAACCCGCCGACTCGAACCACAATGTGCTTACAATCACCGGTGGAAACGGTGAGCACTGCAAAGAGCCCTGCCAGCGGTGCCCTTGGCGCAAAGATGCGGTTGGAGTGTTTCCTGCTGAAGCATTTCGACTGTCCGCCCGTACCACTTACGACATGGCGCAAGTCACTTTCAGTTGCCATTCACGCAAAACTGACAGGCCGGCAGTATGCGCAGGCTTTTTGATGGTCGGCGCAGATCACAACCTGAACGTGCGGCTCAAGCATGCAAGAGGTGAGTGGCTTGATGTTACGGATGGTGGACACGAGCTATTTGAATCCTACCGCGCAATGGCAGAGGCCAATGGGGTACCGGCAGACGATCCGGCGCTTGTTCCTTGTCGCAGTAAGCGCGATTAGGCTTCTGGCACGAGAATGACCTCTTCAAGATAGCGGCTGTTCCTTCCGGCAATGTTGCCGTCCCTTGGCAACGTCCGGAGTCTCATCGGCTATCTAACATAGGAGGTACCCCCAAATGTCGACTGTCGTACTCTGCCACATGGACTGCTGCAATGCTGATGGTGATAGGCTTCCCGCCGCACGCTTACTAGCCCAGTCCGTCGACCAGGGAGCAAACGTCTCATATGTCCCCTGTTGCGAAACACATTCAGCCAATTGGTGGGATGGCAGTGACTGGGTCGGTCGGCACCTGGATAAACCGCTGATGGATGTCCCCAAACTGGAGGACTACGTAGCATCCCACGGTTTCGGTGATGTGACCCAGGACGGAATCCAATTGGCACAGATCCTCATCGCGCGAGGCGATGACTACGCCACCGCGGCAGCGGAAGTGACTGCTCGTGGTTTTACTGAAGCCCCTGAAGAGCTGACTGACTAGACATCATGGCCGACAAAGCAACCCGCACCCTGAAGATGAGTGACGAAGAATTTGACCTGTGCGTCGCGTTGAATACTCATTCTGGCCCTCAAACAAGCTCTGAGATGCTAACTGCAGCCCGACGCGTGCTGGTTGAAGGCATGGAACCAGGGGCGGCCCGTGCTGAATTCGTATCCATAACCAAACAGGCTATAAGCAACGTCCTAGCCCGGCTGAGGGCACAGTACAACACCCGTATCGCCACCCTCTCGCCAGCTCAGTTCGAGCTATGCGTCAGCGTAGCCTGTCCTGAAATTTCGAATCGGGCCAAAACCTTGGCCTGGAATCACCTGGTTAATCGTTCGGGTGAGATACCAGCAACATGCTCCGCTTCGGCCTTAGAGGCGCGCGACTCCATCGCCAAGCTGCGGGAGTTTCACCTCCGAGCACTGTCTGCCTACATCGTGAAATAGACCCAAGCCAATTCACCGCGGCCAATAGGATTGGCACGCCTTAAAGTCCATTGCGCCGAGCTGGTGCCAGCCGCGCATCTGATCAATGGAATACCCATGCCAACCAAAGACCAACAATTTACCATCGGTGCCGGAAAAACGATTTGTGCAGAGAAGTCTCACTACCCTGATCTGGTGCGATTAGTGATCCCCAAAGATGAGGCACTTCAGCTGGCTCAGCAGATCCTGCGAGCGCATGAAGTCGCTCGGCCAGAGCACACTCACCTGATCGAGATACCACTCTTCGGCCAGCTTGAAGAAGTGGACGACGAATAGCCGAACGCACTGCCTATCCCAAAGCCCGCCCCATGCGGGCTTTGTCGTTTCTAGCGGTAGACGCAAACACCCCTGCACTTAACGGAGACCGCTTCTGGCACACCCGAAACCACTGAATTCTGAGCCTTCCCAATCAGTGGATTCATAGCCATGTTCGAAGCACTCAGAGCTGCACGCGCAGCTAAAATCACCCTCAGCAATATGACCGGTCCCGCAAGCCGGGCCGAGCATCGGGCTTGGTCTTGCACCATCCTTTTCTATGGGGCGATCGTGGGCTCCGCTTCGGGATCTGCCCGAAAGAACGAGTTCACCCTTGTTCTGAACAAGGGCCTCCAGGACCAAATCATCCAGAACCTCAAAAGCAAAGGCTTCGAGCTCGATCTGTCCAAAATTCCCAAATCCGCAATTAAGCCAGATACACCGACGAACTACATGTGCCTGGCCATCGCTCAAATTGCGGATGAGATGGATCTCGTCAAGGAACTGAAGGCACAAGCGACTGCGGCAACCCTCGTAGTGTTCACGTCTGATGCTGGCAAGGTAGAGGTATTTCCTCTCGCCTACTCTCAGAAGGTCAAGGAGGATCTCGTTAAGCGCTATGGTGCAGAAAACTTTGAGATCTTGAACGAGAGCATCAAAGACCTCTGAACGCTCTACTGAGCCCCTGGCAGCTCAGGGGCTTCCTACAAGCTTCATTGTCGTACTTTTGACGCCATGATATTGGCTAGCAAAATAGGTAGGTTCTGTGGAGAATACGCGACGCTCGATTTACAACCGCCCTGAGGGCACCAAGATGATTCGTTCAACCAGCCAGCCTGCAGCGCATCCTGCCCTTCCAGCGGCGCCATCGAAGACAGCTGAAAAATTTCCTCTGCGCATCCCTATGGCGCTCAAAGAGGCTGTCGAGGCCGTAGCTCGAAATCAGTATCGTAGCTTCAATAGTGAGGTTGCT
>Ga0153918_1000303_pt1 | contig 26867 bp, 25 predicted proteins | sample TSFL002MetaG_FD_104687 | JGI IMG/M metagenome (GOLD analysis project Ga0153918, IMG submission 104687) | Attine ant fungus gardens microbial communities from Florida, USA - TSFL002 MetaG | ecosystem: Host-associated > Fungi > Mycelium > Unclassified | place: USA: Florida, Paynes Creek Historic... | reverse complement strand
GTTACTCGCCGCCTGCGGGCGTTCCGAACCATAGGCCGCCTTGCGCACCTTGCCGACCACGGCGAAGGCTGCGTCCATGTCCAGCACGTAAAGGGTTTCTTCGACGACATCATCAAGGCTGGCGCCGTAGAGGGCGAGCAACGACGAGATGTTGTCATAGGCCACACGCATCTGTTCCCCCATCGATGAGAAATCGCTCGGCCTGCCGTCGGCATCCAGAGGCGCCGGAGCAACCAGATTGCCGTCCTGGTCATGGTTGAACTGGCCCGATACGAAAATCTCGTTACCTACCCGCCGCGCTTGCGGATAGCCGTAGCTTGCTTCCCAGGGGACGCCCCAGTAGGCGGTGTCGTCGTTGAAAGGTCGTGATGCAGCCACTGCACTCTCCAAGTGAATGACGGATCGTAGTGATCCGGCTAGCGCAGAGGCTAGCACCGTACCGAGCGCAAACGGTGGTGCATTAATGCGCCTCTGGCGAGGCAAAAGTGCGCCACCACATCGCTGATGGTTTGGTTATCGTTTGCTGGCACTCGGCGACAACCGCTGAGCAAACCTTCGCCACAAACCAGCACAGGGAATAGCAATGAGCACGCCAAACACTGAAGTCCTGACCCCGTTCAACAGCCAGCTGATCTTCATCGATCAACAACCACAGATGGCTTTCGGCGTCCAGAGCATCGATCGACAAACGCTGAAGAACAACACCGTTGGCCTGGCCAAGGCGGCCAGGATCTTCAACGTGCCGACCATCTTCACCACGGTCGAGACCGAGAGTTTCTCCGGGCACACCTACCCCGAGCTGCTAGCGGTATTCCCTGATGCGCCGCTGCTGGAACGGACTTCCATGAACTCCTGGGACGACCAGAAGGTTCGTGATGCCCTGAAGAACAACGGCCGCAACAAGGTCATCGTTTCCGGCCTTTGGACCGAGGTCTGCAACACCACATTCGCGCTGTCCGCCATGCACGATGCCGGCTACGAGATCTACATGGTGGCCGATGCCTCCGGCGGCACCACCAAGGAGGCCCACGACTACGCCATGCAGCGCATGATCCAGGCAGGCGTGGTGCCGGTGACCTGGCAGCAGGTGCTCCTGGAGTGGCAGCGCGACTGGAACAACCGCGCGACCTACGACGCCGTGATGGAGCTGGTCAAAGAGCACTCCGGCGCGTACGGCATGGGCGTGGACTACGCCTACACCATGGTCCACAAGGCGCCTGAGCGCGTTAAGCATGGCCCCACCTTGGCGCCGGTTGCCGCACCTCGCTGATCCCGCATCAGCCTCCCTCAGCGGGCACAGCTGCCCGCTGAGCGTTCTCCCCTCGCGAACAGGAATGGACCTTCATGAACCGTGGCGATTGCACTGTGCTGGCGACTGTCGCCTTGAAATCGACCAAGCAGCTCAAACCTTGGCAATTGCGAACCGCCAAGCAGATGATGCTGGCGCATCTGGACGTGGGCATATCGGTGACCGAGCTCGCCGAGGCATGCGCCCTGTCGCGCAGTCACTTCAGCAGGATGTTCAAGGAAAGCACCCGGGTGCCGCCACAGCAATGGATGCGCGAGCAACGGATCCGGAAAAGCAAGCAACTGCTGCTCGACGCGACGATGCTGCTGGCAGACATTGCGCTCGACTGTGGGTTCTACGATCAAGCCCACTTTTGCCGAGCCTTCATGAAGGCTGAAGGACTCACACCCTTGGCCTGGCAAAGGCTGACCCATCATCGCGTGGCATCATCGAGCCGCCCGACGCACAACTCCATGAACCGCGCCGCCGCCCGCGAAGGCGTGGCAGCATGGGGCAACAGGATGGAAAAACGCCTGACCAGTGGCTCTGGCGCAATCCGCACCTGCCGCAGTGCCCCGTCCTCATGGCGGATCGACATGGCCGAGACAAACCCAACGCCCATCCCGGCCCGCACCGCCTCCTTCACCCCCTCCACCCCGGCAATCTCCAACGCCACGCGCATCGCCACGCCGTAGCGGGCAAACGCCCGCTCGACGATCTGCCTGACCCCCGAGCCGCTTTCGCGCAGCACCAGGGGGTAGGCGCCAAGTGACGCCAAGGTATGCGCCTCGGCCTCGGCAAGCGGATGATCACTCGGCACGATGGCCACGATCTCGTCCTCGCGCCACGCCGTCACTTGCGTGCCCAAGGGCAGGTCCTGCCCGGGCGGCCCCTCGATCAAGGCGATATCGACACTGTCCAGTGCCGCGACGATCTCTGCGGTGTTGCCGTGGGAGGTGCTGACCAGCACGTCCGGATAGCGCTTGTGAAAATCGGCAATCAGGTACGGCAGCAGGTAGCTGGCCGGCGTGGTGCTGGCGCCGATGCGCAAGGTGCCGCGCTCCAGCCCGCGCATGGCCTCGCACAAGGCCTGGGCCTGGCGGAAGGTGTCACGCAGGCGCTGGGCATGGGCCAGCAGCTGCTCACCGGCAGCGGTCAGGCGCACGCCACGGCCGGCGCGCTGGTACAGGGGTTCGCCAAAGTCTTCCTGCAGCAACTTGAGCTGGCCGGACACCGCCGGTTGCGACAGATGCAGGGCCAAGGCCGCGTGGCTGATGTTGCCGTGCTCGGCTACGGTGGCGAAGGTTATCAGCTGTTCTGGGGTCATCTGATAAAAATATCAGCTGAACGGATATTTGCCATTCCAAATTACGATTTTTTATAAGCTTATAACCAGATTAACGTTAGCCATGTCGAAACACTTTCCGGAGGACTCACATGGCCACGGCAACTTCCAACCCCGCGTTGGCGCCCACCTTCTCTACCCGAGGGCGGCTCAACGGCATCCTGTTCGTCGCGCTGTTCGCGCTCGCCGTCACCCAGTTGGCAGCCCTGCCGGCCATCGCCAGCCTGGGCATCAGCCCGCTGATCGTCGGCATCGTCGCCGGCGCCCTGTACGGCAATGCCCTGCGCGATGGCGTACCGGCCAGCTGGGCAGCCGGCATCAACTTCTCGGCCCGTGGGCTGCTGCGCATTGCCGTGGCCTTCTTCGGCCTGCGCGTGAGCCTGCAGGAGATCGCCGAAGTCGGCTGGTCCGGCTTGACGGTATCCTTGCTCGTGGTGACCAGCACTCTGCTGATCGGCCTGTGGTGTGGCACCAGGCTGTTCAAGCTGGACCGTGACACCGCCCTGCTCACTGCAGCCGGTAGTGCGATCTGTGGTGCTGCCGCCGTGCTGGCGTTCGAATCGGCGCTGCGCAGCGCCCCGCACAAGAGCGCCATGGCGGTTGGCAGCGTGGTGCTGTTCGGCACCCTGTCGATGTTCCTCTATCCACTGGCGATCAACGCCGGCTGGCTGCACCTGGACACCCTGGGCGCCGGGCTGTTCCTCGGCGGGACCATTCACGAAGTGGCGCAGGTGGTGGGCGCGGCCAGCAACGTCAGCCCCGAAGCCACGCACATCGCCACCATCGTCAAGATGACCCGGGTAATGCTGCTGGTGCCGGTGCTGCTGGTGGTGGGCCTGTGGATCAGCCGTTCGCGCCAGCCCGGCCGGGCACCAGGCAACGGCCGCATCGCCATGCCCTGGTTCGCCTTCGGCTTCCTCGCCCTGGTGCTGGTGAACTCGCTGCAGCTGCTGCCGGGCAGCCTCACCCAGGCGGTCAACAGCCTGGACACCTTCGCCCTGACCATGGCCATGACCGCGCTGGGCATGGAAACCCGCTGGAGCCAGATCCGCCAGGCCGGGCCCAAGGCACTGATCACCGGGGCAGTCCTCAACCTGTGGCTGGTGGCGGGCGGCCTGGCAATCACCCTCGGTGTGCAACGCCTTTTAGGTTGACGCGCCTTGATCGGTATGGTGTTGTCTTGCAAGGATGTTTTTACCTGCACAGGAACGACTTAGATGCCTCAACGCCATGTCATCAACGCATCCGTCAGCCCCAAAGGCAGCCTGGAGACGCTGTCGCAACGTGAAGTCCAGCAACTCAGTGAAGTCGGTACCGGCAGCCTCTACACGTTGTTCCGCCAGTGCGCCCTGGCCATTCTCAACACCGGCGCCCATGTCGACAACGCCAAGACCATTCTCGAGGCGTACAAGGACTTCGAAGTCCGCATCCACCAACAAGACCGCGGCGTGCGCCTGGAGTTGCTGAACGCTCCAGCCGACGCCTTCGTCGATGGCGAAATGATCGCCAGCACCCGCGAAATGCTGTTCAGCGCCCTGCGGGACATCGTCTACACCGAAAGCGAGCTGGCCAGCCAGCGCATCGACCTGGAAAGCTCCCAGGGCATCACCGACTATGTCTTCCACCTGCTGCGCAACGCCCGCACCCTGCGCCCTGGCGTGGAGCCGAAGATGGTGGTGTGCTGGGGTGGCCACTCGATCAGCAGCGAGGAGTACCAGTACACCAAGAAGGTCGGCCACGAACTGGGCCTGCGCAAGCTGGACATCTGCACCGGCTGCGGCCCGGGCGTGATGAAGGGGCCGATGAAGGGCGCTACCATCGCCCATGCCAAGCAACGCATGCACGGCAGCCGCTACCTGGGCCTGACCGAGCCGGGTATCATTGCCGCCGAGGCGCCGAACCCGATCGTCAACGAGCTGGTGATCCTGCCGGACATCGAGAAGCGCCTGGAAGCCTTCGTCCGCGTCGGCCACGGCATCATCATCTTCCCCGGCGGCGCCGGCACTGCCGAGGAATTCCTCTACCTGCTCGGCATCCTCATGCACCCGGACAATCAGGACCTGCCCTTCCCGGTGGTGCTCACCGGGCCGCGCAGTGCCGAACCCTTCCTGCAGCAGCTGCATGCCTTCGTCGGTGCCACCCTCGGCGAGGCCGCGCAACGCCACTACCAGATCATCATCGATGACCCGGCCGAAGTGGCCCGGCACATGGTCGAGGGGCTCAAGGAGGTCAAGCAGTTCCGCCGCGAGCGCAACGACGCCTTCCACTTCAACTGGCTGCTGAGGATCGACGGTGGCTTCCAGCACCCGTTCGACCCGACCCACGCCAACATGGCCGAACTGGCCCTGCGCCGTGATCTGCCAGCCCACGAGCTGGCGGCCAATCTGCGCCGGGCGTTTTCCGGGATCGTCGCAGGCAATGTGAAAGACAAAGGCATCCGGCTGATCGAGGAGCACGGGCCGTATCAGATCCGCGGTGATGCGGCGGTGCTGGAACCGTTGGGGCGCCTGTTGCAGGCGTTTGTCGACCAGCACCGGATGAAGCTGCCAGGTGGCGCTGCTTATGTACCTTGCTATCAGGTCGTGACCTGAGATTGCAGGGGGCCGCTTTGCGGCCCCTTCGCGGGCACGCCCGCGAAGGGGCCAGCATCAATTTATCTGACAGGACTCGCCAGCGTCCGGTCAACCAGGCGAATGCTGTCACGCCCGCCCCGCTTGGACTGGTACAACGCCACATCCCCCTGCTCGATCAACGCCGCCAGGCTGGCCGGTGGCTGATCGAACAGGTTGGCGCCGATACTCAAGGTCACCGCCTGCGGGGTCGGCATCGCCTCCCTGGCAAACTGCTGGAACTGGTCGCGCAGCTGGCTGCCCAGTGCCACCACCTTCTCGCTGCTGGCAGCATTGAGCAGGATGACGAACTCATCGCCGCCCAATCTCGCGGCCAACGAACGCTCCGGCAACACCGCACGAATCATCTCGCTCAAGGCAATCAGCAGGCGGTCACCCGCCGCATGGCCATGCAGGTCGTTGACCAGCTTGAAGTTGTCGATGTCGATCAGCAGCAACGCCCCCGGTTGGGCCGGGCTGACCGCCTTGAACAGGTGCGTCGCCCGCACTTCCAGGGCCCGACGGTTGTACAACGCTGTCAGCGGATCGCGGGCAGCCAGCCGGGCAATGCGTTCTTCACGGCGATAGCGCTCGGTGCCGGTCATCGACAGCGCGATCAGCATGATCGCCATCGCCCCTTCGACCAGCGAAACCTGGATGATCAGGCCGCCAAAGGTCGCCAGGTCGATCAACGTGCCCGGTATCACCGCCACGGCCGCCTTGGCTACATAGAACAGGCCATGGATCAACAGCACGTAACGCAGCTGCACCGCCCCCACACTCAGCGACTTGCCATGCGGGCGCAGCAGGTAGCTGGCCTTGAGCGTGAGCAACGCCACCAGCAGCGAGTTGACCATCAGCATCAGTTTCGACCACTGCGGCCCCACGGGCAGGAGCAACAGGCCGAACCAGACCAACACGATCAACAGCCACGCCCGCGACAGCCGGGCCTGGGTGAAACGCACCACGCCCAGCAGAAAGAACGCGTGGGCAACCACCAACAAGCCATTGGCGAACCAGATACCGATCAGCAGCAGGCCGATCCCGCGCAACAATGCCAGGGTCGAACCGACGGTGATCGTGGCGAAACCGGCGCTCCAGAACAGCAACGACGATTCGCGGACACTGCGCCACTCGATCGCCAGGTACAGCGCAGCCGCAGCGGCCAGGGCGATGGTGATCGTCAGCATCGTGGGTGGATCAAGCGCCATATACGGTTTGGCCTGTCTGGTTAACGTGGAAAAGGCCGATTGTATGCGCTTGGCATGACTTTTCAGAGGGGCGAACGGTCACGCTGCATGCAAATGAGTGTATCCGTTCAAGGTACGGCACGTCCGGTGGCCTTCCCGGCCTCCATCAAACGCACCAACGCCTGGTTTTCCACCGGTTTGCTGAGCAAGAAACCCTGCACCTCGTGGCATTGGTCATCGCTGAGCAGCGCCAGTTGCTGCGGGGTCTCGACACCCTCGGCAGTGACGGTCATGCCCATGGCATTGCCCAGGTTGATGATGGCCTGAACCACGCTGCGGTCACTGTCGCTTTTGCCCAGCGACTGCACGAAGCGCTTGTCGATCTTGATGCTGTCGAACGGGTAGGTACGCAGGTAGCCGAGCGACGAATAGCCAGTGCCGAAATCGTCCATGTTCAGGCGCACGCCCAATTCCTTGAGCGCATTCATGGTATGTAGCGCGCCCTCGACATCGTTGAGCATGACGTTTTCGGTGATTTCCAGCTCCAGGCGGTGCGCCGGCAGGCCGGTGTGCCTGAGCGCCTCAGCCACGTCACGCACCACATCGCTGCGGCGAAACTGCGCCGGCGACATGTTCACCGAAACCAGCACGTCAAGCGGCCAGCTGCGCGCACGGCTGCAGGCCTCGTGCAGCACCCAGCTGCCCAGTTGCACGATCAGGTCCGACTCTTCGGCCAACGGGATGAAACGGTCCGGGTAGAGCAGCCCCAGGCGCGGGTGATGCCAGCGCACCAGCGCCTCGACGGACGCCACCGTGTTGCCATCGACCTTGAAGCGTGGCTGATAATGCAACAGCAACTCGCCACGCGGGATGCCCGCGCGCAGTTCGCCTTCGAGCGTGCGTTTTTCCAGCAGCGCCGCGTTCATCTGCGTCGAAAAATAGCGCCAGGTATTTTTGCCGGCCTGCTTGGCGCTATAGAGGGCAACGTCGGCGTAGCGGATCAGGTCACCGGGGGCGCCGGGATACTCGGCGGAAAGCACCACGCCCAGGCTCGCGCCGACCTGCACGGCATGGCTACCCAGCGTGATCGGCTGACGCAAGGTCTCGACCAGCCGCGCACAGAAGCGGTCCATTTCCTCCCGCTGACCAGGCCGGACCAGCACGACGATGAATTCATCTCCACCCAGGCGCGCCACCAGGTCACTGTCGCGAGTCACCTCGCCGAGGCGCCGGGCTACCTCGATCAGCACCGTATCGCCAGCCGGGTGGCCGAGGCTGTCGTTGATCGGCTTGAAGTTATCCAGGTCGAGCATCAGCACGGCAACGGGCACGGGCTGGTCCTGTTCGAGAAAACGGAACAGTTTGTTGCGATTGGGCAGGCCGGTAAGGGCATCGTGGAAGGAAAGGTGCTGGATCTGGGCGTGGGCGGCCACTTCGTCGGTAATATCGCTGCAGGTACCCCGGAAGCCTTTGCAGATGCCCTGCTCGATGATCGCTCGCGCCGCGATGCGGCACTCGCGCTGCTGGCCCAGGCGATCACGGTACTGGCAGCGCAGGCTGGCGGTCGATCCGGTGGCTGCCAGGTTGTGCAGCCAGGTCTCGACAGGGCTGGTGTCGCAGGCCAGCAGTTGCGTGAGGGGGCGCTGCAGCCATTGCTCCACAGGGTGGCCGGTCAGCTCGGCAAACCGTGCGGACAGGTAGGTCAGGTGCTGCTGGTCATCGGTTTCCCAGATCCAGTCCGAGGCCGCCTCGGCGACGGCCTTGAAACGCGCCTCGCTGGTTTCCAGGGCGTTCTTGGATGCCGCCAGCTGGCGGTGGCTGCGGTCGATACGGGCGCTGGCGCGGATGGCATAGCGGGTGAGCAATGCCGTCAGCAGGCCAAACACCAACAACACCAGGCTCAAGGGTGCGACCACCGTGCGTAACAAGGTGGTGCCGGGGCGCTCGATTTCCCAGGTCAGGGCCTGCCCGCTGCCTTCCAGCGGCAAGTAACCCAGGCCCGCTTGCGGGACTTCGCTCGCGGTGGTGGCGAAACCACTCAAACCGACCGTCTTGGCCAGCTCTGCGAGCATGACCGCGTCCAGCGCACGCACGAACACCAGCACCGCGCTCGGCGCAGACACATGGTGCGGTGTCGAGGGCGAGCGAATGACGGCCGCAGTAAACAATGCAGGTTGCCCGGCGAACATGGCAAACCCGGACGCGGCCTGATCGTGCTTGACCGCGGCACGCGCCAATTGCACGACCCGGCTGCCGCTGGCGCTGAAATCGTCAAATGCGCGGTTACTGAGCTCGCCTTTGATCACCGCATAGTGGGTACCGTCATCGTCCAGTACAAACACGCCCTCGTAGCCATTTTCGCTATAAAGGGTCTGGCCGACATTATCCTCATCATACGCCCAGTGTCTGTCCACCGGCCCTGCCAGGTGATCGTAGGCGGCCTGCCAGGAGGCGTAGCTGAGCAGGTAGGCACGCTCGTTTTTCTGTAGCTGCTCAAGGGAAGACTGCGTGTGGAAACTGCTTTGGCTACGTTCGCGCTCATCGAGTGACTGGGCGATCCGGTACAGCGAGACCATGCCCAACACCAACGCCACCAGCAAAAGTGCCGAGAAAGCCAGGACCAGCTGCCGGACCACGAGGCTGCGCGGCGAGCCGTTGCCAAGAAGTGCTTCCATTCGCAGAGCCTTTTTCCAAGGATTCGTCAAAGTGGACCCTGACCGATTGGCAAGGATCGATCCAGCTGACGACTGGCGGCCTACAGCACCCTTTTGATCAACGGCTCCAGCCGGCTGTAGCGCAGGCGGCGCAGGAACTTGCGCACTTCCTTGGGATGCTCGGCTTTCTCGCCCAGCTCATCCACCGTGCCGATCTGCGGCGCATGCCGGCGAATGCCCTCCAGCTCAACCGCTCGCGGCCCCAGCCACTGCCCGTGCGGGTCATCGATCAGCAGGCCGTTTTCCAGGTCCAGGTTGAACCCGCGCGGGTTGAGGTTGTTGCCGGTCAGCAGCGAATAGCGCTGGTCGACCCACACCCCCTTGGCGTGGAAGGTATGGCCCGGGTCGTTCCAGATGCGTATCTGCAACTGGCCGCTGGCAATCGCGGCCTGACGGCGCCGGGCGAAGGCGCGCAGGTTGTCTTCGTACAGGTACGGCAAGGCACCGCTGGCACTGAACGGCTCGCCCGGGGCGATATAGAAGTCGTTGGCGGTGCGGTGGCCGACAATCAGCTCGATGCGCACGCCCCTGCCCAGTGCATGGTCGATCTCGCGCACCACCACCCGTGGCGGGTTGAAATACGGTGTGCTGATGATGATCTGCGCACGTGCCGCCGCCAGCAACGCGCACAGCGTGCGGTTGAGCGGGTTGCCACGGCCGACGCCCAGCAACGGGATGACCCGCAGCCCCTGCCCCGCGATGGCGGGCGGTGCGTCATAGGCCATACGCCGCAGGCGCGCACGCAGGCGCCGGATATCGCCGCGCAGGCTGCGGGTTGCCGGGGCAGCAGGCAGGTCCAGACGCGGCGTCGCGGTGTGGTGCAACAAGCGTCGAACCAGGCCGACCATGGCATCGGCCAGGGCCGGCGACTGGAACAGGTGGTAACGGTCGAGCCGGTAGCGGTCGAACCGGTGGAGATAGACGTTATTGAGGCTGGCGCCGGTGTAGATCACGCAATCGTCGATCACGCTGCCTTTCAGGTGCAGCACGCCGAACAGCTCGCGGGTCTGCACCGGCACACCATGAATCACCACATCCAGCCCGCGCAACTGGCGCTGGGCCTGATACCAGGCGGCATTGCCCGGCTGGCGCCCGGCCCCCAGCAGGCCACGTCGGGCACGGAACCAGTCGACCACGATGACGATCTCCAGGCCCGGCCGCTGGGCCTTGGCCTGGTACAGGGCATCGAGCACCTCCTGGCCGGCCTCGTCCTCTTGCAAGTACAAGGCAACGATCACGATTCGCCGGGTCGCCGTGGCGATGCGCTCCAGCAGGCAGGTGCGGTAGGCCGCGGCATCCGGCAACACCTGGATTGCTTCGGGGGCGATGGCGAAGCCTGGCAACGCCGCCAGCATGGAGTCAGGGTTCAAATGGAGTCACCTTTGGTCTGCAATCAGGTCCGTGCTGCCGGACACGTTTATTGTTCATCGCGCCACCGCGTCAAGCCGAAAACCTTAACGTGAGGAACCGCCCGTGGCAATGCAGCCAGCCAAGCTCATGCGCCTTGCCTACACTGTTGCTGATTGCCGCTGATTCTTCAGGAGCCACCATGGACGATTCCAGCCAGGGCAAGCCCCCGACCTTCTGGCAGATGCTGCACAGCATTCTCGCCGCCGCCTTTGGTGTGCAAAGCGGCAAGAACCGCGCCCGCGACTTCACCCACGGCAAGGCCAGCCACTTCATCGTGCTGGGCACGCTGTTCACCCTGGTGTTCATTGCCGTGCTGATCGGCCTGGTGCAACTGGCGCTGCACCTCACTGCGCGCTGAGCACGCTGGAATAAAACGCAAACGCCTGCGGGATTTCCTCCTGCAGGCGCTCGGGTTGCAACACGGTCTTGCGTTCAAGTCACTGGTGGCTGACCCAATACACGGCAGTGACTACCACCAGGACGATCAGGCAGAGGATCGCCCAGGCATCGACACTGCTGTCAGCTTTGCGGACCTTGGTAGAGTTTCCCATTGCATTGCCTCTTGTAGTGGTTATGGGAATGCACTTCACCACCAGCAGTTAAGACGAGCTATGCCCTTCACTCAAGCAAGGTCTTTCAATAGTCGACGGGTGACGTGAGAAACGGGTACTGGTAACTCGGTGGCTGCCCTTGGGCGCTGTAATGCTGGAAATCGACACCGTAGTCGTCGCGCTCCAGCAGCTTCAGCCAACGCCGTGCCTTGGCCTGGTCGATCGACTGCAGCACCGGCAGCACGTGCTCCCGCTTGCCGTCGCGGTTGACCTGCAGACCTTGGGCATCGTCATGCAGCAATACCATGGCCCAGCCCCCCAGCGTGGTATGCCCGCCCATCAGCACGCCCAGGCGCCCATCGATACGGGCGCGCAAGGCTTGCGGCGAACTGTTGACGGCGGCAAACACCACGTCGCGCCCAGGCTTGCGCCCGGCTTCCTCAAACGCCTGCATGGCACCGAGGGCCATCTCGTCGTTGGCCGCCCACACCAGCCGGGTCTGCGGATAACGCTGCAATAACTGTTTGGCTTGCTCGTAGGCGCGCTCGCGGCTCCAGCCGCCATACACCACCTGGCGCAGCCGCACCTGCGGAAAGTCGGCCAACGCCTGGCGCATGCCTTCTTCGCGCAACTGCGAAGCCGGGGTGGTCTTGACCCCGGCAAAGGCCACCAGGTCGATCGGCTCATTGTCTCGGGGCAGCAACGCGACCATCTCGTGCAGCATGCGAAAGCCTGCCTGCTGATCGTTGGCGGTCAAGGTACCGAGCACCTGCCCATATCTGTCGGGCTGCGCCTGGATGCTCCGTGCCTGGGTGGCGGTGAGGCCGTTGTTGACCAGGAACAGCTTGACCCCGGTGCCACGTGACAGGCGAATAATCTCAGGCGCCAGGTACTGTTCGTTGACCAGCACCAGGTAGTCCGGCCGCTGCGGGCCATCGAGCGTCGCCCGGGCCTGGCTCATCGCCAGCGCGGCATCGCGCTCGCTGTACTCGACCCGCAGGGCCATGCCCAGCTCATCGGCGGCGGCCTGCATGAAACGCGAGTAATTGACCCAGAACGTCTCGTCGGAGTGGCCAGGATTCAGGAAGACCACCGAAGCGGCCTGAGCGGAAGCTGCCAAAGGCAGGCTCAGGCACAAGCTTTGGCAAAGCGCCTTGAGCATGCGGATACACCCTTTGAAACAAACCATTGAGTATAAACCCGTCGTCCGATGGGGTAACAAATGCCAGTCAGTCTCACTTAGTTCGTTTGGTTCTTTTCATATGCAAAAACATCACTTTAGCGCATAAACCCAACCTGCTATCGTTCCCCGGCTCCGAACCGGAGTGCGCGGCCGTGCGCGCGAATAGCTGCATGCAGCCTGAGACAGGACTTTTATGTACGTATACGACGAGTACGATCAGCGGATCATCGAGGACCGCGTCAAGCAGTTCCGTGATCAGACCCGCCGCTACCTGGCCGGTGAGCTGAGCGAAGAAGAATTCCGCCCTCTGCGCCTGCAGAACGGCCTCTACATCCAACGTTTCGCGCCGATGCTGCGCGTCGCCGTGCCGTACGGCCAGCTGAACGCCAAGCAGGTTCGCACCCTGGCCAAGATCGCCCGCGACTACGACAAGGGCTACGCCCACATTTCCACCCGCCAGAACGTGCAGTTCAACTGGCCAGCGCTGGAAGACATCCCGGATATTCTCGCCGAACTGGCCACCGTGCAGATGCACGCGATCCAGACCAGCGGCAACTGCCTGCGCAACACCACCACCGACCAGTTCGCCGGTGTTGCTGCGGATGAAATCGTCGACCCGCGCCCCTGGTGCGAAATCGTCCGCCAGTGGACCACCTTCCACCCGGAATTCGCCTACCTGCCGCGCAAGTTCAAGATTGCCATCAACGGCTCGAAAGAAGACCGCGCCGCCATCGAAGTGCACGACATCGGCCTGGAGCCGGTGCGCAACGCCGCTGGCGAGCTGGGCTTCCGCGTGCTGGTCGGTGGTGGCCTGGGCCGTACCCCGGTGGTCGGTTCGTTCATCAACGAGTTCCTGCCGTGGCAGGACCTGATCAGCTACCTCGACGCCATCCTGCGCGTGTACAACCGTTACGGTCGTCGTGACAACAAGTACAAGGCGCGGATCAAGATCCTGGTCAAGGCGCTGACCCCGGAAGTGTTCGCCGAGAAGGTCGAGGCCGAAATGGCCTACCTGCGTGGCGGCAGCACCACCTTGACCGAGGAAGAAGTCCAGCGCGTCTCGCGCCACTTCGTCGACCCGGATTACCTGGCCCTCGACAACGTCGACTTCAGCGCCCAGGATGCCGAGTTCCCGGGCTTCGCCCGCTGGCGCTCGCGTAACACCCGCGCCCACAAGCGCCCTGGCTACGTGGCCGTGACCCTGTCGCTCAAGCCGACCGGCGTTGCCCCGGGCGACCTGACCGACAAGCAGCTGGACGCCGTGGCCGACCTCGCCGAGCGCTACAGCTTCGGCTTCCTGCGTACCTCGCACGAGCAGAACATCATCCTCGCCGACGTCGAGCAGCGCCAGCTGCACGCGCTGTGGATGGAACTGCGCGAAAACGGCTTCGCCACGCCGAACATCGGTCTGCTGACCGACATCATCTGCTGCCCGGGCGGTGACTACTGCTCGCTGGCCAACGCCAAGTCGATCCCGATCGCCGAATCGATCCAGCGCCGTTTCGACGACCTGGACTACCTGTTCGACATCGGCGAGATCGACCTGAACATCTCTGGCTGCATGAACGCCTGCGGCCACCACCACGTCGGCCACATCGGCATCCTCGGGGTGGACAAGAAGGGCGAGGAGTTCTACCAGGTATCGCTGGGCGGCAACGCCGCGCGCGACGCGAGCCTTGGCAAGATCCTCGGCCCGTCCTTTGCCCAGGATGACATGGCCGACGTGATCGAGAAGCTGATCGCCGTGTACGTCGAACAACGTACCGAGGAAGAGCGTTTCATCGACACCTACCAGCGTATCGGCATCGACCCCTTCAAGGAACGCGTCTATGCAGCGAATCATTAAGAACAACCAGATCGTCGACGAAACCTGGCACCTGCTGCCAAAGGACACCGCGTTCGACGAGCTGACCAACTGCGACGACTACATCGTCCCGCTGCAGATGTGGCGCGACCACGCCCACGTGCTCAAGGCCCGCGATGGCGGCCTGGGCGTGTGGCTGGACAGCGACCAGGAAGCGGAAGAAATCGGCGAGGACGTGCAGCACTTCCAGGTCATCGCCCTGAACTTCCCGGCCTTCACCGACGGGCGCAGCTATTCCAACGCGCGCCTGCTGCGTGACCGCTATGGCTTCAAGGGCGAGCTGCGCGCCATCGGCGACGTGCTGCGCGACCAGCTGTTCTTCATGGCCCGCTGCGGCTTCGACGCATTCGCCCTGCGTGCCGACAAGGACCCGGAAGATGCCCTGCAAAGCCTGAAGGACTTCTCGGTGACCTACCAGGGCGCCACCGACGAGCCGTTGCCGCTGTTCCGGCGCCGCTGATCGTCAGCCGCAATTCCCGACGGCCCGCCTCTTGGCGGGTCGTTTCGTTTGCGCAATTGCTTTGCCAAAATCACAAGCATGCTGCCTATTCGTGACTACAGGTCAAATGACCTTGGCCCTGCCCCGCCTTAATCAATCACCCGCAAACCCGCACACTGCTACCCATTCGAAAGCGACCGAACCCGAGCAACCACGCTCGCCGCGGTCCACTTTTCACTTACCAGGAGCAGATTCATGAGCATTCCATCCTTCGGCCTCGGCACCTTCCGCCTTACCGGCCAAGCCGTCATCGATTCGGTCAAGTCGGCCCTGGAACTGGGCTACCGAGTCATCGACACCGCGCAGATCTACCAGAACGAAGCCGACGTCGGCCAGGCGATCGCTGAAAGCGCAGTGCCGCGCAGCGAGCTGTTCATCACCACCAAGATCTGGGTTGAAAACTACGCCGCCGACAAGCTGGTCCCGAGCCTGCGCGAAAGCCTGCAGAAACTGCGCACCGACTATGTCGACCTGCTGCTGATCCACTGGCCGGCCCCAGGCAACGGCGTTGAATTGGCCGAATACATGGAAGCCTTGGCCGAAGCCAAGACATTGGGCCTGACCCGTCAGATCGGCGTGTCCAACTTCAACATCGAACTGACCCGCCAGGCCATCGCCGTGGTCGGCAAAGGCGAAATCGCCACCAACCAGATCGAGCTCAGCCCGTACCTGCAGAACAGCAAGCTGACCGCGTTCCTCAAGGAGCAAGGCATCACCGTCACTTCCTACATGACCCTGGCCTACGGCAAGGTGCTGAAAGACCCGGTACTGGCCGAGATCGCCAACAAGCACAAGGCCACCGTCGCCCAGGTTGCGCTGGCCTGGGCCCTGCAGCTCGGTTACGCGGTCATCCCGTCTTCGACCAAGCGTGAGAACCTGGCCAGCAACCTGCTCGCCCGCGACCTGCACCTGGATGACGAAGACATGGCGCGCATCGCCACGCTCGAGCGCAATGGCCGCGAAGTCAGCCCTGAAGGGCTGGCGCCGATCTGGGACTGATGCCATGACTGTCGCCGAATACCGATTGCAGCACGTTCATCAAACCGCGCAGGAGGCTGCATCATGAAAGCCGGACGTGTCCTGTTCGCCCTGGCCATCGGTGCCTTTGGCATCGGCACCACCGAATTCACGCCCATGGGCCTGCTACCGGTGATCGCCCAAGGTGTGGACGTCAGCATCCCCAGCGCTGGCATGCTGATTACCGCCTATGCCATTGGCGTCATGGCCGGTGCGCCGATCATGACCTTGCTGTTCAGCCGCTTCGGCAAACGCGCGGCACTGATGGCATTGATGGCGATTTTCACCGTGGGCAACCTGCTCTCGGCGCTGTCGCCAGACTATTACACCCTGCTCGCCTCACGCCTGGTCACCAGCCTCAACCATGGCGCTTTCTTCGGCCTGGGCGCCGTGGTGGCCGCCAGTGTCGTGCCCAAGGAAAAGCAGGCCAGCGCCGTGGCGACCATGTTCATGGGCCTGACCATCGCCAACATCGGCGGTGTGCCGGCGGCCACCTGGGTTGGCCAACAGGTCGGCTGGCGCATGGCCTTCGCTGGCACTGCGGGGCTCGGCCTGCTGGCCATGGCGGCCCTGTGGTATGCCCTGCCCAAGGGTGAACGCGGCAGCGTGCCGCATGTGCGCAAGGAACTGGCAGTGATTGCCCGCCCCAGCGTGCTGCTGGCAATGGCCACCACGGTGCTAGGCGCTGGCGCCATGTTCACCTTGTATACCTACGTGGCGCCAGTGCTGGCGGCGCTGACCGGCGCCTCGGACAGCTTCATCACCCTTGGCCTGGTGCTGATCGGCGTTGGCTTCACCTTGGGCAACAGCCTGGGTGGGCGCCTGGCCGACTGGTCGCTGGATGGCTCGGCGCGGATCTTCCTCGGTGTGCTGGCAATGATCATGTTGCTGATGCCGCTGGTGCTGGGCAGCCACATCGGTGCCGCCATCGCCTTGCTGGTGTGGGGCATGTTCACCTTCGCCGTGGTGCCGCCATTGCAGATGCGGGTGATGATCGCCGCCATCGAGGCACCTGGGCTGGCGTCGTCGATCAACGTCGGTGCGTTCAATCTGGGTAACGCCCTGGGCGCAGCGCTGGGTGGCGCGGTGATCAGCCTGAACCTCGGTTACGCCGCGGTGCCGATGGCCGGTGGCGTGCTGGCGGCTGCCGGGTTGTTGCTGGTGTGGCTGGGTGGGCGCAACAAGGCTATCGGTCAGGACTTGAAAGCTGCCTGACAACCAAGCCCGCTGCCGGCAATGACGCCGGCAGCGGCGACTTCAGAACCTCAACCCCACGTTGATCATCCCGGCAGCCCCTCCCAGCACCACGAACTCGGCCCCCACCGGCCCCCAATGCACGCCGAACGACGGAATGATCACCGGCGCAACGCCAAAGTGGTTCAACGGGATCTTGTCGTCATACTCACCCTTGTAGCCCTCGATCAGGCCGGCGCTCAGCTTGGCATACACGGGATAGCGCTCGTGCTCCCAGACCTTGCCCAGGTAGGCGTAGTAAGAGCGCTGGGAGAACGAGTTCTTGAAGGTCGCCGCGCCCCATAGCAGGCCGTCAGTGTAGATGCGCTCGATGCCGATCAATTCCTGGTGGTTGTTGTGCTCCGGGTCGTGGGTCCAGTGCCTGGTATAGGCGCTGGTCTGCACATACCAATAATCCCCCTCGCGCTCGCCTTCTTCGGCAATTGCGGCCAGACTCACTGCCAGCAGCCCGACCGCTGCAATTGACGTCCTGTTCATGCTCGATGCCTCGCTGGACAATCCAGTGACACTAGCCGGGCCGGCCCGAACGCGCCATACGAAAAGTCCAGGGAGGAATGATGCCAATACGCCGTTTGCTGGTGGCTGTGGTACTCGTGGTAGTGGCCCTGCTGGCCGCTGCGCTGTTCGCCTTGCGGATCACCGTGATTGCCGATTTCCAACTGGAGCCGTGGCATACCTACGTGCCGGATGAGATGCCAGCCAACGACATCGACCACGCCAGCTGGGGCGATTATCTCGCTGCCGAACAACGTGTATTCAACCAGGTCAACCGGGAGATGCGCGAGCAGCTGGCCAGCGAGCAGCCGTCCGCCTACAACCGCTACATGGCCAGCAGCCGGGTGTTCCCGGGTAATCTCAGCCATGACTGGAACCGTTCCTACATCGCCGAACCCAGGCAGACAGCCAAGGGCGCGGTGGTGCTGCTGCATGGCCTGACCGACTCGCCGTACAGCCTGCGCCACTTTGCCCGGCACTTTCAGGCGCTGGGCTATGTGGTGGTCGCCCCCCGCTTGCCCGGGCATGGCACAGTTCCGGCCGGCCTCACTGCAGCCCACTGGGAAGACTGGATGGCCACTACCCGCCTGGCCGTTCGCGAAGCTACCCGCCTCGCGCCCGCAGGCACCCCGCTGTACATCGTCGGGTTTTCCAATGGCGGCGCACTGGCCGTCAAATACAGCCTCGACACCTTGCAGGACCCGCACCTGGCCAGGCCTGCCCATCTGGTGCTGATCTCACCCATGATTGGCGTCAGCCGCTTTGCCCGCTTTGCCGGCATCGCTGGCCTGCCAGCACTGTTCCCGGCGTTCGCCAAAGCCGCGTGGCTGAGCGTGCTGCCCGAATTCAACCCGTTCAAGTACAACTCGTTTCCGGTCAATGCCGCGCGCCAGTCCTACGAGCTGACCGAAGCCGTGCGCCAGCAGCTGGCCGCTGAGGCCCGCGAACCGCAGCGCCTGGCCACGCTGCCAGCGGTCCTCACCTATCAATCACTGGTCGATGGCACGGTCAGCACCGAAGCCGTCCAGACCGACCTGTACGACCGCCTGCCCGCCAATGGCAGTGAGCTGGTGGTGTTCGACACCAATGCCTCGCTGGGTATCGACGAGATGCTCAGGCCGTCGGTGGCGGCCCTGCGTGACAAGATGTTCGCCGCCCGCGCCCGCCCCTATGCACGAACCTTGATTACGACCCGAGGGCCTGGCAATGCGCAGCTCAAGTCGACACGCTTCGCGGCCCAGGCAACCACGGCCAGCGAGCAGATGCTGGATGCGGTGTATCCGCCCAGCCTGATCTCGCTGTCCCATGTGGCACTGCCCTTTCCCCTCGATGATCCGCTGTATGGACAGCAGCCGGGTGGCCAGGAGAATTACGGGGTGAACTTGGGCAACTTGAACATGCGCGGCGAACGCGGGGCGCTGATCGTGGATGCGGGGAGCTTTTCGCGGGCCACTTCCAATCCGTTTTTCAAGGTGATGATGGAGGGGGTGGATGAGAGATTGCGGTTGCGCTGAGGCGCCTGACTTGAGGGTTTTGGCGCCTGTAAGATCGAGCGCCGCCCGCGCGGCGCATCGCGGATAAAATCCGCTCCTACAGTTTGTTGCAACGTGGCCATGCCTGTGAGGCCATGGTTGTCAGGCGGTTTGCACGGCTCAAGTCATGCACCAGGGCTGGCAACCATGGCGTAACAGGTTCGGCACGTTGCAACAGTTTTTTGCAACCTGGCCATGCCTGGGAGGTCATGGTTGTCAGGCGGTTTGCACGGCTCAAGTCATGCACCAGGGCTGGCAACCATGGCGTAACAGTGATTTCCAAGTGGATGGCCAGGGCAGGCACGTCATAACGCGCCCCTCGCCGACTGAATGTCCGAATTGCGACAGTGAGTGCCTGTTCGGCGTGAGACAGGCATTGCCCGGCTGGATAACCTTCGTCGGGCAATGCCTTGCCATCATCCGAAAAAGAGCCACGCCGATGACGACTCCTGCCACCACCTTGGCCCCACCCACCGCCGCCGACCAACCCCAGGGCTTTGTGGTCCGCATCGTCGGTGCCGCCGCCTTCGCCCACCTGCTCAACGACCTGATCCAGGCCGTGCTGCCGTCGATCTACCCGATGCTCAAGAGCGACTTCTCGCTGAGCTTCGCCCAGATCGGCTGGATCGCCCTGATCTACCAGGTCACCGCCTCGCTGCTGCAGCCGTGGGTCGGCATGTACACCGACAAGCGCCCCATGCCTTACCTGCTGCCCACCGGCATGCTGTTCACCCTGGTGGGTATCGCCCTGCTCGCCTTCGCCCACAGCTACCCGATGTTGCTGTTCGCCGCTGCCGTGGTGGGTATCGGCTCGGCGACCTTCCATCCCGAAGCCTCACGGGTAGCGCGCATGGCCTCCGGCGGGCGCTTCGGCACCGCACAGTCAACCTTCCAGGTCGGCGGCAACACCGGTTCCGCCATCGGCCCGCTGCTGACCGCCGCCATCGTCATCCCCCACGGTCAGCCTGCCATCGCCTGGTTCATGCTGGCGGCCGCCCTGGCAATCTTCGTGCTGCTGCGCGTCACTGGCTGGACCATCCGCCACGGCCAGACCCAGCTCAAGGGCCTGGCCGGGCAACAGGCGCCGGGGCTGTCCACCGCCGCCATGTGGCGCGCAGTGGCCGTGATCGCCGTACTGATGTTCGCCAAGTTCGTCTACATCGCGTCGTTCACCAACTACTTCACCTTCTACCTGATCGAACACTTCGGCCTGAGCGTGCAGCAAAGCCAGCTGTATCTGTTCGTGTTCCTTGCTGCCGTGGCCCTGGGCACCTTTGCCGGCGGGCCGGTGGGTGACCGTATCGGGCGCAAGGCGGTGATCTGGATTTCGTTCCTCGGTGTAGCCCCGTTCGCCCTCGCCCTACCCTACGCCAACCTGGCCTGGACGGCGGTGCTGGCGGTGGTCATCGGCCTGGTGATGTCGTCGGCCTTCGCCGCACTGGTGGTATACGCCCAGGAGGCAGTGCCTGGCCGCGTCGGCATGGTCTCGGGGGTGATGTTCGGCCTGATGTTCGGCATCAGCGGCATCGGCGCTGCGGGCCTCGGCGAACTGGCCGATCTGCATGGCATCGAGTGGGTCTACCAGGTGATCTCGTTCCTGCCGCTGCTGGGCTTGGCCACTGCGCTGCTGCCGGCCACCCGCTCTAAAGCACGGCCTGCCCGCTGCTGCTAAGATGGCCGCGCCTGTTGGACTGGACACGATCATGGTCAAACCCCAGCACGAACTGCTGATGGAGGTCGATGAATGGACCTGGGAGGTGGGCAGCCGGGCAACCGACTACCCGCCAGACTGGTACATCGCCCCTCACTCGCACGCCAAGCACCAACTGATCTACGCCATCAAGGGGCTGATGCTGGTCGAGTCCGAGGCCGAGCGCTGGACTGTGCCACCCAGCCGCGGCATCTGGATGCCCAGCGGCCAGGTGCACGCCATCCGCTGCGTCGGTGACGTGAAGATGCGCAGCGTGTTCGTGCGCCCTGATACGGCGCTCGAACTGCCGCTGCAAAGCAAGGCCATCAGCATCTCGCCGCTGCTCAGCGAGCTGATCAAGGCGTCGGTCGACTTCGCTGGCCCTTTTGTCGAGGACTCACGCGAGGCGCGGATCATGCGCCTGATCCTCGACGAAATCTGCGTGCTGCCGACCTTGCCGCTGAAACTGTTGCAGCCCAGCGACAAACGCCTGCGCACGCTCTGCTCAGCCTTGCAGGCACGCCCCCACGACACGTCGACCCTCGCCGACTGGGGCGTGCATCTGGGCGTTGACGAGAAGACCATCCAGCGCCTGTTCCGCAAGGAAACCGGCATGACATTCGGCCAGTGGCGCCAACAGGCGCGCCTGATGCAGGCGCTGGAGCGCATCGCGTTGGGCGAACGCATCGTCGATGTCGCCGCCACGCTGGGCTATGACAGCCCCAGTGCATTCGCCAGCATGTTCAAGCGCCAGTTCGGCATCACGCCCAGTCAGTTCTTCAAGTGACCGCCGCCAACTACCTGGCGCCTGTCAATTGCTACATGAAGTTGCAGCCGAAGCGAAAACGCCTTGGCTGCGCTGGCCACGCTCATGGCGACGGCAACCTGCCGAACAGCTCAGCAAACACGGGCATTTGGCTGACATTCAATGCACAAGAATTGAAACAGCTCGCAGGCGGATTTGTAGGACGTTTCTTCCAGGCGCTGTAGGCAGAATCCCCGCATCGGCTCTTTCCTGTATGAAACCCCAGTTTCCGCAAGATTTTGTCACTGTTACGGTCCATTTTTCCTACAACGGCACGGACGCCAATGCCGCGAGAGAAACATGGATCAATACAACAAATCTGGCCTGGCCTTGCAGAAAAACCTGCTCAATCTGCGTCGTGAACGGGATCGCTTGAGGGCCGAAGGCAAGCATCAGGAAGCTGAACGACTGGCGCAGGAAATATCGCGCATCGAAGCAGTGGTGGCTGCATTGCCCGCAGAGGCCAAACCACCGACGTTGCAGTAGAAAAGCAAACGGCCCCTGGCTGTATCAAGAAATGCACTGCGGTCGATCCTGATAATTAATTTGTGAGGGGGCTGGATCATCCCTACCGTATGACGCTACTCAAGCCTGGGAAACAAAGGCCCCCTCATGAACGACCGTGAGTTCATCAATGCCATCGACGCCGATGGGCTACCCCTGAACATCGCCGTGCGCGGCGGCCGCATCAGCCACCTCGGCCCGCAGCGCGCCCACACCGCCGCCATTGAGACCATCGACCTGGAAGGCCTGCTGGTGCTGCCCGGCTTCGTTGACGGCCACATCCATCTGGACAAGAGCTTCGTCGGTGACCGCTGGCGCCCGCACCAGCCGGTCGCCAGCCTGCGCGAGCGCCTGGCCGTGGAGAAACGCGAACTTGCCAGCGCTCCTCCGATCGTCGAGCGCGCCGACGCGCTGATCCGCCAGGCCGCCTCGTTCGGCACCCTGGCCATGCGCTGCCATGTCGACGTCGATGCCACCACTGACCTGGCCAACCTGCGCGCCATCCTTGAAGCCCGCGACAAGTGGAAAGACCTGATCGACATCGAGCTGGTGGCTTTCCCGCAGGCCGGTGTAGTGACCTGCCCAGGCACCGCGCAGGTAATGGAAGCTGCCGTGCGTGAAGGTGTGCAGGTGGTTGGCGGCATCGACCCGACCACCCTGGACGGCGACGCCGACGCCCAGCTTGATATCGTTTTCGGTATTGCCGACCGCCATGGCGTGAAGGTGGACATTCACCTGCACGAACCCGGCGACAGCTGCATCGCCCAGCTCGAGCGTATCGCCGCCCGTACCCAGGCACTGGGCATGCAAGGCCTGGTGGCGGTCAGCCATGCCTACGGCCTGGGTGATGTCAGCGACGCCGTGGTTGACCGCACTGCCGAAGTGCTGGCCCTTGCCGGCGTTTCGATCATGACCAATGCCCCCGGTGACCACGCCTTCCCGCCCGTGCTGCGCCTGCGTGCCGGTGGCGTGCGGGTGTTCACTGGCAACGACAATATCCAGGACGCCTGGTGGCCCTATGGCAACGGCGACATGCTGCAGCGGGCGATGCTGGTCAGTTACCGCTCTGGTTTCAATACCGACGAGGAGCTGCGCGTAGCGTTGGAAATGGCGACCGTGGCCAGCGCCGGGGTGATGGGCAAGCAGGATTACGGGTTGAAGGTGGGCAATGAAGCCAGCTTCATTCTGTTCAAGGCACCGAATGCAGCAGCGGCGGTGGCGGCAGCCATTCATGAACGGGTGATCGTGCGCCACGGCGCCTTCTGGGGTGGGCCTGCGCAGTTGCAGCTAAAGGCTGAGCAGTTCGCCACCGAACTGCGTCGCTAGCGAGACCCATGGCGAGGCGCGCTTATTGGATGTGCTTGAGCTTTTCGAGCATGGCGGCGCTGCCCTTGAGGTAACCGGTGACCTCGCCATCTTCCCGTTTGAATTTGATGCCCATCACCTTGTTGTCCAGCTTGACCAGCTCGACCGACGCCCGGATGACTTCGTGGGGATGAGTGACTTCTGCGGGCGCCTTGCCTTTCTGGATGGAAACTTCGCTGACGGTCTGCTCGAACCTGTTGTGTTCAGCATCGTACGACCAGGACGACTGCTGCACGATCTTCTGCATTGAGTTCTTCTCGCTGAGGATCAGGAAGTCGGTGGCTGAACCGTCTGCCCTGAGCAGCAACAACGCCAGCGCCTGGGACGTGCCATCATCGGCGTTGGAGTACCAGACGCCATACAGGTCGCTTTTCAGGTACCTGGGCGCGGTGTTTGCCGTTTCACTGGGCGGGTTTGCTGTGCCGGGTGTGGAGCAAGCGCAGAGCACCAGCGGGGCCAGCAGTGCGATTGCTAGGGTGAGATACTTTCTCATTACGTTCCTGGGGCTTTCAGTATCCGATCCGCAGCGTCCCCTTTTTTGACTGGCTGCGGGTTTCCGTTGAACAGGCTCAACCTGCTTGCATCGACAAACAGCGCTGCAATTGCAGCGCATTGGCGGTCGCTGCACCCGAGGCAGTATTGTCGAAAATGCACCAGGTGCGGTGTCCGGCTGCGCAACTGCGTTGCAACTGTTCAGCCAAACCATTCAGGTAGTCAAGCGAATACTCGCTGTGATAGATCCGCGGTTCGCCGTGCAAGCGCCAATAGACCAGGCCCGGCCATCCAGTCGGCGATGCATCGGTGCCGAATCGCGCAGGGTTGGCCGCAACCTGAGCTACCTGCTGCTCCATCAACAACGCCTGTGCGTCATGCCAACTGCTGTGCCTCGGCTCCAGAGCTAGCGGGCCTTCATAGTGTTCACGCACCCTTTCGAAAAAACGCCGCGCAACGGCGTACTCATAGATCAGCGACGGTGGTAGCTGTATCAACAGGCATCCCAGGCGACTACCCAGTTGCCCACATTGGGCGAGGAATTCGGCAAGCGGGCTCTCGCAGCCCTGCAAGCGCAGCTCGTGGGTGATCCTTTTGGGTACTTTCACTGCGAAGAGAAAATCCTCAGGCACAGACGAAGCCCAGCGAGCGTAGGTTTCCGGCCGATGGGGCCGGTAGAACGAACTGTTGATTTCTACTGCGTTCAGCCGGGCAGCGTAGCGTTGCAGGTGGGACCCCGACTGTGGAAAGTGCTCGGCATAGCGACTTGGCAGGCTCCAACCCGCACACCCCAGATGGATCATACTGGTCCTCCCTGCTTACCCGTTACTGACAATCGATCGGGATGAACACCAGCCCTTTGCGTACTGAAAGGGCTGGCGAGGCATGGGCTTACCAATCATGGGGTGAAACCCAGCCCGGCAGAAAGGTCAGAGCCTTCAGGTTTGCGGCCCGTCTGTGGTGACCCGGCATCACCCGTCTGCTGGATAGACTGCTCGACCGACGTCTTCACCTCGCTGCCCTTGGCCTTGAGGGTATCGGTCAACCGGTCACTGCTGGCGCCCATCAGTTGATCTTCTTTGTGCGTGCTCGGTAGCGCCGCACCCAATGCCGCCCCCAGGGCGATGCCCAAGGCCGCCAGTACCAGCGGCTGTTCCTGCAGCAGATGATCGAATTGCCCCTTCAACGCCGTGGTCTGGTCCGCGACCCTGTGTGCGGTACTGCGCACGGTATCAGCAGACGCACCCACGGAATCGCGCGCACCGCTGCCCAGCTCACTGGCCCGATCGCGCACGTCATGGGCCTTCATGCGGGCTTTGTGGCTTGCGTCGTGCATCGCTGCTCCGGCATGGGCGACGGCATCTTTCACCGTGTCTACGGCATCGCCAAGTTTCTCGCCCAATCCGGGACCGTCATGCGCCGGCCCAGGGTTGAACGGTCGGTTCTGGTTCAGGCCCAGCCAAGCCAGGCCCAGCACCGTCAAGGTAGCCGGTACCGGATTATTTTTAAGCGTGGTGCCGAGGTTGTGGAAAAACTCGCCGCCATGGCCTTTGGAATAGGCCAACACCCGGTCAAGCATCTGGCCTGGGCTCAGGCGCTGTTCGAGGGCATCCACCAGGTCGCTGATATGCTCGCGCTTGGCGTTGATTTCCTGTTCCAGCAGCTGCGGGTCTTTTTGCGCATCAGTCTCGAAAGGCGTGGTCATGGCAATTTCCTCTTCAGCGTGTCCTTGTCCTGTTGCATGGCATGCAAGGTGCGATCAGGTGCCAAGTGGCTGGGCTCGAATTGCTTCTTGCCAGACTGCAGCATGATGAAGCCGATCACGACCGTGACTGCGCCGACGATCAACGCTGCCAACCACGGCGCGACCACCAGCGCCAACGCGTAGACCGCCGCCATCAGGAGGATGACAAAGCCCGCCAGCACCACGATCGCCCCGGCTGCCACCGCCGCGGTACCCGCCTTCAGGGTGGCCAGGTTATGCTGCAATTCGGCCTTGGCCAGCGCCAGTTCCTTGGTGAACAGCTCGGGCACTTCCCGCATCAACTGGCGCAGCAGCCCACCCACGCCGACCGCATCGTTTTCCGAGGTGTGCAAGCCTGTGTTATGCAAAGGATCGTTGTTCATCATTCACCTCCTTTGAGCGGGTCGCGCTCGAACGGGCTGCCACTGACCGGCGTGCCGGCCCCTGGCCCAACGGGATCGTTCGGGGTGTAGAGAGTGCTGGTGGATATGTCGCTGCCTCGGTCGGGTGTTTCTGGCTGCGCAGGATGCGGCGGGCTGAAAGCGTCAGCCGCAGGACGATTTGGTTCCTGGGTGGCACCGGCTCGGAGGAAACGTGACACGGCAAAGCCGACCGCAACGCTACCGGCCAGGAACAGTGCCGGGTTGCTGCGGGCAAGCTGTGCGCCGCGTTGCAGCAGGCTCTCGGCGCTTTCATGACGTACCTGTTCGGCGAACTCGCCTACACATTCGGCCGCCTGGCTCAGATAGTGCGAGAGCCCCAGGCTGTCGTTGCCTTCCAGCGCCGACGCCGCTGATCGCGCACCCTCCTTCAGCGAATCGAGCTGGTCGGCTGCAGTATCGCGATAATGCTCAAATTGTTCGCTGCCCTGGTGCTTGGCTTCACCCAACAACGCTCCAGCCTCTTGGTGGATGGCATGCACGTGGTCCTGGAGGTTGCCGGGCGGGGATGTCGAGCTTTGGTCGGTCTTTTCCATCGTTGTACCCTCGAAACTGATTGGGGATGAATGCCCGTATTTGAGCGGCATTCTTGCGAGGGACGCATTCCAATCGCCGGGAGTTCAGCGCGTATGACCTGTGACATTTGCTTGAGAATCCAAAGGTTATCGTGCCATCAACCAGTCCCCTGATAACCGCCGCGCATGCTTCAACTGCGTATCCGCTAGCATGAAACGCCCACCTCGCCGTCCGCTGGGCCATCTACCAACGTCTGGATCTCTGCGAAGACATCTGAAGCCAGGTTGGCCGGGACGCCCCAGTAATCAAAGATCCCACCCTCATCTCGATTCTGGCCACAGGTCACGAATACGCCGGTGC
>Ga0153918_1000302_pt1 | contig 26893 bp, 28 predicted proteins | sample TSFL002MetaG_FD_104687 | JGI IMG/M metagenome (GOLD analysis project Ga0153918, IMG submission 104687) | Attine ant fungus gardens microbial communities from Florida, USA - TSFL002 MetaG | ecosystem: Host-associated > Fungi > Mycelium > Unclassified | place: USA: Florida, Paynes Creek Historic... | reverse complement strand
TCCGGTTCGATCACCGCCAGCGTCGGTTTCGCCCAGAGCGCCGGCCTGATCCTGGGTGGTTCGATCAGCCAGAGCAACTTCCTCGGTACCGGTAACAAGGTGTCCATCGGCCTGACCCGTTCGGAGTACCAGACCAAGTACAACTTCGGCTTCGTCAACCCCTACTTCACCGAAGACGGTGTCAGCCTGGGCTACAACCTGTTCTACAGCAGCACCGACTACAGCGACTACTATGATGACGGCGTGTCCTATTACGCCATCAACAGCTATGGCGCGGGGGTGAACTTCGGCTACCCGATCAACGAAACCTCGCGCCTGACCTACGGCCTGACCCTGCAGCACGACGACATCAACCCGGGCACCTACAGCGCCGACGAGATCTACGACTTCATCCAGCGCGAAGGCAAGAGTTTCAACAACCTCAAGGCCTCGATCGGCTGGTCCGAGTCGACCTTGAACAAAGGCGTGCTGGCCACCCGCGGCCACTCCCAGGCCTTGACCCTGATGGCGACCACCCCAGGCAGCGACCTGTCGTTCTACAAGCTCGACTACAACGGCCAGACCTTCCTGCCCGTGAGCAAGGACACCACCCTGCGCCTGCACACCACCCTGGGCTACGGCAACGGTTACGGTTCCACCGACGGCCTGCCCTTCTACGAAAGCTACACCGCCGGGGGCCAGGGCTCGGTTCGCGGCTTCAAGGACGGCACCCTCGGCCCGCGCAGCACCCCGGCCACCGGTACCTATTCGAGCGCCGGCCAGGCCTATTACTCCGACCGCGACACCGACGTGCTCGGCGGCAACATCCTGGTCACCGGCGGCGCCGAGTACATCTTCCCGATGCCGTTCATCAAGAACCAGAGCCAGCTGCGCAGCTCGGTGTTCGTCGACGCCGGCAATGTCTATTCCGACACCTGCTACCTGTCCACCACCCAAGGCTGCGGCAATGTCGACCTGAACCAGCTGGCGGTGTCGCTGGGCGTCGGGGTTACCTGGTACAGCCCGATGGGGCCGCTTAGCTTCAGCCTGGCAGCACCGCTGAAAAAGCCGGATAACGCCGAAACGCAGATTTTCCAGTTCTCCCTGGGCCAGACCTTCTGACTCAACGCACACGCCTTACCGGTTTTTACCCTCGCTTAACCCAAGTTGACCGTCACCTTGCCTAAGCTGAGAGACATATGAACATGCCTTGCAGGTAACCCCATGCCACCCTTCGCCCCCACCGCCCTGGCTTCGGCATTGCACCAAGACAGCCCCGCCTCGCAGCTCGACCTGTTGCAGCAATGCCTGAGCACCCTGCTGGGCCCACGCTATACAGTCATTCTCGCTGCCAGTGGCGACGACGCCAGCCACTATCACCTGGCGATCCAGCACAGCCAGAGCGGCTTGTCGCTGGAAGACAACGGCAGCATTGGCCCCGGTTTCGCCGAGCGCTTGCTCGCCCTTGGCGGGCAGGTCAAGGCCATGCTCGAGTCACAAACCTTCGCCCGCATGGGCAGCGACGACCCGACACGCCCGTTGGTCTGGCTCAGCGACCTGTAGACGCTAAAGCGCTGAACGAACAGAACTTTTCCCCAATTACTTGTCTATCTGGACATGCTCACGCTCGCGGTGGGCGCCGCCTTACGGTGCTGCCCAACCGCATGTTCAATGACAACCTGGGGTTGCCTACGCTGATGAAACGCCATATCCCGAGAATCCTCTTTGCCGGCCTGGCCGCCTTGGTAGCCATGGGCTCTGCCTTCGCGACACCGATGCACGCGACGAATGCGGCGCTGGTTACTGAAACCATCGCCCCGTCGCCGGCCAAGCCGCCCCAGAGCCCTTGGCCGAACCTGGCCCGCATTGCCGACGGCCAGCCAGGGCCATTGCTCGCCCATGATGATGACCGCTACTGGCGCGACGGCCGCTGGCACTACCACAGCGAAGACCGCCGCCGCGAAGAATGGCGCCGGGCCCAATGGCGCCGGGAACAGGCACGCCGTGAGGCGGAGCGCCGCCGCGACTGGGAGCGCCGAAACGAGCGTGCTCACCATTACGATGCTGACCACCGCTACTACCGCCGCTGACCCTCAGTGGCAATTTGTGCCCTACCGTCCCTTCGACTATGTTCACTGCAGCCAGCCACTGGCTCACCATCGAAGGGACTCCAGGCATGAAAGCAAACCGGTTCAGTTTCTCTCCACGCCTCCACGGCCTGGCCGCTGCACTGCTGCTGGCACTGGCCGGCTGCAGCTCGATCAACGCGCATACCACCGAATACGTCGGCGTGCCGCACTTTACCCCGAGCAACGCGGCCAACGTCGAAGTATTACGCCGCGAACCCACCCGCAAACATGTGCGCCTCGGTGAAGTGCTGGTCGACGCCAGCGTCGAGCCAGCACCGCCGATTACCGAGGTGGAACAAAAGCTGCGGGAAGAAACCGCATCCATCGGCGGTGATGCCGCGGTGGTGGTGTATGACCGCATCCAGCCAGTGGCAGCCTATGTCGAAGGGCCTCTGTGGGACCGTGATATACGCAGTGTCGAAGGGCGCAAGCTCAAGGCGATCGTGATCAAGTATCAATAATCGCTTCACCGCTCGCAGCTCACCGGGTACCGAGCACGACGCCCTGGGCTTTCAGGCGCTGCAGCAGCGCAAGGCCGGGGGCTTCGATGGCAGCGGGTTCGACGCCGGCAGCTGCGGCCAATGTTGCCAGATGTTCGCGCCCGCTCAAGGGCTGGTCTTGCAACGACTGCAACAGCGCATGGGCCAGCGGCGCAAGGCGCGAAAAGGCCACCTTGTGGTCTTTACCTCGGTGAGCCAGCAGCAAGGTGGGCTCCTCGGGCGCCTCGCCCGGCAGATGTTCCGGCCCGATATGGCTGACCGGCCAGGCATAGGCCAATGGCACAGCCAGGCTGGACAGCACCGGCACGCCAACCAGCAGATCACCCTCCGGGGCATGCTCGGGTTCGGCGGCATCACTGAGCGACAATGCCGTTTCTATCCACTCGTAATGGGCAAGTTCAGCGATCCAACCGGGCTGGTCGCCTCGCCCCTGCAGGTATTCGACCCACTCGCCGCCCACTTCGGTGAACAGCGGCGTGTGGCAGCGATGGTTGGCGTAGAAGTCTTCGCACAGCCCCTGCCAGTGCTCGGCAGCGAGACTGGCATGCAGCACCGGAAAGCTGCCGGCCAGCAGTGCCTGCAGGTTGCCGAAGAACAGCTGCCGGTACACCGCCAGGCGCCGCGCTTCGATACCAGGCGGTGGCGGGTTGGCCTGCGGATCGCGGATATGGCCTGCCATGCGCAGTAGCTGTTCATGCAGTGAATCAGCCATGGCGCACCGCCAAGGCCTGCGCTGTAGTTTGCAGGCTGCGAATGTGCTCCACCTCGACCAGCAGTTCGGCCAGCGGTGGCAGGTTGAAGTCGCGCTCGAGCAAGGTCGGCACCGGCCCCAAGTGCTGGTAGGCACTGGCCAGCAGGCCCCAGACATCAGGCCTGACGCTGGCACCATGGGTGTCGATCTTCAGGTCCGGCGCTTCGTCATAGTGCCCGGCCACATGCAGGCAGACCACCCGCTCGGCCGGCACCTGGGCCAGGAACCCGGCAGCGTCGTAGCGATGGTTGCAGGCATTGACCACGATATTGTTGATGTCCAGCAGCAGGTCGCAGTCGGCTTCACTCAACACCGCCTGCAGAAACTCGATTTCGCTCATCGCCTGATACGGTGCGGCGTAGTAGGAGATGTTCTCCACGGCAATCCGCCGACCAAGGGCATCCTGGACTTCAGCAATGCGCCGGGCAGTATGGCGCACGGCTTCTTCGGTGAACGGCAAGGGGATGAGGTCGTACAGATGGCCGTCATCGGCGCAGTAGCTCAGGTGTTCACTGAACAGCGGCACCTGGTAACGGTCGAGAAAGGCGCGAATCTGGCGCAGGAAGCCATGGTCCAGCGGTGCCGGGCCGCCCAGTGACAACGACAGGCCATGGCAAGCCAGCGGATAGCGCTCGGCCAGTTGCGCCAGGCCTTCGCCGAAGGCGCCGCCGACGCCGATCCAGTTGTCTGGCGCGCATTCGAGAAAGTCCACGGCTTTGCTGTCCATGCTCAGCAGCGCTGGCAGCAGTGCACGGCGCAGGCCCAGGCCGGCGCCCTGCAGATTGGAATGAGTGCTCATCGCAGGCTCCTTGTGGTGCAGCACCCTCCCCGGCTGGCAGCCTGGGGAGGATGCCGCGGCGGGTCAGTGCTTCGCCTGGCTCAGCTTGCTGTACAGGTCGGTCGGGAAGGGTTTGCCGTTGGCGTCGAACTGATGCTTGCGGAACTGGTAGACCTCGGCTTCGGAAAGGTAGCCGTCGTGGTTGGCATCGATGGCATCGAACTCGGCACCGGCCTTCGGCGCGACCGCCAGCAGTTCGGCGCGGGACACGCGGCCGTCATGGTCGGTGTCAGTGCGGGCGAACGAAGCATCGCCGCACTTGCCTTCACCGCATTTGCCTTCAGCCTGGGTAGCCTTGGCCCCGCTGGCGCCACACTTGCCCTCGCCGCACTTGCCTTCGGCCTGGGTGGCTTTGGCCTTGGCGCCGCCGGCACCGCACTTGCCTTCGCCGCACTTGCCCTCGCCGGCCTTTTCCGCAGCCGCCAGCTGGTAGCCTTGTGGCAGTGGCTCGACGGCAAACGCCGAGGAAGCCAGGTTGATACCGCCCACCAGGGCGATGCTCAGCAGGCCGAGCCGGGTCTTGTTGGGGAACTGGATACGGGACATGGTGTTTCTCCTGATAGTCGTACGGTCATGCCTCAAGGGCGAAGAGCCAGGGAACGCGAGCCGCAGGGCTTGTTCGTTCGGGCTGGTTCATTTGGCCCCAGGGATGTATCCCGGGCGTATCAGCAGAGCGAAGGTTTTGTAAGCAAGTAGGCGTGGCAGGCACCTTGATACAGAGCGATACAAGCGCCTGCCTGGGTGCAGAGGTCAGCGGCGGTCCAGCAGCCTGGCCAGGGCAAAGGTGGCCGCCACGGCCAGCAGTACGGCGGCGGCAATGGCCGGCACGCTGCCCCACTGCGCGATGAAGCTGTTCACTGTCAGGTAGAACCCCAACACGCCCACGCCGCCAATGGCATTGCCGCGCACGATCGCGCCCAATTCAGGGTGCCCGCCCTGAACATGGGCGAACACCGCCAGCGGCCAGGCAATCACCGGGATCGGCGCCAGCAGGCCGCTGGCCACTGGCCCGAGCCATTCGGCGCTGGCGGTGATCGCCACCAGCAGCGCGGTGGCCGTGAGCATGCGCATCGGGATCACCCAGCGCGGCAGTTGCACCACCTTGGCATCAGCGGCCGGCGCCGGTTGCGAGGTGACGATGATGATGAGGGTGAGCAGTGCCAAGGTCACCACCACCGACAGCGCCAGCCAACCCAGGTGGCTCATCAAGGCTGCCATGGCCGCGTAAACCGCCAGCGCGGCGATGCAGCCGGGCAATGCACCGATCCGTCGCGTCACTTGGTAGTAGAACAGGTAGGTCGCCTGCACCGCCGCCAGGCCGGCCAACGCTCCAGGCACTGCCTGCAAGGCAAAACCAGGGCCCTGTTCGAGGCTCAGGAACAGCACGACCAAGGCTGAGGTAACCGGCAGCCCGGACAGCAGCCCGCCGATTTGCGTGCCCCAGCGCCTGGCCGCCAGCGAGATGGCCAACATGAGCGTGGGAGTAATCAGAAACTTGAGGTAGAAGGCAGTCATGGCAAGCCAGCGCATTTCGATAAGGAGAGGGGCCAGGTGCATCGGCGCCCCCATGCTAAACGATGCGCGCTGGCTTTTCGCGGTTTTCTCAGCAGCCCGACTGCGCGAGTTCGGCCATCACCTCGGCCCGCGTGGTCACGTTGCCGAAGTGGTGCTTCCAGAGGTCGGTCCCCAGTTTGCCAGAGCGGTCCAGCGATGAGCCGACGGTCAGGTCGGTCACCAGGGTCGGGCAGAGCCCGGCATCGAACAGCGCAAAGCCCGCCGCCAGTACGCAGGTTTCGGTCTGCATGCCGCACACCAGCACACGCTCCACGCCCAGTTGGCGGAGGTGGGCGATGGTCTCGGCGGTCTGGCCATAGCCATGCTTGATGAACACCTGGTCCACCTCGACCAGGCACTCGTCCTCGGCTGCCGGGTGCCAGCCGAGCTGGCGCTGGAACGGCGTCACCTGCTCATCATGCAATTCGACCGAGGCGAACGACGGAATCCTCGCTGACAACAGACGAATCCCGTCCACCAGCCATTCGGGGGGGCTGAAGGTGGACTGGACATCAACGATGAGCAGAACCTGCTGCATGAACGACTCCTGAATGCTCGAAACGGCCGCGGAGTATATCTGTTTGCATGGCCGCAGGTGGGCGCTTCAGACCCTGAACCGGCCCACCAGGGCCGTCATCTCCCCGACCAGCCCTGACAACGCCTGGCTGGCCTCGCTGGTCTGCTGCGCACCCGCCGCCGACTGGCTCGACAGCTCGCGGATGTTCAGCAGGTTGCGGTCCACTTCACGCGCCACCTGCGCCTGCTCTTCGGCTGCGCTGGCGATCACCAGGTTGCGCTCGTTGATCTCGCCAATGGCGCTGTAGATACCCTCCAGCACCTGGCCTGAAGCCAGGGTGACGTCGAGTGTCGACTGGGCCCGGCTGGTGCTGGCCTGCATCGAGGCGACCGCCGCCTCGGTCCCCTGTTGCACGCGGCCGATCATCTGCTCGATTTCCTGGGTCGAGGCCTGGGTGCGGTAAGCGAGTGTGCGCACCTCATCGGCCACCACCGCAAAACCGCGCCCGGCATCCCCGGCGCGGGCCGCCTCGATGGCTGCGTTGAGTGCCAGCAGGTTGGTCTGCTCGGACACCGAACGGATCACCTCGAGCACCTTGCCGATATCGCGCACCTGCCCCACCAGCTGCTCGAGATGGCCGCTGCTGGTCTGGATCTCGCGGGTCATGGCCTGGGTGCCGTCGATGTTGTCGCTGACCTGCTGACGGCTTTTCTCCGCCAACTGATTGGATTCATGGGTCGCCTGGGAGGTCGTCACGGCATTGCGTGCGACCTCTTCCACCGCCGTGGTCATTTCGGTGACGGCGGTGGCCGCCTGTTCCAGCTCCTGGCCTTGCTGGCGCAGGTTGTTGGCGCTCTCCTCGGTGACGGCATTCAAGGCGTGCGCCGCATCGGCCAGCTGCCGGGTGCAACTGCTGATCTTGCCCAAGGTATCGCGCTGGCTCTGCTGCATACGCTCCAGTTCATGGAACAGCTGGCCGATCTCGTTGCGTTGCCGAGCCTGCACCGGCACGCTCAGGTCGCCACTGGCAATGCGCTGGAAGTGCCGGCCCGCTTCACGCAACGGGTGCAGCACACGCTGGGCGATGAAGGCCCAGCACAGGCCGGCAAGCAACAATGTCACCGCCAGCAACCCCAGGCTCAGCTGTTGCGCACGCTCCAGGCGACGGTCGGACTCCTGCATGATCTGCTGCCCGCGCTCGGTCAAGGCTGCAACCAGTTGCTGGCGCAGCGCCTGCAGCCGGCCCATGGCGTTGCCGGCGTCGGTGTTGACCTTGAAATACTGCTCCAGCGAGCGCTGGCGCGTAGCTTCGCGCTGCCCGTCCACCGCCCTGGCGTACTCGGCGAAGGTGGCTTTCAGCTCGCTGGCCACTGCGTGCAGCGCCGGCTCGCGGGTGTTTTCGACGAACTCGTCGACCAGCTTCTGGCTCTTGTCGTTCAGCTCGACCGACATCGCCATGCGCTTGTTCGCACTCTCGTCGTGGCCACCGAGCTGCTCGATGAAGCCCGAAGACACGTTGGCACTGGAGCGGATCGCCATCAGCAGGGCATTGTTCAGCCGGTCCGACTGGTGCGCGGTCTGATCCAGTTCGGTGATCTGCTCGTCGCTGCCCAGCGCCGCACGCCAGGCACTGACGGTGGAAAACAACAAGGTCAGGCTGAACAACAACAGCACCCAGAACATTCCGGTACGGATCTTCAGGTCGGCAAACATGCGTGCGGTACTCCTTTTGTGCTGGCTGACGCCACTTCTGGTCGAGGTTTCGCCGGTGGGTCAGCAGCTATCGGAGTCGCCGCCGCAGGCTTGAGCGCGCCAGTACGGCTTGTGTTCGGTAACCGCACAGATATTGCTTGCCGCGGGCTTCGGGCTAGGGCGTGGTCGCCGGTAGCGCGTTGCTCTGCCCGAGCCGTTCGTCATAACGCAACAGGCGCCCGGCGTTGGTCAGCACCAACAGCGTACTGAGGTTGTGCAGCAGCGCGGCGATCATCGCACCCGCCGCCCCCAGCAGGCCGAACGCGGCGGCGACCACAATCGCCAAGGTCCAACCCAGGCCGATCAGTACGTTCACCTGCAGCGTGCGTCGGCACTGGCGGCTGAGGCGAATGCAGGTGGCCAGGCGCCGCAGGTCGCCGTTGATCAGCACGATATCCGCCGCCGCCAGGGCAATGTCGGCTCCGTTAGCCCCCATGGCCACCCCGACCACGCCGGCCTTCAGCGCCAGCGAGTCATTGATGCCATCGCCCACGACCAACGGGCGGAAGCCCAGCTGCAGTTCCTGGTTGACGTGGTGCATCTTGTCTTCCGGCAGCGCTTCGGCCACCACGCGGGTCATGCCGACCTGCCCGGCAATGGCCTCGGCGACACGGCTACGGTCACCGGTCAGCAGCAACTGGCGCTGCAGGCCAAGCTCGCGCAGCTGCTGCATGGCCTCTGCAGACTCTGCCCGAACGTTGTCGGCCAGCAGCAGCCAGGCAAGGAATTGCCCGTTCCGCGCCAGGCCGGCAATCGGGCCGTCATGCTCGGGCACGGGCGGCACCTGCAGGCCGAGCTGGCGGAACAGCTCCGGGCGGCCAAGGGCCGCTTCACCCTCGGCCGTGTGCGCCACCACGCCAAAGCCCTGGCGTTCATGGATGTCCAGCAGCGCCAGGTGCTGCTCATGGGGTACCAGCGCCGCCAGGGCGCGGCTGACCGGGTGGCTGCTGGCGGCGCCAAGGCTGGCTGCGAGCTTGACGATTTCGCCCTGCGGCACGGTCGCCGCAGTGCCGACCACACTGCGCAGACGCAGGTCGCCATAGGTCAGCGTGCCGGTCTTGTCGATCACCAGTGACGACAGGTCGGCCAGTTCCTCGAGGAAGGCCGAACCGCGAATCAGGATGCCATGCCGGGCAGCGACGGCAATCCCCGCCACCGCCGTCGCCGGCGCCGACAGCACTAGCGCGCACGGGCAGGCAGCCACCAGCACGGCCAGCATGGCCTGGGCATCGCGGGTGATGAACCAGGTCACGGCGGCAATCAGCAAGACCAGTACCAGGTAGCGCCCGGCGTGGCGTTCGAGCAGCCGGGTAATGGGCGGCTTGGCTTGCTCGGCGCGCTGCATCAGGGCGATGACCTTGCCCAAGGTGGAATCATCGCCCACCCGGGTGACTTCTACCCGCAGCAGCCCATCCAGGTTGATCGAACCCCCGTGGACATCCATGCCACTGGCCACTTCCAGCGGCACCGCCTCGCCGGTGATCGGCGCGGTGTCCAGGCTGGCCTGGCCTTGCAGGACGCGGCCGTCGGCAGGCACACGGTCACCGGCGCGCACCTCGACCTGGTCGCCTGGCTTGAGGCTGGCATTATCGACCTCGCGCACCTGGCCATCGGCGTCGATCAGCCGCGCATGGCTGCGGGTCAGTTGCCCCAACGCAGCAATGGCCTCTTGCGAACCCAGCACACTGCGCTCTTCGAGCATGTGACCGAAGATCATGATGATCGGCAGCAGCGCCGCCGTGGCCAGGTCGCCGGTTGCCCAGGCGCCCAGCATGGCCAGGGCGATCAGTTGATCGGTGAGGCCATGCAGGCTGGGGTGCAGCAGGCTGTACCAGGCCGAGCGCAATACCGGGACGGCAACCAGCAACGAGGCGCCGCCGAGCAGCAACTGGCTGACTCCCTCCTGGGTCGGCGCCAGCCAGCGCCAGGCCAGCCCCAGTGCCAGCAACCCCAGGGCCAGCATCGCCAGGCTCAACTGGCGTGCGGCTGACCGCTGCTCGGCCTGCGACAGCAAACCGGAAGTGAGGTGGGTATGGGCGTGGTGATGGTGCCCGTGACCATGACAATGATGAGTACTCATCGCGAGCCGCTCCAGAAATGGGAATAAAGCGTCGAACTCATTGCGCTGGCCCCTGCAGGATCATGTGCCCGGCGTCATCCTTGTTGACGGTGGTGACCGAGCCGGCGCGCGCCAGTATCGCCGGGACCCGCTCGCGGTAGAGGCGCAGCAGCAATTGCGGATCCTGCTGCCGGGCCAGGCCCACGATCGTCGCGGTGGCGGCCTGGGCGCGGGACAGCCGCTCGCTGGCTTCGGCCTGGGCCACTTGCACGGTGCGGTCGGCGGCCTGGGTAGCCTGCTGCAGTTGCCGCGCAGCATCATTACGGGCCCTGGCCACTGCCTGCTCGGCCTGCTGGCTGGCGGTGAGCACCGCATTGAAGGCGCTGACGGCCGACCATGGCAGCGATGACTGGATGTCGACCCGCACCACCTCGACTCCCAGGCTGGCACCGGCCGAACGCAGCCGGGCAAGGCTGGCGTTTATGCCCTGTTGCAGGTCGCCACGCAGACGCTCACGCTGGCTGGCCAGCCCGGCATCAGCGCCAACCAGCTCAGGCCGTGCGACCAGGATCGCGTCCATGTCGCGCGAAGCGCAGATCTGTACAGCATTGCGCTCCACCAGGCGGTCCAGCGCGGGCTCCACATGCTGCCCCTGGCGCGCATAGGCGTAGGGATCGCTGACGGTATAGAACACCCGGACGTCCAGCTGCACCGCCCCGGCATCGCCAGTCAGCAGGTAACCGGAGCCCGCCGTGGCATCGCTGGCCAGCGTGCCGTCCTTGTCGGACTTCTGTGCAAGCTCCGAGCGCAGCAGCAGTTCCACCCGGCGTTCGCTGACCCGCGCTGCCGAAGGCAACATCACCACCTGCTCGAAGGGTTCGGGCCAGGCCAGCAACAAGCCCGCATTCTGGATGCGCTCCTCGGCCCCCAGGCGCAAGACCACCGCACGGTTTTCCGGCCCTATCTGCCGCACATTGCCAAACAGCCAACCCATCGCCGCCAACAGCGCCACCCCATACAGCGCCACGAAACCGATGCGCCCGGATTGCAGCCAGGGGCCGGCGGGCAGCCTGGCCGACAACGGCTCACGGCTGGCCATGGTCACCCCCCGCCGGCAGCACAGGCCCCTCGACCAGCGCGCGGAACGGTGCCGCGTCGGTGCGCAGCACCAGCTTCGTACCGGGGTTGATGACCGACCCGAGGGTGTCGAGCGAACGCAGCAAGGTGTACAGCTGCGGCGCACCGGCATAGGCCTTGCCGTAGATGTCCGCTGCCTGCACCTGCGATTGTGCCTGGATCTGCGCGGCCTTCACGCTGGCATCGGCCTGCAGGATGCGTGCATCCCGCTCGGCGGCCGACTGGATCTCGGCCGCTTTTCGCTTGCCTTCAGCCGTGCGTTCGGTGGCAATGGTCTCGCGTTCGGCACGCATGCGGTCCACGGTGGCTTCGAGGGTGACCTTGGGCAAGGTCAGGCGCTCGATGCCCACCTGCACCACGCGCACGCCGTAGCTGGTGATCAGTTGCTGCTCGATCTGCTCCCGCAGGCGCTGCTCGAAGGCATCGATGCGCACCCGGCTGGCATCGACGTTGACCAGGTCGGCCAGTTCGAAACCGCTGGCCGTGGTTTCCAGGGCCGAACCGACCAGGGTGCGGATCTGCCGCGCCGCCTCGTCGGGCTGGTTCTGCACCGCGCGCATGAACAACTGGATGCTCTGCGGATCCGCTGCCACCTGCCAGGCGACATAGGCCTGCACGATGATGCGCAGGCCATCCCGCGTGCCGACATCCTGCAGCCCGCTGGAGGTCGTGCGCAGGCGCAGGTCGACCGGCACTGCGGCCTCGAACGGCACGGGCCAACGCCAGTTGAGCCCGGGCTCGATGAGCACCCGCGACGGGTTGCCGAAGCGCGTGATGACCGTTGCTTCGCCGACACGAACCTGCACCAGGCAGGCCGTTGCGGCCATGATCAGGACCAGCAGCAACGCTACCCCGACCCGTACCCAGGCGGGCCGGGCACGGTGGTTGGTATCAGCATGGTCTCGATGGTGGTCGTGGTCGTGGTCGTGGTCATGACCATGTGCGGTATGGGAACTCACGGGTTACGCTCCTGGGTACGGCCGGATGCGGGTTTCGGTTGCGATGGGTCGATGGGGGCGGCAAAGCTGCGCAGATCCAGGGTCGGCGCCTGGTTTGCCGCCAGCCGGTGATCGATGATCAGGCTGCTCGCGTGCGCCATGCCTTGGGACAGCCGCTCCAGGTACTGTTCGAGGATGAACGCCTGGCCTGCATGCCGCCAGGCGGTATGCTCGGCGTCGAAGCGCAGCGCGGCAGTGTCGGCACTGGTCTGGGTTTCATGGGCGTCGGCCATGGCCTTGTCGGTCAGCGACGTGGCGCTCTGGCGGGCTTCGTCAAGCTTCTGTGCAGCCCGCCCACGGTCACGGGCGACCAACGCCTGGGCGGTGATCTGCGCGGCCTGCACGGCATGATAGGCGTTGGCCGCGCCGGCTGGCGGGTGGATGGCCTCCACCGAGGTCGCCAACAGCTCCACCCCGGTGTCCATGCGGTCGAGGTCGGCCTGCACCGCACGACCGATGTCACGGCCAAGTTCGGCACGTTCGGCCCCCAGCAGGCCATCCAGCGAGCGCCCGGCAAAATCGTGGACCAGCACCCGATTGGCAACGCTGCGCAGCAGTTGCTCGACATTCGCCGTGTGATAGGCCGCCGCCAGCGCGGCTGCGTCGCTCAGGCCGATGCGGTAGATGAAGCGCACATCCATGTTGACGATCTGGAAGCCCTGACGCCCGCCATCGGCACCGGCGATGACTTGCGAATTCTCGCTCAGGTGGGTGGCGTCCCACAGCCGGTTGGCGGTCGTCGGCGGCGCACCATCGGCTGCGCCCAAGGGTTCGTTGACGCCCTCGGCCGTCGTGGTCGCCAGCTCATGGATGATGCTGTTGTCCACCAGCAACACCTTGCCAAACGGCCACGGCAAGCCGACATGCAGGCCAGGGGGATACACCGCCACCGGGTTGCCAAAGCGTTCGTAGACGCCGCGATTGTTCGTCGGCACTTCGATAATGCCGGTCAGCAACCAGCCGACCAGGGCCACCAGCGCGGCCACCGGCAGGAACGCCCGGCGCATGAAAGCGAAAGCCCATACCTGGCGCAGGTCGATGCCCAGGCGTTCATGCAGTTCATCCTGCAGCACGGCCAATGGCCGCGGCGGCCATTGCAGCAAATCGCCCGCCAGGCTGCGAGCCACCAGCGCCGGCTCTTCATCCGGGCGCGAAGGGCGGAACATGGCCAGCACTGCCCGGGTCAGCAGTTCGAGCGCTGCCAGGCCGGGCAACAGGCCGATCAGCACGGCCAGGCGGGCCGGCCACAGGCGCTCGCCGTCAACACAGACCAGGCAGGCAATGCTCAGTACCTGCACAGCGATGACCAGCCGCAAGGTAGCGGCAAGCGCTGCGGCTTCGGGCCAGGTCGCCTCGCTTTCAGCCATCAGGTGGCGTTCGAGCACGACCAGGCAGAACGCAAAAACGGCCAACAGGCCGATGGCAACCCAGGTCACCTGCCCTGCCGCCGTCGGTGGCGGCAGATCGAAGCGCCAGCTCCCCGTCACCAGCAGCAGTGCCAGGCACGCCAGGCCAATCAGCCAGGGGGTTTCTGCGCCGAGCCTGCGCCATTGCCGTCGGCAGGCATCGGCCATTTGCCGGCACCAACGATCGAAGCGGCTGAGCGACTCGGGCTCGACGCTTTCGCTGGCTGTGCGCCAGAACAGCAGCGGGGCCGGCACCTGGCCCATGGCGGTCGCGCGCCAGCTGGCCACCTGCCAGGCCGACTGCGCGGCGCCCGCCGACAGCAGCAACACGGCGCTGTTGACGGCCAGCAGGACGCGCCAGTGCGAGTCAGGGCTGAAGATGCCGATCAGCCCCTGCAGTAGTGCCAGCAGCAGCGCAACTGCCAGCGCCAGGTACATCAACTGCCTCAACCTGCGCGCATGGACCGTCGCACGCTGAAACCGCGGGTACGCATCGAGGTCGGCGGCCTCAGTGTCTAGATCGACTCTCATTCAGACTCCAGAAATACCAGGCTTTGCCAGTCATGAGCCGAGGGAGCTGACGGCCACCGCTGACGAGCGGCGTAACGTTATAACGACAAACGTAAAAAATTTGTCGCAAAACGTAAAATTGGTATCTGGGCTTATAGGTGTATGCCGTGAGGCGTGCAGCGCCTGTGAGATCGAGCGCCGCACGGGCGGCGCTCGATCTCACAGGCGCCGGAACTGCCACGGCGAACACCTCACGGCCTCCCCCCAAACAACCTGCTCAGACGCTGCGCGTCACGCCCCCATCAACCCTGATGTTCTGCCCGGTGATATAGGCAGCACCATCGCTGGCAAGGAAGGCAATGGTGGCGGCGATCTCCTCGCTGGTCCCGTAGCGCTTGAGCGGTACGCTGTCGCGGCGCTGCTCGGTGGCCGGCAGGCTGTCGATCCAGCCGGGGAGCACGTTGTTCATGCGCACATTATCCCCGGCAAAATTGTCGGCGAAGATCTTGGTGAAGGCGGCCAGGCCTGAACGGAACACCGCCGATGTGGGAAACAACTCAACCGGCTCGAACGCCCAGGCGGTGGAGATGTTGATGATGACCCCGCCCTGCTGTTTTTGCATATGAGGCGTCACCAGCCGCGTCGGGCGGATGACATTGAGCAGGTAGGTGTCCATGCCCTTGTGCCAGTCCTCGTCGCTGATTTCCAGGATGGGTGCGCGCGGGCCGTGGCCGGCGCTGTTGACCAGCACGTCGATGCGCCCCCATTGCTCGACCACCGACGCTACCAGGCGCTGCAGGTCCTCGACCGACTGGTTGCTGCCCGTGACACCAATGCCGCCAAGCTCGGCGGCCAGCGCCTCGCCCTTGCCCGAGGAGGACAGGATGCCAACCTTGAACCCGTCAGCGGCCAAACGACGTGCCGCCGCTGCGCCCATGCCGCTGCCACCGGCGGTGATGATTGCCACTTTTTCTACAGACATGTTGCCTCCTCGGGTAATGGAACAGTGCAGTTGCGAGTTCCATCACACTAGCAGCCACACACTGGCCGAGGGAGGCAGTCACGGTTTGCGCATGCAGTAGATTAACTATCGCCTACCTGCCTTTTCAGCCACGCCCTGACAAAGCCCAGCGCTGGCGCCTCCTGCGCCTTGCGTGGCCAGACCAGGTAGAAGGCCTTGTCCAGCCGCAGCTGCTGAGGAAATACCTGTTGCAGCCTGCCTGCAGCGATGTCGTCCTTGACGAAGGCATGGCTGGCGAGTGCTACACCCTGACCGCCGATGGCAGCATCGATGGCCAGCGATGTCTGGTTGAAACGCACACTCTTGGCCGTCGGCTTCGGATGCGCAGGGAACAAGGCGGCGGTGAACTGCGGCCAGAAGTTGTGCCCATCGTGCAAGGCGACATAGCGCTGCAAGGCGGCAAAGCTGTCTGGCCTGCCCATTTCAGCCACCAGTGCCGGGCTCGCCACCGCGACGATGCGCTGCTCCATCAGCAGCTCTGCGTTCAGCCCGCCAGCGAACGGCGGCTGACCGTAGCGCACGGCAATGTCGACGCCATCGGTATGGAAGTGTGCGAGGCGCTCGCTGGCCAGCAGGCGCAGATCGATGTCGGGGTAGGCCTCGGCGAAGTGGCCGAGCCTTGGAATCAGCCACTTCGAAGCAAAGGTAGGCGTCACGCTGACCGTGAGCTGGGAGGGCGCCGGGCGCAGCAGCCGGGTGGCTTCGTCGATCATGCCCAAGGCGCTGCGGATACTCGCTGCATAGCCACGCCCGGCATCGGTCAGCCTGACGCCCCGTGGCAGGCGCTCGAACAGGCGTACCTGCAGGCTGGCTTCCAGCCCGCGGACCTGCTGGGCGACAGCCGCCTGGGTCACGCCCAGCTCCTCGGCGGCAAGGCGGAAGTTCAACTGACGCGCCACCACTTCGAACACACGCAGCGCATTGAGTGACGGCAACCCGGGAAAACCAGCAGGCATGGGAATGGAATTTCTATCGGCGAAGGTCTACCGAGGCTACCGCCGTCATCGCAGGTTTGGAAGCGGTGCCAGTCGATCATTCATCGCAAAGGCCCCGACCAGGGGGTATCCTGCCCCCGAGGCTGGGGTCAGGGTTTGCTGCGCCAATAAAGGGTGAGCGCCACCGCATCCACGGCCAGCACGATCATCACCACGAGGAACATGAAGCAGTGGTCTTCCACGAGCATGGGCGTATCCCCCGCTTGGTCAGCTTTACAGCATTGCCAGCAATTCCTGTTCCATGGCGCTCAACGGGAGACGCGAATGTTCTCATCTGAACGGCTCAAGGGTCTGGACGTCTTTGTCGCGGTCGCTGACCTGGGCAGTTTCACTGCCGCGGCCGAACGGCTGAACCTCACCGGATCGGCTGTGAGCAAGAGTGTCGCGCGCCTGGAGCAACGCCTTGGGGTACGGCTGTTCAACCGTACCACCCGTACCTTGGCGCTGACCGAGGCGGGTATCACGTTCTACCGCACCTGTACGTCGGTGCTGGCCGACCTGGAGCAGGTAGAGCATGCGCTCAGCGCCGAGGGCGACGAGCCTCACGGCAAGGTACGGATAGACTTGCCAGCCTCGTATGGCCGCTTGCATGTGCTGCCGCTGATCCTGGATTTCATCCACCAGCATCCGTTGCTGCGACCGCACATCTCGTTCACCGACCGCTTTATCGACCCGCAGCACGAAGGCATCGACATCGTCGTGCGCATCGGCGGCGCGGATGCCTGGCCAGCCAGCCTTGGCCATCAGTATTTCGGCGCCCAGCGCCTGATCTTCTGCGCCTCACCCGGCTACCTCGCCCAGCACGGTGCCCCGCAAGGCGAAGCTGATCTCGATCAGCATCACTGCGTCGGCTATGGTCACGGCGACGGCCAGGTCAGCCCGTGGTTCTTCAAAGGCCGGCAGCCGGGAGAGATGGAGCGGCGAACGCCGCAAGCGCGCATCGCCGTGGGTGATGGCGAAGGGGAAGTGGCCGCGGTGCTCGCCGGGCATGGCATCGGTCAGCTACCTACCTGGCTGACCCAGCGGCACGTCGATCAGGGCACGCTGGTCGAGGTGTTGCCTGAACTGGCAACGGACGGCCTGCCCATGAACCTGGTCTGGCTGAAAAGCCGCGAGAACCAGCCCAAGGTCCGCGCCCTGCTGGACTACTTGCTGCCAAGGCTGACACCCCATGGCACCCGGCCTGGTGACAGCTGATCGCCCTGCCCTAACGTTCAAGGTGGCGAATGACCAGCGCCAGCAGCATCGCCAACAGCGCAACAGCAGCAGCCACATAGCCGAGGTAGCCGACGCCGAGGTTCGACACGGTCATGCCGCCGACGATCGCACCCACTCCAATGCCGGCATTGGCCGCCGAGACATTGCTGGTACCCGCCAGCGCCTGTGCGTGGCTGACCGAATGCATGACCCGTACCTGGCTGACCGGGTAAAGCGCCGTGTTGGCGATGCCCCACAGCCCAAGCGCAACACAGAACAGCCAGCCGTCTTGAGCCAGCGGAACGGCTGCGGCCATGCCCAGCGCAAGCAGCACGAGAAAGCCGAGGGTGGCTTTGATCGGCGACTGGTCGACTGTCTTGCCGCCCATCCAGTTACCCACCAGGCCAATGGCGCCAAAGCCCATCATCCACCAGCCAACATCGGCAGGTGCCACGCCCGCGACACGCTCGAGGATGTCGGCCAGGTAGGTGTAGGCGATGAACATGGCACTGAACACCACCACCGAAAGCAGTACGTTGGCCAGGAAACGCGGTTCCTTGAAAATCCGTGCCTGCTGGAGGAAATCCACCTTGGCCGTGCGCGCCACGCTCGGCATGTAGATCCACATGGCCACAGCCATGAGCAACGACAGCCCGGCGAGCAGCCAGAAAGCCCCTCTCCAGCCGATCGCACTGGCCGCCACGGTACCCAGCGGAATGCCCAGCAACATGGCCGCGGAAATCCCCAGGTACACCCTTGAAATAGCCTGCCCCGCCCGCTGCGGCCCGGCCAGTTGCCCGGCGGTCTCGCTGGCCGTGCCCCAGAACACCGGCAAAGCCAAGGCAGGCACGACACGGGCCACGGCAAGCAGCCAGAAGCTGCTTGAGGCGGCGGCCACCGCGTTGGCCGCGCCAAACAGCAGCAAGATGCCGATGAACAGTTTTTTCCGCGGCAGGTGTGACAGCGCCGCCGTCAGCGGCGGACCGGACACCATCACGGTGAAGGCGAACAGCGTTACCAGTTGCCCGGCCACGGCAATCGAAATGTTCAGGTCCCTGGCCAGCGCGGGAAGCAGCCCTACGATGAGAAATTCGGTGGTGACGATGAGAAAGGCGGAAAAGGCCAGGATCGCGATGCTGATCCCTGCACTTCTGGAGGAGGAAGCAACCTGAGCGGTTGTTTCGTAAGCAGACATTGGGAGGCTCCGGTGGGTGGCCGCCCAGTTTATTCATTCCATTACCATCAATTAATGGCCAAATCTCACATATAGACGGAACAAAATTCATCAATCCGTTAACGCCAGGCATCGTCGACCGCGCGTATCACCTCGCCTGGCCAGCCACGGTCACCCTGCCCGCGCTCCGGGCCTTCTGTGCAGCCTGGATCAGCTGGTAGTTGCGGTTGCGCAGCGCGGTATTGCTGCCAACGCGCTGGTTGGAACGCACCGCCATCACTTCAGCCTGGTCGTACTGCCCCTGTTCAAGGCGCAGCACGCCCAGATAGTGCAGCGTGGCAGGGTTGCCCGGCTGGATCTGCAGCGCACGTTCCAGCGTGGCGGCGGCCTGGTCCAGCTTGCCTTCCTCATACTGGCGCGAGGCGGCCTCGATCAACTGGGTCGAGGCTTTGTTGCTACGCGCCGGTGCCGAGTATGAACCCGCCTGCACGCCTTGGCAGGCCACGGTGCTGAACAACAGGAAAAGGGCTGGCAGCAGGCGCTGGCTGGGCATGGGAGCAGGTACTCAGAGAAGCATCAGGTGAATTCGGCGAGAGGCTACAGACCGGGCCCCCGGCATGAAGTTCCCGAGGTACAATGCCCGACCTACGCTGCACATCAGAGATGCCCGATGAACCGCCAGAAGAAACTCAAACAGCTGCTCAAGGCCCATCAGAAGAAGGCCAATGCCAAACTGGCGCCCAAGAGCAACAAACCGAAGTACATCAGCAAGGCCGACCGGCTGAAGCTTGAAACCGAGGCGCATGCCGCTGTCGGCATCGATGCCCCTGCCGCGCACGCCTGATCAGCGAGCTGCATGCAGGCAAGTTCCAATAGAGCAATCACGGCTAGGCACGACAAGGGCTGAACGGCAGATGCTAGTGCACACCGCACTTCCAGAGACTCCGTACTTTGACTGACATACAGCCCAGCCCCGCCTACGCCAGACGGTTCGAAGCCGTGCTCGCCTACATCGACAGCCATCTCGAAGGCGACCTGTCAGTGAACGCCTTGAGCCGGATCGCCAACTTCTCGGCGTACCACTTTCATCGGCAGTTCTCCGCATACATCGGTATTCCCGTTTCGCGGTATGTACAGCTGATTCGGCTTCGGCGCGCGGCACATCAACTGGTCGCCTCGCCTGCAACCCCGGTGCTGGAAGTCGCATTCGCAGCGGGTTTCGAAAGCCCCGAGGCGTTTTCCAGGGCGTTCAAGCGGGCTTTTGGCAGGGCGCCCAGTGTGTTTGCCAAAGCCCCGAACTGGCAGGCCTGGAGTGCGGTATTCGTGGTCCCTCACTTGTCCAGGAGCATCAGCATGCAGATACGAATCGTGGAATTTGCCGAAACCCGCGTGGCGGCACTCGAACACCATGGCGCACCGGGCCTGCTTGGCGAAAGCGTCGAACACTTTCGCCAATGGCGCCTGCACAGCGGTCAGTCGCCGGTGGCCCAGAGCCGCACCTTTGGCATTCCGTACAACAACCCTGACACCGTTCCCGAAGACGATTTCCACTTCGCGATCTGTGGCGAGATAGCTGAAGCGGTAAGGCCCAATAGCTTCGGCGTGCAGGAGCGGGTCATCCCTGCCGGGCGATGTGCCGTCATTCGTCATGCAGGCTCGCCTGATCATATCGGCGAAACCCTCTACCCGCTTTACCGCGACTGGCTACCCTCCAGCAACGAAGAGCTGCGCGACCACCCGCTGTTTTTCCATTACCTGAGTGTCTACCCCGAGACACCGCTGGAGCAGTGGCAAACCGACGTTTACATTCCATTGAAGTAGGCGACACGCGGGAACTAGAGTGGCGCCGAAGCGGCCTGGCGGCGCATGGTGAGAATCGCCGTACCAAAGCCAATGAAGGTCGTACCCACTACCCGGCTTACCCAGCGCGACAGCGCCGGCCGGGTGAGCACACCCTTGGCCCGCGACGCCAGCGCCGCATACAGGGTCAACGAGATCAACGACAACGCCACGAAGATCCCGGTCAGGGTCAGGAACTGCGGCAGCAACGCCGCGCCCTGGTCGATGAACTGCGGGAACAGCGCGGTGAAGAACATGGTTGCCTTGGGGTTGGTGACAGCGGTCAGGAACGCCGACTTGTACAACTTCAGCGGGGTCGGCTTGCTCACCCTCGCGGCCGCCTGGTCGACCAGCATCGGGCCTTTCTTGAGCAACTGCCGGGCACCGAGGTAGAACAGGTAGCCCGCACCGATCAGCTTGACCGCGTTGAACAGCATTTCGGAACTGGCCAACAAAGCGCCGAGCCCGAGCATGGCTGCCGCCGACAGGCAGAACAGGCCCGTGCCATTGCCCAGCGACGACCACAGGGTACTGCGCTGGCCATGGTTGATGCTGTTGTTGATGGCCATCAGCGTGGCAGGCCCCGGGCTGGCGATGGCGATTGCAGCGACCAGGGTGAAGGCAAGAAGCGAGTGGGTATCCATACGGCAAGCTCACGAACGTTGCGAAGCCTGCATCTTACACAGTCCAGTGGCTTCAGTCGTTGCCCTGGCGCTTGGCGTTCTTCTTGCTGATGGCCTTCATCCGCGTGGCCGCGCGTTGCACGGTGGCCATCTTCTCCGGGCGTTTCATGCCACGCCACTTGCGGATTTCTTCACGGGTGCGGCCGCAGCTCACGCACAACTCGCTGTTGAGCTGGCAAAGCGCGACGCAGGGGTTTTCGATGTCTTTGGCCATGGCGGGCTCCAGATGCGGGCGCGAATCATACCCTGTGCATCACAAGCTGCCGCAACCTGCGGAAAAAATCCTCCGCGTGGGCCAGCTTGTGGGCTAAGACAATTTTCACATCCGCTTCACTAACGGGCCACAAAGCCGAGGATAAGGTGCAGCCAGCCTTGTCCCCGGAGTGGCAGCATGCTGGAAAATGTAATCGCGACGCACCCGCGCCTTGTGCGCCTCAAAGGCCGTAAGCTGCCTGCAGCCTGGCTGCTGGCCGTGGTGCTGGCCTTCACGGCGTTCGGCCTCTGGCATGTGCTGCGTCCGCATGTCAGCAACCTGGGCAGCGCGCAGCTGATGAGCGAGCACGGCGTTTACAGCGCCTGGAACAGCGGCCAGGTGATTGTCCTGATCCGTCATGCCGAACGCTGCGACCGCTCCAACCATGCCTGCCTTGGCGACCCTGCCGGCATCACCGTGGAGGGCAACCAGGCCGCGACCGCCGTTGGCGAGGGCATCCGCCGCCTGGGCCTGGCCGGCGCCGATATCCTCAGCAGCCCGGAGGTGCGCACCCAGCAGACGGCATCAGCCGTGATTGGCAAAGCCATCGAAACCCAGGACTGGCTGGCACGTTGTGACAGTACCTTTGCCAACGCTGCCTTGGCTCACAAGCGCGAGGGTCACAACCTGGTGCTGATCACCCACAGCGGCTGCATCGACCACCTCGAGCGGCAGCTGCGCGTCGCAGGCGGCGAACGGGTTGCCGGCTATGCCAGTGCACTGTTCGTCAGCAAAGACAGCAACGGCAAGGCCCACTTGCTCGGGCAACTCAACGCCAACCAATGGCAGACACTCAACAGCAGCACAGGGATGTAAGCATGCCCGTTTCTCCACGCACCGCGTTCTACGTCAACAATTTGCTATTGCCGCTGCTGCTGGCAGTGATCACGTTCCTGCTGTTCGATCTCACCGAACTCGACCGCTGGATCAGCAACCTGTTGCTCGATCCCGTCAGCGGGCAATTCCCGCTGCTGCATGACCAGCTGTTCGAAAAAGTGACCCATAAATGGCCACGCGTGCTGCCGAACTGGACCGGTGAGGCGGCGATCATCGGTTCGCTGCTGTCGTTCATCTGGCCGCGCCTGGCCAACCACCCCGACGCGCTGATCACCCGTGGCCTGAATGCCGCCAGAATCAGCCCGGTGCTGCGTTTCACCCACCGTCATCGCCGCGACTTTCTGTTCGTGGTGGTGGCATTTGCCCTGTGCACCACCGTCATCCATTACCTGAAAAGCCACACCAGTGTGTATTGCCCGGTGGAAACCACCCTCTACGGTGGCCCAGAGGCGCGCGTGGAGTGGTACGAGCACTTCAGTTGGTTCAGCAAGGCCGGTGAAGGCCGTTGCTGGCCGGGCGGCCACGCGTCCAGCGGTTTCACCCTGCTGGCGCTGTACTTCGTGGCGCTGCGTTACCGCTGGCAGCATGCACGCAAGCTGCTGGTGGCCATCCTGCTGATCGGCTTCGTCTACGGCACCACCCGCGTGCTGCAAGGCTGGCACTACATGTCGCATACCTTCTGGGCCGGGATCTTCGTGTGGCTGACCACATGGGCCACCGCCCTGGGCTTCTATGGGCGCGAGGCGCTCCAGGCGCCCGCTCGGTCCCCCTCGGACAAGGCGACGGTGAACGCCTATGCTTGAGCAGTGCCACTGCTCAGGACCAGCGACATGCCCAACCCCGAAGACGCCCTGCTGCACAGTTGGCAACACAACGGCCAGGCGTGGATAGAAGCGGTGCGTGGCGGCGTCATCGAAAGCCGCCGGCAGGTCACCGATCAAGCAATTCTGCTGGCGATCCTCGGTCGCCAGCCTGAGCGGGTACTGGACCTGGGTTGCGGCGAAGGCTGGTTGCTGCGGGCGCTGGCTGATCGCGGCATCGAAGTGACTGGCGTAGATGGCGACGTCGGGCTGGTCGAGGCTGCGCGGGCCGCAGGCTCGACGCCCGTGCACCAGGCCAGCTATGCGCAGCTGGCCGCAGGTGAAGTGGATATCGGCCATGGCTACGCGCTGATCTGTGCCAATTTCGCCCTGTTGCAACAAGACATCATCCCCTTGCTGGCGGCGATGAAAGCACGGCTGGCGCCCGGTGGCGTGCTGGTTATCCAGACCTTGCACCCCTGGAGCATGGCAGACGGGGACTATCAGGATGGCTGGCGCGAGGAGTCTTTTGCCGGGTTTGCCGGGGACTGGCAGCCGATGCCATGGTACTTCCGGACCTTGGCCAGCTGGCTGAATGCCCTGGACATGGCCGGGTTCCGGTTGCTGAGCCTGCAGGAGCCGCAGCATCCGCAGAGCCCGCTGCCGCAGTCATTGCTGATGATTGCCGAGTAGCCTGGTCCCACCCTTCCACACCACGGCGCGCGGCTCGTTAACGCTGGGCTGTGGTCTGGTCCACGGACGGGCTCAGCTGCAGTATGCGATCACGACCGCCTTCGGCGAGCAGGTAACCCCCCTTGCCATCGGCGATGATCGACTGCGGCGCCTTGAGGAAGGTCAGCACCACGTGCTGGGTGCCATCGGCGTCGACCCGCAGCAAACGTGCGCGGTGGGTATTGTCTTCGCTGATCCACAGGCCGCGCTGGTCGCACATCAGGAAGGTCGGATGGCGCAGGCCCTTTACAACCACCGGGTCCCTACCGTCCTCGGACAATGCACGAACGATGCCGGTGCCCTTCTCGGTGTACAGCAGGCGGCCGTCGGCGCAACGGGTCAGGCCCTCGGTTTCGGTCAGCCCCGAGCGCAGTACGTCAAGCTGGCCGCTGGCCCACTCATAACGCATCAGGCGCCCATTGCCCTTGCGGTCTTCGATGGCATACAGGTGATCGCCATCGTTCCAAAGCCCTTGCACGCTGTCGCCATCGAACAGGCGGGTGACCTGGCCATCACGGGACAGGCTGACCGGCGCGTGGCCACCTTCCTGGCTGAACACCCAGCCACCTTGCGCCGCGACCATGCCGTCGGGCTTGGACAGGTTGTCGATCAGCACGACCCGATCGCCGCTGGCGCTGATCTTGAGAATGCTGCCTTTACCGTCATCCAGCTCGCGGCTGACCAGCAGGCTGCCGTCGGCCTGGGGCAGCAAGGACGCGGCCTTGGCCACGTCGCGGTGCAGCACATCGACCCGCCAGCCACTGGCGGCCTGCACCGGGTAGAACGATTGCCAGGCGAAAAAACCCAAGGTGGCAGCCACCAGGCCGGTGGTGGCAGCCAGGGCGATGCGGGTGCTGCGCCGACGCAGGATGGGCATGAACGGGGCTCCTTTTGTTGGGCCCGAATCCTAGCAAGAGGATGTGAAAATTTCGTCAACGACCAGTCAATCACAAAAGGATATAAAAAGAACAAAACATTCTAACCAAATGGAATTAAAAAATTGAAAGCCACACGCCATCTCCTTAGGCTGGGTACACCGTTTCTCACCCTGCTCAAGGAGCGTCGCCATGCCCTTCTCCCCCCTGCGCCGCCTGCTCGTCGGAGGCCTCCTGGCAACTGTGGCCAGCAGCTTGCTGCCCTGGTCCAGCGCCTTCGCCGAAGACACCAAGACCCTGCGTATCGGTTATCAGAAATTCAACAGCATCAACATCCTCAAAGGCAGCGGCGCGCTGGAAAAGGCCTTGGCGCCACAAGGCGTCAAAGTCAGCTGGCACGAGTTCGCCGCCGGCCCGCAACTGCTCGAGGCACTGAGCACCGGCGCCATCGACCTTGGCCACGCGGCCGACGCGCCATCGGTATTTGCCCAGGCTGCCAGCAAGCCGGTGGTCTACCTGGCCGCCGAACAACCCTACCCACGCGGCATCGGCCTGGTGGTGCGCGAGCAGGACCACCTCACCGCAGTACAGGACCTCAAAGGCAAGCGCGTGGCCACCGGCCGCGGCTGGAACGCCCAATACCTGCTGGCGGTGGCCCTGGAACAGGCCGGCTTGAGCTATAAGGACATCACCCCGGCCTATGTCAACAACGCCGCCGATGCCGTCGCCGCCCTGCAATCGGGCAGCGTGCAAGCCGTTACCCTGTGGGACCCTTTCCTCGCTGCGGCCGAAAGCCAGCCAGGCCTGAAAAACCTGCGCGACGGCAGCGGGCTGACCAACAACCGCACCTTCTACTTGTCTACCGCCACCTTCGCCGACCAGCACCGCGAGCTGCTGAAAACCTTCTTCAGCGAGTTGGGCAAGGTCAGCCAGTGGGCCAACGCCAAGCCCGCCGAAGTGGCCGCACTGCTGGCACCGCAACTGGGCATCAGCGCCGATGTGCTGGAGGTGGCCAGCGAGCGTCGCAACTATAACGCCGTGGCCATCACCCCGCAGATCATCGCCGAGCAGCAGAAACTGGCCGATACCTTCCAGGGCCTGGGCCTGATCCCGCACAAGTTGCAGGTGGCCGATGCAATCTACCCGGCTTCCGTATTGCCGTGACCAGGGAGTGAAGGCAATGCCCCGCCACATCCGCTTCAACGCTTTCAGCATGAACGCCGCCAGCCACCAGTCCCCGGGGCTGTGGCGCCACCCGCGCAACACCAGCGTGGCGTTCAACCGCCTGGACTACTGGACCGACCTTGCGCGCCTGCTGGAGCGCGGGTTGTTCGATGCGCTGTTCATCGCCGACGTGCTGGGCATCTACGACGTCTACCAGGGCGGCCCGCAAGCCGCCCTGCGCGGTGGCGTGCAAGTGCCGGTCAACGACCCGCTGCTGCTGGTACCGGCCATGGCCGGGGTCACCGAGCACCTGGGCTTCGGCGTCACCTTTTCGCTGACGTATGAACACCCTTATCCCTTTGCCCGGCGCATGTCCACGCTCGACCACCTGAGCAATGGCCGGGTCGGCTGGAACATCGTCACCGGCTACCTCGACAGCGCCGCACGCAACCTGGGCCTGGCCCGCCAGCTGGGCCATGACCAGCGCTACGACTTGGCCGAAGAATACCTGGAGGTGCTGTACAAACTCTGGGAAAAAAGCTGGGAAGACGACGCCGTGCAGCTGGAGCGCGAAACCGGTCGCTACATCGAACCGTCGAAAGTGCATGCCATCAACCATGCCGGCGAGCACTTCCAGGTGCCTGGCATGCACCTGTGCCAGCCTTCGCCCCAGCGCACCCCGGTACTGTTCCAGGCCGGCGCCTCGGCGCGTGGCCAACAGTTCGCCGCCCGGCATGCCGAGTGCGTGTTCATCAGTGGCCCGACGCCCGCCGTGCTGCGCCGCTACGCCGACGGCATCCGCCAGGCCAGCGAAGTGGCCGGGCGTGGCCGCGATGAAGTGCTGATCTACGCCCAGGCGCTGCTGATCGTCGCGCCGACCGCGCAAGAGGCCCAGGCGCGCTTTGCCGAATACCGCCGCTACGTCGACCTGGACGCCGCCCTTGCCCTGCTGTCGGGCTGGACCGGCATCGATTTCGCCGGCCTCGACCCGGATGCGCCCATCGAATACGTCGAAAACGATGCTGGCCGCGCGGCCCTGGCGGCGTTCACCGCCGCCGACCCGAACCGCCGCTGGACCGTGCGTGAAGCCGCCGAGTTCGTCGGCCTGGGCGGGCGTGGTCCGGTCCTGGTCGGTTCGCCCGGCGAGGTTGCCGACCAGCTGGAGCACTGGCTCGACCAGACCGGCATCGACG